>Ga0066866_10000338_pt1 | contig 17825 bp, 17 predicted proteins | sample ETN01SmetaG_3_FD_66435 | JGI IMG/M metagenome (GOLD analysis project Ga0066866, IMG submission 66435) | Marine microbial and viral communities from oxygen minimum zone, Eastern Pacific Ocean - ETNP2014F12-01SV263 | ecosystem: Environmental > Aquatic > Marine > Oceanic ...
CCTAAGTCATTTCCCCTATGGTCTACAGCTTTTGAGTATCTCCCACTAATTATAGCTATTTCAATACCAATATTTTTAAGTAACATCATACCATGGCCGTCTTGAGCATAAAATTTTTTTGACTCAATATTATCTTCGGAGATATAAATACCTCCATCACTTAATACTCCGTCAACGTCTAAAATTAATAATTTTATATTTTTAGCTTTTTTTATAATTTCTTCGTCAATTGAATTCATATAATTTACATAATCCTTATATATCATTATTCTATACCCGCCTTAAGTATTTGATTGAGGGTTAAAAGACCAGATAATGTTTTGTTTTTATTTTTAACTATCAAGCATGTTATTTCTCTTTCCTCCATAATATTAAGTGCTTCTGCAGCAAGAATATCAGTTGTTACAGTAATTGGATTTTTACTCATAACATTTTTAAGAATTAAACTCCTTACGTCTCCAAATTTTTTTAGTGTTCTTCTTAAATCCCCATCAGTAAATATGCCAGTAACTTTTTTATCTTTATTGAGTGCTATTACAACTCCATAATTATATTTACCAATCACATTGATTGCTTTAGTTAGTTTTGACATCTCATCAATAACTGGCATTTTTGTTTTAAACATTATATCAACAGATTTTTTTAACAACCTTTTACCTATCTCTCCCTGAGGGTGAGATTTTGCAAAATCTTTCGAAGTAAATCCCCGGCATTCTAATAAAGTTATAGCGAGTGCGTCAGATATACCTATAGCAGTTATAACACTAGATGTAGGAGTAAGATTTAAAGGACATGCTTCAACATTCACCCCAGAATCTATCACAATGTCTGATGATTTAGATAGGGTTGATAATTTAGAGCCTGTTATTGTGATGATAGTAATCTTTAACAATTTTAACAGAGGAAGCATAAACATTAATTCTTTAGTTTCTCCTGAATTTGAATAAAAAATTACTATATCATTTTTAGTTATTGCCCCCATATCCCCATGAAGTGCATCGGCCGCATGCATAAATATTGACGGAGTTCCGGTACTTGATAGGGTGGCAGCTGCTTTAGCAGCTATATGACCAGATTTACCCAGCCCTATTGTTACAACTTTTCCTTTGCAGAATAATATAGAGTCACATGCCTTTATAAATTCTTTATTTATTTTATCTGCAATTCTTATTAGAGACTTACCTTCAGATTTTATAACTTTTTTTGCTATTAGAATTTTATTTATTTTTTTCATATACTAAACCCATATAAATTCATTTGATAAATTATAAAAGAGGTCAGAAGTATTATGCCCATACTTTTAACAAAGTAGCTATTATAATTTTTAGCAACAATAACTAACGCTAGTGTTGTCGTAGATATCATAATGATGTCTCTTATGACATCTTTTCTTGTTAAAAGTTCTAATGAGGAAGTATTTAACAAAGTTTCTATTAACCCAATTAATCCCATTACGATTGCAATATTAAATATATTTGATCCTAAAATATTGCCAATCACAAAGTCTACATTTTTTTTCCTTATTGATTCCATGCTTGCCGCTAATTCAGGTAAACTTGAACCAATGGCAGTTATAGATAAACCCAATACATAATTTGATATACCTATATAGCTTGCAAAGCCACGAGCACCCATTAGAAATAATTCAGTACCTGCTAATAGTACGCTAAGACTAAGTGTTAATAGAAATAAAAGATAATAAATATTATCTTTATTTGTCCACACATCTTTCCTTTCTCTTTTCTTTAAAGATTTTTTATACCATATTACAAATAATAGTAATGACATTAACAAAACCATTGACTCATAAAAATCTATTTTACTATCCCAAAGAATAGGAATAAGTAGAATTATATAAAAAACTAGATATTTAAAAAAAATTATAGTTTCATGGTTAACGGTATTTTTGACATCATCTTTATTTATTTTTACAAACAGTAAACTTAACGCAAACACAAATGCTATATTCGATATATTTGAACCTAACGCATTACCTATAGCAATATTTGATGCAGATTTTATTGTTGATAATATTGTGATAAATATTTCAGGGCTTGATGTAGCTAGACCTATAAATATAAAGCTTGATATAAAATGAGAAATATTCAGATTGGCTGATAAGCGCCCCGTATAAGAGACCAATAAATTTGCGCCTAAACCTATTAATACAATACCAAGAAAAAACTGCAAAAAGATAATGCTAGACATAAAAGAAACTTATATGAAGTTTAATAGTCCACCTCTTGAACGTCTATCTCAAATTCTTCGGCATTTTCACCATCCCTAACTAGAGACTCTCTCCTTTGTAGATACGACTCTCTTATAAATATATATTTATCTTTAGCAGCAGCATCCAAAATTTTTGTCGCTCTAAGTAGTTTTGCACGTGCATCTACAGCATCTATTGCTTGCAAACCCTGTCTTTCCTCATGATGAAGTTGTTCAACTGGAGACATCTCATAGTCTACAAGAAGGCTAGGACCATCCCTAAAAGATGAAGGACCTAAAAATGGTAAAACTAAATAGGGACCATTCGGTATTCCCCAAAAGCCTAAAGTTTGACCAAAATCCTCTTTATTTTTTTTAAGACCCATAGGAGTTGCTACATCAAATATACCAAAAATACCCAGCGTACTATTTATGGCAAATCTTGCCGTATCATGGGTTGCTTGACCAAATTTTAATTGCAATACATCGTTAGCAATTGTACTAATTTCACCAATATTGCTGAAAAAATTTGAAACACCCGTTTCAACTGGATCTGGAGTGATATATTTATAACCTTCAGCAACAGGTTTAAAAATATTTTCATCAACTACCTCGTTAAATTCAAATATTGCTCTATTTATAGGCTCTAATGGGTCATTTTCTTCTGCTCGTATATCTGCAGAGGCAAATAAAAATGCTAGGGTAATAATAACCGAAAATATAACGTTTACCTTATTTAGCGAGTATTTTGTCCCAGTATTTGACATAATAGTATTTTGTTTAGTGGATAATTTTAATATAATTTATATTAACATAAAATAATGAAAATTTTTAAACACATAATTGGCTTTTTGTTAATCATACCACTGTTAACATTTGGCTCTACAGATACAACGCCAGATGGTTTTTTAAGGGATAGCGTTAAAGAAGTATCATTGTTTATCAACGAGAATAAAGAACAATTAGATAAAGACGATACTTTTCTTAGAGATAAGATGAATCAAATAGTAATACCTAAACTAAATATTTTATTAATGTCTAAGATTGTTCTAGGAAAAAAGAATTGGGTGTCAAGTAGCAGCGATCAGAAGAAACAATTTCAAGAAGCATTTAAAGGGTTAATGGTGAGAACGTATATGAAGTCTTTGACTACATTTGATGGAGAAAAAATGCAATTTTTGCCATACAAGCCAGGAAAAAGAGCAGATGTAGCAAAAGTAAAATCTGTTTATTTGCTTTCAGAAGGAGAGTTGCCGGTAAACTACAGGCTAAAATTAAACGATGCCAAATGGAGGGTTTTCGATATTATAATTGACGGAGTTAGTTTGTTAAAGAACTATAGATCGGATTTTAGAGACCACATTGAAAGAGATGGTATTGATTCACTTATCAGCGAATTAAAAGCAAAAAAATAAATTCTAATCAAAAAGGTCTAAAGTTTAAGATAAGCTTTGGAAGCAACGTCAATACTGCAAGTAAAGCTATCATCATTGCAAGACCAATTAGTAAACCAAATATAATAGTTGGAATAAAGTTAGATAAAACTAAAATTGAAAAACCAAATATAATAGTAATGCTTGTAAAAAATATTGCTCTTCCAATGCTATCATGTGAATTATATAATGCTGTTTCATAATTTTTGGTTAAGTAAAATTCTTCACGAAATCTATATATATAATGTATGCTATTGTCAACCGCTATACCGATTGTAATTGCAGCAATTGTAATTGTCATCATATCTAATGGTAATTTAATTAAGCCCATTAAACCTAATACAAAAGTTGCTGCGAGTAAATTTGGAATGATTCCAATAAATGACAGTAAAGCTGATTTAAATAAAATCATAAACATAATAGTTATACCCAACATTACAAACCCTAAAGATAATATTTGTGACTCAAATAAACTTTGAAGCATATTGTTATACAATATAAGTATACCAGTTAAAAAATATGATTCTTTTTTAAAACCTAGTTGATGCTCTATATCATAATTGATTTTTTTGATTAACTCATTTCTTCTTAAATCGTCTTTTGAATCTAAAACTCTAACACTTATTCTTGCCTCATTGTTTTCAATTGAAACATACGGGTTTACAGCCATTTCTTTAATTTCATCAGGAGCTCTTTTATATAATAAAGCCATTTCTAAACTATCAAGCTTATTGTCATCATTAATTTTTTCAGCAACACGAATAGTAGAAACTAGCGATAGTACTTTTCCAATTTCAGGCAAACCATCCAAATAGTCATGTATCAACTTTATCTTGTCTACCTTCCTTACTTTAAACCATTCAGAGTCTGATGGCTCTTCATCATCAAGCAGGTCATTTCCAAAATCATCTTCCTCAATTAAATATTTTGATTTTTCTTCAAATTTTATTATTATATCTAAAGGAGTTGTGCCACCTAATTTGTCATCAATTTGTTTCATCCCTTTATAGATCTCTGTATTACTCTTAAAATAATTTATAAAACTATTTTCAACTCTTAATTGTGAAACACCAAAAAGCGTTATTAGCAAAAGAGATAAACTAAGACCAATAACATAGCGACCATTATTAATAGTAAAGTTGGCAAGGCTTTTTGTAAATTTAAATTCTTTATTTTCGTTGTTATTTTGTGTTACTTCCTTTTTTAATAAACATAAAATACAAGGCAGAAGTAAAAAAGAAGTGAGAAAAGTAACACTTAAACCTAATATCATCATATATCCAAAATCTATCACAGGTTTAATATCGCTAAAAACTAATGACGCAAAAGCAACTATGGTTGTTAAAGCTGTGTAAAGACAAGGCCACACCATTTTTTCAGTTGTAAGACAAACTAATTTATATTGAGTAACAGATGAAAGTTGACACAATTGTTTATAGCGCACTATGAGATGTATATTCATTGAAAGAGTTAAAATCAACATTAAGGATATAAAATTAGAAGATATTACAGTAACCTGCCAATTCATTAATCCTAATAAACCTATCATAATAATGACCGCGTAAGCGCAACTTAGCAAAGGAAGGATAACCCATTTTAAATTTCTAAAAATTATTATTAAGGTCGTAACAATAAATATAAAAACACCAACACCAAAATTAATTAAATCACTCTTTACATATCCAATCATATCATCCGCAATCATTGGGATTCCTCCCATTCTAATTTCTACATCATGATCATTCTCAAAATTAGTTTTAATTAATCGGATGTTTATTAACATGTTATGCATATTTTCATCATGCATATATTTTAGTTGTTCATATTCTTTTTTAACCTTTTCAAGATACACTGATTCTTCTTCAGACATTTCATCTTGTAATTCTTTAGTAATAAGACTTGTCTTTATCTTACTTAACTCTGTTAATTCTTTATTATTTTTAAATGTGACTTGTAAAGCAGTTGTTTCCCCATCTTCGCTAATAATTAAATTTTTATAAATAGGACTGCTAAGAATCTCTTCCTCAGCTTTTTCAACATCAACTTCTTTTGACAATATATTTGGTACATTATTAACTAATTCAACGATAGGAATATCAGAGCTCTCAACCAAAGGAACATCTACAAGTGATATAATTGAATTTACCCCATTAATTTTAAGTAGTTTAGATTTTAATTTTTTTATTAAACTTAAATTTTTATCATCAAATACTGACCCAGTTTTAGGCGTGTAAGTTAAAACTATAAATTCTTTTGTTTCATATCTTTCGACAGTATCTCTATACAACATTAAGTCTTTATCATTTTCGAGTATCAGAGAATCTGCTGATGCATCAAGTTTAAAGTTGGTTATAAATAATGACATTACAGCTAGCACTATCATTAAAGATACTATGACTTTTTTTGGATTATTTAATATTTGATTGAAATATAACTTTGAAATAATTTTATTCATGGCATTATTCTCTATAAGATTTTAGAATATCGAATCAAAGAAGTATTTAAAAGACAAATATGGATAAATTAATAATTAAGGGTATGAAACCCATAAAAGGCGAGGTATCAGTTTCAGGCGCAAAGAATGCTGTCTTGCCAATGCTGTGCGCCTCTGTAATGGTATCAGAGGGCTGCGTTACTATAAAAAATGTCCCACATCTTCATGATGTTACCACTACTGTCAGATTACTTAACCAAATGGGAGTAACTGTAATCATGGATGAAGAAATGAATATAGAGCTTGATACATCCACAATGGATAATTTTTATGCGCCGTATGATTTAGTCAAAACCATGAGAGCATCTATATTGGTCTTAGGTCCGCTTCTTGCTAAATTTGGTTCTGCTAAGGTGTCTTTGCCTGGAGGTTGTGCGATTGGAACTAGGCCAGTTGAGATGCATCTTAATGCTCTTGCTAAGATGGGTGCAAAAATTGATATAAACAATGGATATATAAGCGCCAGCTGCAACCAACTAATTGGATCGGATATTACTTTCCCCCAAATCACGGTTACGGGTACTGAAAATTTATTAATGGCATCAAGTCTTGCAAAGGGGAAAACTGTTATATCTAATGCGGCAAAAGAACCTGAAGTTGTAGATTTGGCTAACTTTTTAAACCTTATGGGAGCATCAATCAAGGGAGCGGGTACAGATGTTATTGAAGTTGAAGGCGTTGATACATTAAAAGGCATAGCATATAGTGCTTTGCCTGATAGAATTGAAGCAGGCACTTTTCTTGTAGCGGCAGCTATTACCGGAGGGAAAATAACTATTAAAAATGCAATTCCATCTCATGTTGAAATAGTTATAGAAAAGTTAAAAGAAGCAGGAGCTGAAATTACCACAACTGAATCTACAATATCTTTAGATATGAAAGGAAATAGACCGAGGTCTGTAAATATTGAGACAGGACCTTATCCTTTATTTCCAACTGATATGCAAGCACAATTAACAGCTTTAAATTCAATAGCATCCGGAATGAGCACTATAAAAGAAAATATTTTTGAAAATCGCTTTATGCACGTTCAGGAAATGTCTAGAATGGGGGCAGATATTAAACTGAATAACAATTGCGCTATAGTGACAGGGAGGACAGAATTAGTAGGAGCCTCAGTTATGGCCACAGATTTGAGAGCATCTGCTAGTTTAATTTTAGCAGGCCTTGCTGCCAAAGGAGTAACCGAAGTTGAAAGAATATACCATATCGATAGAGGGTATGATTGTATAGAAGAAAAGCTGAGACAATTAGGCGCAGACATATTAAGAATGCCAATGTAAAAATATATGAAAAAATTATTATTAGCTATATCAAAAGGAAGAATACTTGAAGAGGCACTTGAGTTATTAGAAAAATTTAATATTAAGTGTTTAGAATCACCTCACGCTTCGAGAAAATTAATTATTGAAACCAATTTAAAATTTTTAGACATTATGATTGTTAGAGCTAGTGACGTACCTGTTTATATAGAATCTGGAAAAGTTGATCTTGGCATAGTAGGAAAAGATACTTTATTAGAAACAAGCGCAAACAGTCATTTAAGATTAAAGGATTTAAATATTGCAGCATGCAAGCTTGTTATAGCGGGAAAAAAAGGAAAAATACTAGCAAGTAATATGAAAGTTGCAACAAAATACCCCATGATAACGAAAAAATTTTTTCAGGATAAAGGTTTGCCATGTTCAGTATTAAAATTATATGGATCTATTGAATTAGCTGCAGTATTAGGTTTATCAGATGTGATTGTAGATTTAGTAGAAACGGGCCAAACACTCAAAGACAATGGATTGGTAGAGTTGCAATTAATTGAGAAAATTACATCATTGCTAATTGTTAATAAAACTTCATATAAAATAAATAGACAACATATTGATCATTTCTTGAACAAAATAAATTAAATATAAAATGACTATAAACAAGAAAACAGATGATCTAAAAATTTCTTCAATGAAGGAATTAGTATCTCCTATTGATATAATTAATGAAATACCAATGACTGAGAAAGCTACAGAGACGGTTGTAGAATCTAGAAGGCAGATTATTGATATAATTAATAAAAAAGATAATAGATTATTAATGGTGGTAGGACCATGCTCCATTCATGATGTTGATGCTGCCACGGAATATGCAAATAGATTATTATCCATAAAGAATAAAGTATCAAAAAATATATTAATTGTTATGCGAGTTTATTTTGAAAAACCAAGAACTGTTGTTGGTTGGAAAGGACTTATAAATGACCCTGACTTAGATAATAGTTTTAATATAAATAAAGGAATTAAAATAGCACGTAGTTTATTGTTGGATTTAGCAGAAAAGGGTATGCCGGCAGGACACGAATATTTGGATTTAATTAGTCCACAATATATTTCAGACTTAATTTGTTGGGGAGCTATTGGCGCTAGAACTACAGAAAGTCAAAGTCATAGAGAGTTAGCATCAGGATTATCTTGTCCCGTAGGTTTTAAAAATGGAACAGATGGAGGTATACAAATTGCAATTGATGCTATAAAAGCTGCCAGTAAACCACATAATTTTTTATCTGTTACGAAAGAAGGAAAGTCAGCAATATTTTCAACTAAAGGTAATCTTGATTGCCATGTAATTTTAAGAGGTGGCAAGAATGCTAATTATAAATTTGAAGATGTAGAGAATGTTTCAAAGACACTTGTTAAGAATTCTTTAAATAACAGTATTATGGTAGACGCTAGCCATGCAAACAGTCAAAAAGACTATAAGAAGCAAAGAATAGTTATTCAAGATATAGTTAATCAAATCTTAAATGGAAACACTTCTATTTGTGGTGTTATGTTAGAAAGTAATATTGTTGAAGGAAGACAAGATGTAAACAAGAAAGAAAATCTTGTTTATGGACAAAGCATTACTGATGCATGTATTGGATGGGATGAAACAGAGTTATTAATTAATAAAATTTCGGAAGCAATTGATAAAAGAACATAGACATGCGATTTAATACTTTAAAATTAAATACAAAAGAAAAGGATTTTGAAAAAAAATTTCTAAATAGAATTAGAATTAAAAATACTATTAATACAAAAGCTCAAAATGAAGTTTCTAGGATCATCTCAAATATTCAAAAGAAAGGAGATAAATCTTTAGTTTCATATATTTCCAAACTCGATAATTTTAAAATCAAAAATATAAAAGAAATTATAGTTTCTAAAAAGGATATAGCGCAAGCTTACAAACATGTATCAAAAATCCAAATAAATAATTTAAAGAAAGCTGTAAAGAGAATTACTAATTTTTCAAAAAAACAACTAAGTTCAAGTTGGTCATTTTCAAAAGACAATACTGTGTTAGGAGAAAAAATAACCCCAATTAACTCTGTTGGTATTTATGTTCCGGGTGGAAAAGCTTCTTATCCATCAACAGTATTAATGAATACACTTCCCGCTAAAGTAGCTGGAGTAAGAAAAATTTTTATGGCTAGCCCAATAAATAATATTGAAGATCATGCTCTTGCTATTGTTGCAGCTGATTTATGTGGTGTTGATAAGATTTTTCGCATGGGAGGAGCTCATGCCATTGCATCTTTAACATATGGAACTAAAAATATTCCTGCTGTAGATAAAATAGTTGGACCTGGAAATATTTATGTATCATTAGCAAAAAAAAATGTATATGGAGATGTTGGAATAGATAATATTGCAGGACCTTCAGAAGTTGTGATCATAGCAGATAAATACAATAATCCTGATTGGGTTGCATTAGACTTGTTTTCTCAGGCAGAGCATGATGAGCTTGCTCAACCAATATTAATATCAAATAATCAAAAATTTATTGATGATGTTGAGCTATCAATTAAAAAATTATTGCCATTACTTTTGAGAAAAAAAATTATTACTAAATCTTTTAAATCAAGAGGAATGTTTATTAAAGCAAATAGTAATAGTGAAATTTCTGACATTGTTAACAAAATTTCCCCAGAGCATCTAGAAATAATGACAAAAAATTATAAAAGTTTTTTAAAAACGATTAATAATGCAGGAGCTATATTTCTTGGTCAATATAGCCCCGAAGTTTTTGGAGATTATTGTGCAGGACCTAATCATGTATTGCCAACATCTGGTTCAGCAAAATTTTCATCTCCTTTAGGCGTATATGATTTTCAAAAAAGATCTAGCATTATAAATATTTCAAAGAAAACAGCTAAAGAACTCAGCAAGATTTCTGTTTCTCTAGCATTAGCAGAAGGTCTTCAGGCACATGCGCTAGCTGCAAAATTAAGAGAAGATTAATTTACTATTCTCTCAATCCATAATTCATTTTTTCAATTACAATGTTTGCTGTTAAAACATCACCCCCTCTTTGTAATTCTATGGAAACTATGTCTCCAGGCTTAGATTTACCAATTATTTTTTGTATATCTTTTACTTCTTGAACTTTGGTGCCATTAATTTTATTTATAATATCGTTTGGTTTAACGCCAGCATTCTCCCCAGGGCCATTTTTATACACTCCTCTTATTAAAATACCATTACCCCTGTAATAAGGATCTGCAGCTATACCCACAAAACCTCTAATAACTTCACCATTTTTTATTATTTCTGTGAAAACATATTTTGCCGTATCTACTGGTATTGCAAAACCAATTCCATCAGAACCACCACCTTGGGTTATTATAGAGGTGTTAATTCCAATAAGTTCTCCGTTTGTATTTACTAATGCTCCGCCAGAATTTCCTGGATTTATAGCAGCATCCGTTTGAACGTATCTTTGATAAGAATATGTACCAGGTCCAATTTCTTTGTCTGTCGCAGAAACAATACCAAGCGTGATTGTTTGACCGATACCCAAAGGATTGCCTATGGCTAAAGAAACATCTCCAATTCTAACTTGATCAATTTTACCAAAAGTAATTGGAACAGTATTATGATTAATTTTTAAGACAGCAAGATCAGTTAATGGGTCAACCCCAATAACTGCAGTACCATAATCTTTGCCCAAATAATCTCTAACCAATATTTCATCAGAATTAGCTATTACATGAAAATTTGTAATAATATGTCCTTGGGAACTTACGACTACACCTGAGCCTTGCCCTGTGGGAATTATTGCTTTTTTTCTAAGTACTTTATCTTTTGGGTCTACATAAAAAGTATTTTTTTGAATAGATTTTTTTGTATAAATTGATACAACTGACTTATTTACCTTATCCACCGTATCATGGTAGCTAATATATTTCTCAGCAACAGTTGATTTAACTGGAGTTGCTTCAATTATTTCTATACGGTTTCCAAACATCCCGGGACTTATAAAATAAATAACAAGCCCAGTTAATACGCCAACAAATATGTAATTCCTTAATTCCTTCATTTATCCCTACCAATTAATATATACAATTATATTATATATTATTTAACCTTTTTTTATAAAAATATGTTAGGATATACGCGATTGAGAATGGCAAGTTTACTTACGAATGACTGAATCAAAAAAACCATCTAACAGAAGAAAATTTTTAACTCACCTTACTCAAGTATTAGGTGGAGTAGGTGGGGTTTTTTCCATTATACCGTTTCTTAAAACAATGTCTCCAAGCTCTAGAGCGAAGGCAGCAGGAGCTCCAATAGAGATAGATATATCTAATCTGCAACCTGGCTCATATAAAGTAGTAGAGTGGAGAGGAAAACCAGTTTGGATTGTTAGAAGAACACAAAATATGATTGATAAAACTTTAGAGGATAATAATCAATTAAGTGATCCAAAATCATTAGAAGAACACCAACCTAACTATACTAAAAACAAATTCAGATCTATTAATCCTGAATATCTTGTATTACTTGGAGTTTGTACGCATTTAGGCTGTTCACCTTTATATAAACCAAACGCAAAATCAAAAGAACTAGGACTTGATTGGAAGGGAGGATTTTTTTGCCCATGCCACGGATCAAAATTTGATTTGTCAGGGCGAGTGCACAAAGGAATGCCTGCCCCATACAATTTAGAAGTACCACCTTATTATTTTGTTAGCGAAACTAAAATCATTGTTGGTGAAAATGGGGATAATGTGTAATGAATAGGTTAATGGCATGGATAGATGAAAGATTGCCAGTCAGTAATTTTGTCAAAAACCATTTATCACAATACTACGCACCTAAAAATTTTAATTTTTTTTATTATTTCGGAGCTTTAGCAATATTTATTTTTATACTTCAGATTGTTACTGGGATATTTTTAACTATAAACTATAAGCCCGATGCCGCCCAAGCATTTGCCTCAGTAGAATATATTATGAGAGATGTAGAATGGGGTTGGTTAATTAGATATATGCACTCTACAGGAGCATCTTTCTTTTTCATAATAATATATTTACACATGTTTAGAGCAATGATGTATGGCTCTTATAAAAATCCAAGAGAACTGCTTTGGATTTTTGGGATGCTTATTTTCGTATTATTGATGGCAGAAGCTTTTATGGGATATCTATTACCTTGGGGACAAATGTCATATTGGGGAGCTCAAGTAATCATATCCTTGTTTGGAGCAATTCCATTTATTGGAGAATCGCTAGCGTTATGGATAAGAGGTGACTATGTAATATCTGACGCCACCCTTAACAGATTCTTTGCCTTCCATGTTATAGCGCTACCTTTATTATTGTTTGCGTTAATTTATTTGCATTTAGCTGCACTGCATACTACAGGCTCTAATAATCCAGATGGTATAGAAATTAAAGAACATAAAGATGAAAATGGAATTCCTCTAGATGGCATACCATTTCATCCTTATTACACAGTTAAAGATGTTTTTGGATTATCATTTTTTTTAATTATTTTTGCATTTATTGTTTTTTTTCTGCCAGAATTAGGAGGATATTTTCTTGAGAAGGATAACTTTGTTCCCGCTAATCCTTTAAAAACACCAGAACATATTGTGCCAGTATGGTACTTCACTCCATTTTATGCAATTTTAAGAGCTATTCCAGATAAATTTGGAGGGGTGCTTGCAATGGGATTAGCAATTTTTGTATTATTTCTACTTCCTTGGATTGATAGATGTTCTGTAAAATCAATGAGATATAGATCAAGAATTTACAAAATCTTATTAACTTTTTTTGCTATAAGTTTTGTTGGTTTGGGTTATATTGGAATGAATCCTGTAACGCCAATTCTTACTTGGATAGGACGATTATTTACATTAATATATTTTGGTTTTTTTATAGCCTTATATTTTATTAGTCCTAAAGAAAAAACTAAAAAGGTACCTGATAGAGTTACAACGCATGAATAAATATATTCTTATATTACCTTTTATTTTTTACTCATCTTTAGTTGGAGCATCTGCTAACCCTGAATTACAGACGGTTTTAATTGATTTGAATAATAAGGCGTCATTACAAAGAGGAGCGAAAATATTTATGAATAATTGTTTTGGCTGCCATAGTCTTAAATATCAAAGATATGTAAAATTTATAGATCACTTATCTCTTGATCAAGAAACAATAGAAACAAATTTAATTTTTACTACTGATAGAAATGGTAAACCAACTAAAATAGGCTCTCTTATGTTAAACGCTGTTAACCCAGACCATTCAAAAGAATCTTTTGGTATTACACCACCTGATTTAACATTAATTGCTCGCTCCAGAGGACCAGACTGGCTTTACACTTTTTTAATGTCATTTTATCAAGATGAAAGTAGACCGTTTGGAGTTAATAATAAATTATATCCAAATATTAGCATGCCACATGTTCTTTGGTGGATGGAAGGAATAAAAAAACCAATTAATAGCGATTTGTCTGAGTTTGAATACGTGAAAAAAGGCAATATGACTGAGATAGAATATAAACAATCAACAACAGATTTGGTAAATTTTTTGACCTATGTATCTGAACCTGCTCAATTAGATAGATATAGGATAGGTTTTTGGGTTATGATATTCCTCGTAATATTCTCATTTGTAGCATTTTTATTAAAAATTGAATATTGGAAGGACATAGATTAATATGACATCATTAGCAAACCGCAGATCTGCAATTTTATTATTTTCTTTACCGGATTGTTTACACAGTCATCGAACAAGATTGGTTATCAAAGAGAAAGAAATATCGGCAGAATTGCATGAAATTGATATAAACAACATCTCTGAAGAAATAAAAGCTATAAGCCCTTACGATGATTTCCCAACACTAGTTGACAGAGATTTAATTTTACAAAACTCAAGAGTAATTATTGAATATTTAGATGAAAGATTTCCTCATCCCCCTTTATTACCAGTTGATCCTGTTGCAAGAGCTAAATTTAGGTTAGCGCTTGATAGGATTGAGAATGATTGGTATCCAGAATTTGATAAAGCATATAATAATGGAATGCTTGATAATTCTTTTCAGGATAAAATTAAATCCTATTTTTTAGAAATAGTCCCTTTGCTTAATAATAACTTTTTTATGAGTACAGATTTTGGTTTAGTAGACTGTAGTTTAGCTCCATTATTATGGAGAATTAAATGTCTAGGCATGGAAATAAAAGAGAACAAAGAAATTATTGACGCATACTCAGAAAGAATTTTTAATCGAGAATCTTTTCAGGCTAGTTTAAGTGAAACTGAAAAAGACATGTAATTTTAGTTGTTTGCATACTTATCTATACATTCACATATAGCATGAATTATAATTAAATGCATTTCTTGTATTCTACTAGTTCTTGTATGCGGAACAATAATATCAATATCATGAGTATCAAGAAGTTTTTTAGATTCACCGCCATCATTACCAGAAATTAGTATAGTAATCATTTTTTTCTTTTTAGCTGATTTAATAGCTTCAAGAATATTTGTAGAATTCCCGCTAGTAGTAAAAGCCATTAAAACATCATTTTGTTTGCCAAAAGCATTAATTTGTTTTGAAAAAATATATTCGTAGCCATAATCATTAGCGATCGAAGTCATAGCTGCCGTATCTGAGTTTAGTGATATCGCTGGCAATTCTTTTCTTTCAATTTCAAATCTATTAATAAACTCCGATGATATATGTTGAGCATCACCAGAAGAACCTCCATTGCCACAGGTTAACAATTTTCCAGAATTATTAATCATATCAATGAGAGTAGACGTAGCTTTTTCAATTGATGGAAGTATTTTTTCAACTGTTAAAGAATTTATTTCTTGATTCTCTAAAAAGTTTGATTTTATTATTTCTAACTTGTTCATGTTTAATTTATGGACATTGTTTATAGTACATTATAATCTAGCAAGAATAAACATTATACATATGCAATCTTATGAAAGGCAATCTTTATATAGTGGCAACACCAATTGGTAATCTCAAAGATATAACAATTAGAGCATTAGAGATTCTAAAAAAAAGTGATTATATTTTAGCTGAGAGTTCTGCTAGAACCTCAAAGCTATTAAATGAATATAATATTAAAAAAAAAATTATCACTTTTAATAAAGACAATGAAAAAAGAAAGAAAAACTCGATAATTAAGAATCTTTGCGAAGGATTAGAAATATCATTAGTTTCTGATGCTGGGACACCTTCAATATCAGATCCTGGTTTTGAGCTAATAAAGAATAATCAAGGTAGATTCCACGTAATACCTATACCCGGCCCCAGCTCCTTAACTAGTGCTTTATCTGTTTCAGAAATACCCATTAATAATTTTGTTTTTTTAGGATTTCTTTCAAAAAAAATAGGTGAGTTAAAACAACAAATTATTTCTCTTAAAAATACGGGTAAACCAGGAGTTATATTTGAGAGTAAATATAGAGTTATTAGAGTTATAAAAGAAATAATACGTATTATGGGTGGAGATACTAAAATAGGAGTTTTTCGTGAAATAACAAAATTACATGAAGAAATATTTTTTGACTCAGCTGACAAAGTATTATTATCATTACAAAATAATGTGGTATCTGGTGAAATTACTCTAATTATAGGAACGCCTATAAAAACAACCAATAACCCTGATGAATTACGAGAACAGGTTTTAAAACTCTTGCAAAATTACACTCAGAAAGAAACTGTTGATATATTGATGCTATTCACAGATATAAACAAGAAAGATTTATACAAATATGTATTAAGTGTTAGACAGGAGGAGTAGACTGCCGTATTATATAGTTTTAGTGAAACTAAAAAAATTACAATTAAAGATGACTCACATAGAGCCATCTTTTTTTTTATATAAAGAATTAAGATTTGAATACACGTGATGCATTACTATTACTGGCTGATGGGACTTCTTTTTATGGAAAATCCATAGGTATTAAGGGTATTTCTGTAGGAGAAGTAGTTTTCAATACATCGATGACTGGTTATCAAGAAATAATTACCGACCCTTCATATCATAGTCAAATTATAACTTTCACAAACCCTCACATTGGTAACACAGGAATCAATCCAGAAGATTTAGAATCAAAAAAAATCCATGCATCCGGAATTATTATCAGGGATCAGGAAATACTCGCAAATAACTGGAGGAAAACTGATTTATTAGATAACTTTCTAAAGGAAAATAAAATTGTTGGAATTTCTGGCATTGATACAAGAAAACTAACAAAAGTATTGCGAAACAATGGTTCACAAAACGGGTGTATTTTATGTGGAAATAATCCTGACATAAAGACAGCAAAGAAATCTTTAGATGAATTTCCAGGATTAGAGAATCAAGATTTAGCAATTGAAGTTACTACTAATAAAAATTATAAATGGTCTGAAGTAGTCCATAATATATATGACAAAAATATCCCTAACATAAAAGAAAGTTTTAACGTAGTAGCCTATGATTTTGGTATAAAACATAATATTTTAAGGATCTTAAAAAGTTTTGGTTACAATTTAACGGTTGTACCAGCAGATTTACCAGCAAAAGAAGTGCTTAATTTAAAACCAGACGGAGTTTTTTTATCTAATGGTCCAGGAGACCCAAAAGCTTGTGAATATGCAATTGAAAATATAAAATTATTACTTGAAAATAAAATTCCTTTGTTTGGTATTTGTTTAGGTTTTCAATTATTAGCTCTTGCTTCAGGAGCAAAAACTAAAAAAATGAAATTTGGTCATCATGGAGCAAATCATCCAGTATTGGATATCGAAAATAAAAAAGTATTGATAACTAGTCAGAACCATGGGTTTATGGTCGACAATGAAAGTCTGCCTAAACATATAATACCTACACACAAATCATTGTTTGATGATTCTTTACAAGGTTTTGTGGTTGAAAACAGAAAGGCGTTTGGTTTTCAAGGTCACCCTGAAGCTAGTCCTGGGCCACATGATATTCATTACATTTTTGAAAAGTTTTTTAAATTTATAACACAGAGCAAGAATGCCTAAACATCAAGATATAAAAAGCGTTTTAATAATAGGAGCTGGCCCAATTATTATTGGTCAAGCTTGTGAGTTTGATTATTCTGGAGTTCAAGCTTGCAAGGCTTTAAGAGAAGAAGGAATAAAAGTTATTTTAGTTAATTCTAATCCTGCCACCATTATGACTGATCCAGATATGGCAGATAAAATTTACATTGAGCCAATTCATTGGAGGAATATTGAGAAAATTATTATTAAAGAAAAACCAGATGCAATTTTACCAACAATGGGTGGTCAAACCGCTTTAAATACAACTCTTGATTTAAATCGTCATAAAATTCTAGAAAAAAATAACGTTAAAATCATTGGAGCAAGCATAGATTCTATAGACATGGCTGAGGATAGAGA
>Ga0066866_10000340_pt1 | contig 17815 bp, 18 predicted proteins | sample ETN01SmetaG_3_FD_66435 | JGI IMG/M metagenome (GOLD analysis project Ga0066866, IMG submission 66435) | Marine microbial and viral communities from oxygen minimum zone, Eastern Pacific Ocean - ETNP2014F12-01SV263 | ecosystem: Environmental > Aquatic > Marine > Oceanic ...
AAAATAATATAGATTATTATTTATCCCATACTCTGAATACAGATTTTGAGATATTTCACCGCAATATCCTATAGTATGCTTGCCTTGATATAATGTGGCTTGGCAAAATTTATTTAAATGTTTAATGTTTTTATATGGTTTAAAAGTAATATTTGGAATAATCCTTTGTAAATGACCTTTCAAATCAAGGAAGGACAGGTTTTCTTGATCGCTTTTTAAATTATTTTCTGCATTAATCCCTGAGATTATTCCAGACAAAATATTATTTTCTTTTATCTTCTTTGGTTTAACAAAATTATATATCTTGCCAATTTCAAAAATTTTTATATTTGTATTCTGCCTACTAACATTATATTTATAAGCTCTAATCATGCTGTGAACCATTGATGCTCTTAACTCAGATTTATCTTCTGAAATTGGATTTTTTATCTTAATAATATCTGAAATACTATTTGTAGAGAGTTGGGAGTTTTTTGGTAAAAAGCTAAAGCTAATTATTTCATTAAACCCTCTAGAAACTAACCCATTAATGATGTTTTCTGAAAATATTGAATGGTCCTTGTTAATTTTAAAAATATTATGTGGCAATGCTGGTTCAAAATTATCATACCCATATACTCTTGCTATCTCTTCTACTAGATCTTGCTCAATTTTAATGTCAAATCTATGGCTAGGTATTGTCAAACGTATTTTATCATTATAAGAGATTGGGTTAAATTCTAATAGTTTAAAAGTTTTTTTAATAAAATTTCTTGAGATTTGTACCCCTAAAGACTCATCAAAGAAATTATATTTTACATTGATTACATGGTTATATTTTTTTATAAGCTCTTTGTTTGTGGTTAGGTTATATTGATAGTTTTTTACATTGCTATATTTTTTCATTAAATATAAAACTCGTCCAGCGGCAATATTATTTAAACAAGGGTCAACTCCTCTCTCAAATCTATATGATGCGTCAGTTTGCAATCTAAATAATTTTGCCGCCTTTCTTATAACTGTTGGTGTAAAAAATGCAGATTCTATTATCACGTTTTGCGTTTTTAAATTAATAGAAGAATAGTCGCCTCCTATAATTCCTGCTATAGCTTGTATTTTATTATCATCAGCTATTACGGGTATATTTTTATTTAAAGTATATTTAACGCCATCCAAGGCATTTATTTTTTCATTAGCTTTAGCGTATCTAACATTAATTAATCTATTAATTTTATCAAGGTCAAAAGCATGCATAGGCTGTCCTACTTCAATCATTACGTAATTTAGGATATCTACAATAAAATTAACTTTTGATATACCACATTTATTAAGTCGTTCAGCAATAATGTTTGGTGTCTTAATAGTATTATCAACACCATGTAATACTAGCGCTCCATATGATCCGCATATTTTTTTATCGATCTTATTTATAAACTTTTTTGATGGAGTAATTTTAAGATTAGCAATTTTGGGAAAAATTATTTTTTTATTATAAACAGCGCTCAAGTCTCTTGCTATGCCTAGCATTGAAAGACAATCAGCCCGATTTGGAGTCATGTCAATATCAATTATTAAATCTCCTTTATGCTTAACAACTGATGAAACCTCAAGCCCTAATGATGTTAGGTTATAGGTTAATTTATCATTTATTTTAATATTGGGTATAAATTCTTTTAGCCAGTTTCCGCTAATCTTCATATTATTCAGCTCTTTCAAATTGGCTTAAGAAAGAAATATCATTTTCAAAAAACATTCTTAAATCTGTTATGCCATATTTTAACATCGCTAATCTTTCAATTCCAAGTCCAAAGGCAAAACCTGAAAATTGCTTAGGATTAATATTTACATTTTTAAGTACATTGTGGTGCACCATACCGCAACCAAGCACTTCTAGCCATTTACCTTTAAATTTAATATCAATCTCTGCCGATGGTTCAGTAAACGGAAAATATGAAGGTCTAAACCTAATTTCCATTTTTTTTCCAAAATATTCGTCTATAAATGCAATCAATGTTCCTTTTAAATGGCAAAAATTTATACCTTTATCTATATAAAGTCCTTCAATTTGATGAAACATCGGCGAATGAGTTGGGTCAGAATCACATCTATAAACTTTTCCAGGGGTCATTATTTTAAGTGGTGCACTTTTATTTAACATTGTGTGTATTTGAACCGAAGAAGTATGAGTTCTTAATAATTTACCTTCCAAAACATAAAATGTATCGTGCATATCTCTTGCGGGGTGAGATTCTGGTATATTAAGCGCCTCAAAGTTATAATATTCATTTTCTACCTCTACCCCTGTAACAGGTGTAAACCCATGAGACTCTAAAATTTTTGTTATTTCATTTATTGTTATTGATATTGGATGTCTAGATCCTACACATACATTTTTACCTGGCAAGGTAACATCAACAAACCTTTCCTTTGTTTTATTATTTATAATATTTGTATTTAAAATAATATCATGTGCTTGAGATTTTAGAATATTTAATTCTTTTCCTAATTTTTTCTTTTCAGATTCTTGCGCATTTCTCAATTTAGAGAATTCATTTGTGATATAACCATTTTTTCCAAGATATTCAGATTTGATATTTACTAAATCATGAGTTGTATTACAATCTTTTAATTTTTCTCTAAGTTCTGATATTAGTGAAGAATATTTTTTTTGCACAGGCAATAACTATTATTTTTGTGTAGTTAAAGAATTTATGATTGCTGAAAAACTTTCAGCATGATTAAGAGCTAAATCAGCAAGCATTTTTCTATTTATATTTACATCTGATTTTTTAAGCTGATATATAAATTGACTGTATGACATATTATTTAGTCTTGCCGCCGCATTAATTTTAGATATCCAAAGCGATCTAAATTGCCTTTTCTTTTGTTTGCGATCTCTATATGCATATTGTCCAGCTTTAATTACTGCTTGTTTAGCAACCCTAAAAACTTTACTTCTTGCTCCTTTATATCCTTTCGCAAGTTTTAAAATTTTTTTATGTTTTGAATGTGCTACAACACTACGCTTTACACGGGCCATTTTTACTCCTTCCTAATACGGTAACATTCTTTTTACTAAAGCTTTGTCAGCTTTACTTACCACCATATCATCTCTTAAATGTCTTTTCCTTTTGGTACTTTTCTTAGTCAAAATATGTCTACGATGCGACTGTGCTCTTTTCATTTCACCTGATGGCGTTTTTGAAAATCTTTTGGCAGCACCTCTATTGCTTTTCATCTTTGGCATATGTTCCTCTTATTATCAGACTAAAAACGTTACAAGTATACAGTAATTATATATTTTATACATAATTTATTTTTTTGGCGCCATCACCATTACCATTTGTCTACCTTCAAATGAAGGTATTTGTTCTACAATCCCGTATTCATCAAGATCTTTTTGAATCCTATCAAGGAAATCTCTACCTATTACTTGGTGAGCTATTTCACGACCTCTAAAACGCATCGTAATTTTAGTTTTATCTCCACCAGTTAAAAATTTAATTAAACTCTTAAGTTTAACCTGATAATCTGCTTCCTCAGTATTAGGTCTAAATTTTATCTCTTTTACCTGAGTTATTTTTTGTTTTTTCTTTGCTGAATGTGCTTTTTTTGATTGCTCAAATTTATATTTTCCGTAGTCCATTATTCTACATACGGGTGGCTTTTGATTAGGAACTATTTCAACCAAATCTAAATCTTCGTTTTTTGCTAATTCTAATGCTTTAACTGTTTCTACGACGCCCACTTGGTCTCCATTTGATGCAATGAGTCTGACCTCTTGAACATTTATCCTAGAATTCATCCTTAGTCTTTTATTGTTTGCTATTATATTCTCCTAAATAGTTAAATTAATGCTTCTCTTGTCTACAAGAGTTTCTATCATTTTGATAAGATTTTCAACACTCATCTCTCCTAGATCATCTCCAAGTCTAGTTCTAACTGATATTTTACCACTTTCTAACTCTTTGTCTCCAACAACTAATAAATATGGAGTTCTTAACATAGTATGTTCTCTTATTTTATAACCTATCTTTTCATTTCGTAAATCCATATTTGACTTAATTTTAGATTTTTTTAGTCTTTTTAAGATTTCTAAACAATAACTTTCCTGGTTTTCTGTAATATTTAGTATTGTTACGTGAACAGGAGATAACCATAAAGGTAGATTGCCAGAATATTCTTCTATTAGTATTCCCACAAAACGTTCTAAAGACCCTAGAATTGCTCTATGAATCATAACAGGTGCGATTTTATTACCCTTTGAACCTATATAATTTGCACCAAGACGAGATGGCATTGAAAAATCTAGCTGTATCGTTCCTAATTGCCAAACTCTATCAAGTGAATCGGTTAATGAAAAATCAATCTTTGGACCATAAAATGCGCCATCTCCTTCATTTATTAGCCAATCAATGTCATTGCTATTTAATGCTGATTTAAGCGCACTTTCTGATTTATCCCATATTTCATCGCTGCCAACTCTGTCCTTAGGTCTTGTTGATAGCTCTATTTTTATTTCTTCAAAGCCAAAAATTTTATATATTTCATAAATATTTTTGATTAATTTATTTATTTCTTTTTCAATTTGTTCAGATGTACAAAATATATGAGCGTCATCTTGTGTAAATGCTCTTATTCTCATCAAGCCATGCAAAGTTCCTGAAGGTTCGTTTCTATGTACTTTACCAAATTCTGCAAATTTGATAGGGAGATCTTTATAACTTTTTAATCCTTGGTTGTAAATTTGTATGTGTCCTGGGCAACTCATGGGTTTAATTGCATATTCTTTATTTTCTGACGAAACGTCAAAAATTAAATCTGAAAATTTATCTAAATGCCCTGATTTTTTCCATAACGATTTATCTAAAATTTGAGGAGTATTTATTATTTCATAATCATTATCAATAAGATAATTAGTAATAAAATTTTTGATAGTATTAAATAAAGTCCAACCATTATTATGCCAGAACACCATGCCAGGTGATTCTTCTTGGAAATGAAAGAGATCTAATTTTTGCCCTAATTTTCTATGGTCTCTTTTCTCTGCCTCAGTTAATTTTTCAAGGTAGTTTTGAAGTGACTCTTTAGAGTTCCATGCTGTACCATAAATTCTTTGTAATTGCTTATTTTGAGAATCACCTTTCCAATAAGATCCTGAAACTTTCATTAATTTAAAGTTATTGAGAAATTTTGTATTAGTTAAATGAGGGCCTCTACACATATCAATATATTCTTCATGATGATAAATTGCTATTATTTCATTATTAGGTATTTCTTTAATAAGTTTTAATTTATAATTCTCATTTCTTTCACTAAATACTTTCGCAGCTTTATCTTTCGTTACAACCTCTCTTATAATTTTATATTTTTTCTTTGCTAGTTTTTTCATTAACAGTTCTATTGAGGATAAATCTTTTTCAGAAATTGTTTCTTTGATGTCGATATCATAATAAAAACCATTATCTATCACTGGACCAATAACCATTTTCGTATCAGGATAAATTTGTTTTATTGCATGCCCCAAAAGATGTGCGCAAGTATGTCTTATAATCTCTAATCCTGTGTTATCTGATGATTTAATTAACTCAATATTACAGTCTGAAGTAATTAAATCGCTTAAATCACATAAATCATTATCTATTTTAGCAGCAACAATATCTTTATAATCAAAATTAGATTTAATCAAATCTTCTATTGATGTATTATCTCTAGCCTCTAATTTTCTATCTTCTATAATTACTTTAAACATAATTCCTCATCTAGGCACGATTGGACTCGAACCAACGACCTCCACCATGTCAAGGTGGCGCTCTAACCAGCTGAGCTACGCGCCTAAGCTATGTAAAATTAACATGCTGTTAGCCTATACTCAAGTCAAATATATTTACATGCTATGTTCTTTTATTCCTCTTATTTCTATTTGGCATATCCAAAAAATTCTCTTGAATATTTGAAATCTGGTCTCTTATTTTTGCTGCTTTTTCGAACTCTAAATTTTTAGCATGTATAAACATCTGCTTTTCAAGTTCTTTCATAACTGAAACAACATTGCTCCCATCAACTTTTGGAAATTTCTTTTTGATATTAGATATTAGTGTAATTTTTTCTAATTTTTTATTTGAAATATAGTTATCGTCACCAAGTGTTTCTTTAATAGCTTTTTTAATGCCGGATGGTTTTATTTTATTAAGTTTATTATGTTTCTCTTGTATTTTTCTCCTTCTTTCAGTCTCATGGATAGCTTTTTTCATTGATGGAGTAATTCTATCACCATATAAAATAACTCTACCAGAAATATTTCTTGCTGCTCTACCAATAGTTTGAATAAGAGAACGATCTGATCTTAAAAAACCTTCTGTGTCTGCATCTAGAATAGCGACTAACTCAACTTCAGGAATATCTAATCCTTCTCGCAATAAATTAATTCCTACAAGAACATCAAACTCTCCAGATCTTAAGTCTCTGATTATTTCTACTCTTTCAACGGTGTTTATGTCTGAGTGCAAATATCTAACCCTAATACCAAATTCTTCAAGACGCTCTGTAAGATTTTCTGCTGCTTTTTTGGTAAGTGTTGTTATTAATATTCGGTTTTTATTTTTTAAAACCTTATTAATCTCAGACAAAACATCTTCTACTTGATTCGACGATGGTTTTACTGTAACAGTTGGGTCAACAAGTCCAGTTGGTCGTATTACTTGCTCTACTATTCGGCTTGATTTCTCAATTTCATAAGGTCCTGGGGTAGCAGAAACAAAAATTGTTTGAAAATTATATCCTGTAAACTCTTCAAATTTCAGTGGCCTATTATCAAGAGCTGAAGGTAATCTAAATCCGTAATCTACTAATGTTTCTTTTCTTGATCTATCTCCTCTATACATTCCACCTATTTGTGGAACTCCTACATGACTTTCATCAATGATAATTAATCCATCTTGAGGCATATAATCAAGTAAACATGGAGGTGGTTCGCCAGGTTTGGTATTTGCAATATATCGAGAATAATTCTCTATGCCAGAACAATACCCCATTTCAGCCATCATCTCTAAGTCATGACCTGTTCTTTCTCTCAATCTTTGCGCTTCTAGTTCTTTATTTTCTTTAGAAAAGAAAGATAGTCGATCTTTTAATTCTTTTTTTATCTCTATAATTGCATTATCAATTATTTCTTGCGGAGTTACATAGTGAGTTTTTGGATATACCGTAAACCTTTTTAATTTTTTAATAATAGAGCCAGTTAATGGGTCGAATAAATATAAATTCTCTATTTCTTTATCAAATAACTCTACCCTTAATGCTTCTTTTTCTGAATCAGCGGGAAATATATCTATTATTTCTCCTTTAACAGAAAACGTTCCTCTTCTTAATTCTGTATCGTTTCTCTCATATTGTAATTCAGTCAATCTCTTATAAATAGTCCTTCTGTCTATTATATCGCCTACCACGATATGAAGAATCATTTTTAAATATGTATCTGGGTCTCCTAGCCCATAAATTGCTGATACACTTGCAACTACAATTGCATCTCCTCTCTCAACAAGTGATTTTGTTGCTGACAATCTCATTTGTTCGATGTGTTCGTTTAAAGAGGCATCCTTTGCTATGTAGGTATCTGATACTGGAACATATGCTTCTGGTTGATAATAGTCATAATACGACACAAAATATTCAACTGAGTTCGTAGGGAAAAAATCTCTCATTTCTGAATATAGTTGAGCTGCTAATGTTTTATTTGGCGCCATAATTAAAGTTGTTTTGTTAGTCTTTTCTATAATTTTAGCCATAGTAAAAGTTTTTCCAGAGCCTGTAACACCTAGTAACGTCTGATGACCTTTATGTTTATTAATTCCATCTATTAAGGAGTCTATTGCTGTAGGTTGATCACCAGCAGGTTTATAGTTTGATACAAGTTTAAATTGTTTCATGTTGATATTTTAACATGAAGTTTACTTGAAAGGCTTAAATATGGTACGATTACATATCAAGGAAAAACGTTGACATTTTCTAAAAGAATAAAATTAATCAAACCATCATCAACCATGGCGTTGACTTCTAAGGCTAATCAAATGCGCCAAAATGGAGAAGACGTAATAGTTCTAACTGTTGGTGAGCCTGATTTTGATACTCCAAAATATATTAGAGAAGCAGCAAAAAAGGCGATTGATGATGGAAATACAAAATACACTTCAGTTGATGGAACTCCTGCTCTTAAGAATGCAATTATAAAAAAATTTGAAAATGAAAATAATATTCATTATTCTCCAGAAGAGATAATAGTATCAGCAGGATGTAAACAATCTATTTTTAACTTATTGCAAGTGATAATAGATGATGGAGATGAAATTATTATACCTGAGCCTTATTGGGTTTCTTATGCTGATATGGTTATATACGCGGGTGGAAAACCAATTTTATTAAAAACTACTTATGAGAATAATTTTAATATTGATGCGGAATTATTTGAGTCTCTTATAACTGATAAAACAAAACTGTTTATGATTAATAGCCCTAACAACCCTAGTGGAAAATATTTTGATAGTATTTCTTTAAAAAAGCTTAGTAATATATTAGTTAAAAATAAAAATATTTATATATCTTCAGATGATATTTATGAACATATACAATGGCATAAAGAAAAATTTCATAATATTTTAAATGTTTGTCCTGACTTGAAGGAGAGAACAATTGTATTAAATGGTGTTTCAAAAGCATATTCTATGACAGGATGGCGTATTGGTTATGCTGCAGGTAACAAAGATATTATTAATAAAATGAAAACTCTTCAATCGCAAAGCACCTCTTGCGCTAGCTCAGTGTCACAAGCAGCAGCATGTGCAGCGCTTGAAAACATATGTGAAGAACTACCAATAATGAAAACTGAATATAAAAAAAGGCATGATTTTGTCGTTGAAAAATTAAATAAAATTGATGGCGTTTTATGCAAAGAAACAGATGGTACATTTTATGTATTTCCATCTTTTCATGAATATATAAAAAATAATAAATCAATTAAAGATGATAGTGAATTATCACTTTATTTACTTAATGAAGCTAAAGTAGCTGTTGTACCAGGAAGTGCTTTTGGTCTAGAAGGACATATTAGAATTTCTATAGCAATAGATATAGATTCTTTAAAAATTGCCATGGAAAGAATAACTTCTATTCTCAAAAATTAAAAACATGAAAAATGAACATATTTTAATACTAACATCAACAGATACTAAAAAAAATTATAAACTTATTTGTGAAAAATTATTAAATGAAAAGAGTTGTGCATGTATAAGCATTATACCTAAAATGAAAAGTTTATACTTTTGGAATAATAAATTACAAAAAAATAAAGAGTGGTTATTATTAATTAAAACTACATCAAAGTTTTATAAAAAAATAGAATCAATTTTATTGGAATATCATAAATATGAAATTCCAGAAATAATTTCCTTTAAAATTGACAAAGGTTATGAAAAATATCTTAAGTGGATAAGCAGCCAAGTTGCAAATTAAAAAAATGGGTTGTATGCCCATTGTAAAAGAGCCTGTCTTTGCCTAATCCTGCAACTTAAATCATTTCTTATACAATTTTTTTGAATACCGCCAATGTGTCTTGGCCCAAATTTTTTCCATCTCATGATTTGTATTTTATCAATTTCAAATATTCTTCTACCCAAATAATATCTACAGTACCACTGAAACCAACCTAATGGATCTTCATTAAAAATCCAGCCTCTTGACATCCATTCATCCATACTTAATCCAGCTTTCACATTAAAAAAATTCATGTTAATGTCAAATTTATCGTTATTTATTTTTGCTTTTTTAAACCAGATTTTTGGGTATTCACTAATATCGCCTTTGAAATAATAACCACCAAATATACCTGCTTCCAACATTTCTTTTGGTGTTAATTGTGGTTTAAAAATATCTGAAATTTTTATTTCATCTGAAATGTTAACTATTTTCTTTTCCCTTAATATTCTAAAATTTTTGCTTCGAAATTTAGTGTTACTCATTACTAATTGATATTGAATGTTATATTGAATGTTATCTATAGAATAATTATACTCCTCGGGACGGACTCGAACCGCCGACCTGGTGATTAACAGTCACTCGCTCTACCAACTGAGCTACCGAGGAATAAGTTAAAGCATCTTAAATGATATTGAAACTATCATCAATATATTATTTAAAATTTTTATTTTTTAAGTAGTTTTTAAAATCTGATTTTACTTCATTGTGCTCTAAAGCATATTCTACTGTTGCTTTTAAATATCCAATTTTACTTCCACAATCAAATCTTTTTCCTGAGAAACTATATCCATATACTTTTTGAGCTTTTATTAATTTTGCTATACCATCTGTTAATTGTATTTCATTTCCAGCTCCTAATTTAGATTTGCTAAGTTCATTAAATATTGATGATGGTAAAATATACCTGCCTACAACCCCTAAATCTGATTTAGCATCCTTGGGTTTAGGCTTTTCAACAATGGAGCTTATTTCGTATAAATTATTTTTTTTCGAACTATAGCTAACTATTCCATATTTTTCTGAATCTTTTTTTTCTATGTTTTCAAGTGCAATTATTGGTGATTTTGTTTCTAAGTGTTTTTCCATCATTTGTTTTAAACATGGCACTTTTGATTTTATTAAATCGTCAGCAAGTATTACTGCAAATGATTCATCTTGGACAATATTTCTAGCACAATGTATAGCATGCCCTAAACCAGCTGGTTTATTTTGTCTTACAAAAGTACAATCTACATTTTTTGGAACAATTCTCTGTATTATCTTCAATAGAGAAATTTTATTTTTTTGCATTAACTCATTTTCTAGTTCTGGAGCTGAATCAAAATGATCTATAATTGCATTTTTAGTTCTTCCAATTACAAAAATTAGTTGATTTATACCAGATGCTACTGCTTCTTCGGCGGCATACTGAATCAACGGTTTATCCACTATGGGCAACATTTCTTTTGGGCTAGCCTTCGTTGCAGGCAAAAAACGTGTGCCGAGGCCCGCTACAGGAAGAACTACTTTTTTTATATTTTTCATGTGCAAAAACTTAATTTTTAGTGCAATATTATATATCTAATGACATATGTTATCACAGAAAATTGTATCAAGTGCAAATATACCGATTGTGTTGAAGTCTGCCCTGTAGACTGTTTTCATGAAGGTCCAAATTTTTTGGTTATTAACCCAGAAGAATGTATAGATTGCAGTTTATGCGAACCAGAATGTCCAATTGAAGCAATTGTTGCAGAAGAAGATCTTAATGATGATGATAAGCATTTTTTAGATTTAAATCGGAAGCTTTCTGAAAAATGGCCTGTCATAACTGAAATGAAAGATGCCCCTGAAGATGCAAAAGAGTGGGAAGGAAAAGAAAATAAATTGGATCTATTAGAGGAGTGAAAAATTTAATGTTCACTTACACCATCGTATACTTGAGGGTAATGATCTTCAAATCTAGTACAATGAGGAACAAATGTTAATTTAATAACACCCGTTGGTCCATTTCGATGTTTTTCAATTCTAATTTCTGCTATATTTTTTTGATCTGTGTTTGAATCATAGATTTCATCTCTATACAAAAATATTATCAAATCAGCATCCTGCTCAATAGAGCCTGACTCTCTTAAATCTGATAAAAAAGGTCTTTTATCAGTTCTGCCCTCTACACTTCTGTTAAGTTGAGATAAAGCAACTATAGGGATATCTAGTTCTTTTGCCAACGCTTTTAATGATCTAGTAACTTCCGCTATTTCATTAACTCTATTTTCCGAATATCTTGGAATGGACATTAATTGCAGATAATCAACTACAATTATATCTATACCTGAGCTTCTTTTCATACGCCTAGCTTTAGCACGAAGTTCCATCGGTGATATAGCTGCGGTATCATCAATATAAAAATCACAATCATTCATCATCTCTATTGCAGATGTTACAGATTTTGTATCTTTGGGAGATGATTCATATTCACTAGTTCGTATTTTTTGTTGCGATACAGAGCTTAACGATGATAGCATTCTTAATGCTATAGACTCCGATGACATCTCTAAACTAAAAAAGCCAACTTTCTTATGCTGTTTAAAAACTATATCTTGGGCAATATTCATTGCAAATGCAGTTTTACCCATAGAAGGTCTACCAGCAATGATTATTAAATCTGAGTTTTGGAATCCTGACACAAGTTTGTCTAAATCTCCATACCCTGTTAATAGATAATCTAGTTCATTGTTATTTTTTTTCGCATAAATCTTTTCAATGTATGATTTAACAACAGGGCCTATTTTTGTTAAATCAAAATTAGCTTTAGATTCCCCTGCAATATTAAATATTTCTTGTTCAGTTTTATCTAAAATTTCTGTTATATCGCCTAAATCGCTTTGATGAATGTTTTGAATTGTTTTTGTACTAATATTAATTAATTCCCTCATAACCGATTTTTCTTTTATGATATTTGCATATTGAGATATATGAGCTGACGTAGGGACAATCTTTGTTAGCAATCCTAGGTAATCTCTCCCTCCTATTTTTTCTAATTGACCCTTACTTTTTAAAGCTTCTTCAAGAACAAGTAAATCTATAATTTGACCATTTGAGGCTAGTTCATAAATTTCACTATATATTGCCCTATTATTTACATCAAAAAAGTCATTAGGGCTCAATCTGTCTGATATTTTCTCCCAAGCAGACGAATCAATTATAACTGATCCCAGCAGAGCTTGTTCAGCCTCTATAGCTTTTGGTGTTGATGGTAATTTGGTAGCCATCTAATCATTTTAACTCAAATAAAATATTTTTGTAAAAATCTTCCGGCTAATTTTTCTTTGTTATTCTTGAGGCTTTTCTGTGGGTTGTTCAGTATTTTTTACTAATTTAATTGGAACCGTTACACTTACATCTGAATGTAGGCTAATAGAAGCTATGTTTTTGTCTCCAAAAGTCTTTATTGGACCTAAAGGCAAATTAACCTGTTTTTTTTCCACTTTAAAACCATCGCTAATAAGACGATCTACTATATTTTGCAAATTTATTGAGCCAAATAATTTATCATCCTCTTCTTGAACGTTTACTTCAAAAGACATTACATAATTATTATATTTATCTTTTTCTAATAACGCTGTGTTTTTTAAATCTTCTTCAATTTTTAACAACTCTTGTTTTTTTTGTTCTACTATTGCTAAGTTTTCTTCAGTTGGGGGAACAGCTTGCTTTTTAGGAAATAAAAAATTACGAGCATACCCAGATTTTACAGACACTTTAGCTCCTATATCTCCAAGATGTTTAATTTTTTTTAATAATAAAACGTACATTATTTTTTATGGTTATCGCAGAAAGGTAATAAAGCTAAAAATCTTGCAATTTTTATTGCTTGATTGACCCTTCTTTGTTCTTTTGCGGTAGTCCCTGCAACTCTTCTAGGTGAAATTTTTCCTGACTCTGTTATGAATTTTTTTAGAATACCAATATTCTTATAATCAATTTGTTCAATCATGTCTGATTTCTTCTTTGTAACTTCATCGTTCATTTTATGCTCTTTCTTTACTTGACATCATGATAGATGGTTCGGTAATTTTTTGCTCTTGATTTATAAATATGTGCCTAATTATACTATCATTAAATTTTATTAAATTTGTTAGCTCATCTAAAATCTCATTATTGCCTTGAAAATTTAGTAACATATATCTCGCCTTATTATTTTTATCAATCATATAAGCAAGTTTAATGGTTCCCCAGTCCTCTTGTCTGTCAATCGATCCTTTTTTATTCTCAATTATAGATTTATATTTATCTACAGTGGAAATAGTTGTGGACTCATCCTGATTTACATCAAACATCAGCAACAATTCATAAAATTTCATTACATTATCCATTAGCGCATACTACTTTAGTATATAAGTTTTTTCAAGTTTTCGTCTCAAGTGATATAAAACAACTCCTGTTGCTACTGAAACATTAAGACAGCTAACTGAACCATAAACTGGTATTTTACATACAATATCACATAAGTTTAATAATGATTTACTTACGCCTTTATCCTCTGATCCCAAAATAACTGCTACTCCGTTATTATCAATATTTGCCTCATATATAGTGCTTGTGACAGAATCTGCGGTTCCAATTATCTGTATATTATTCTTCTTAAGTTTTTTTATAATATCTGAGATATTATTAGCCTCTAAAATAGACAATCCCTGCAAACCTCCTGACGCGGTCTTATGCACGATTGGTGTTATATTGCATGAACTAGATTTTTTTTTAATAATTAATGATACTCCAGCTGCATTAGCAGTCCTTATACAAGAGCCTAAATTTCTAGGATCTTGTATAGAATCAAATATAACAATAAAAGGGGTTTTTTCGCTTTGAATATATAAGTCTATATTGAATTTTGACGATTGCTTTGTGTCGGATAATTCAAACACAATTCCTTGGTGTTTATTAGATGCCGCAATCCTTGTTAATGCATCTTTATCAATTTCATCTATTTTTAAACTTAAAGTTTTTGCAATTTGGATTATATTATTTAAATTTTTATTATAGGGTGGTTTTTTTATAAATATTTGTTTTATATTTTGAGGATTTGCTTTGATTTGCGCTATACATGTATGTAAACCATATACATGTTTTGACTCATTAGACATTATTTAAAAATATCTCTAATTTTTATTATTTGATCTCTTGAGGGTCCTGTGGAAATCATTACTATAGGGGTTGATGATATATCTTCAATAGTTTTTATATATTTTCTAGCATTTTCAGGCAGGTTGTCAAAATTCTTTATTCCGACAGTGGATGTATTCCAGCCATCAAGCTCTATATATTCTATATTTTCAACTTGAAAAGTTTTATAATCAATCGGTCCATAATCTATACAAATTTTTATTTTTTCTAAATTATCTAAGACATCTAATTTTGTTAAAGCTATTCCATTAATTCTATTTAGCTCTATTGATTGTTTTAATATTTTACAATCTAACCATCCACATCTCCTTGACCTTCCTGTAGTAGCTCCTACTTCTCCTCCCCATTTTGCAATATCTAATCCCAGTTGGTTAGTAAGCTCTGTTGGGAAAGGTCCATGCCCAACTCTAGTAGTATAAGCTTTTGTTATACCAAGAGAGTAATCTACTTTATCTGGCCCAACTCCTGTTCCAGAAATTAATCCTGAAAATGTTGTGTTGGAGGAAGTTACATAAGGATATGTTCCATGATCTATGTCAAGCATTGTGCCTTGCGCTCCTTCAAAGATTACATTTGATTGCTTGCTAATATCTAAAATCATTGGCGTTACATCGCAAATATGTTTTTTTACCTCATTAAAAATATTTAATAGATTATATAGTGTGTCATCTACAGATATTTCATTAGCATTATAATAATTTTTAAGCAAAAAATTATGGTAATCCATTAGTTTTTTGATCTTATCTTTTAAATTACTTTCATCAAAAAAATCTGATAATCTAATGCCTCTCCTTGCGGTTTTATCCTCATAAGTTGGCCCTATACCCCTTCCTGTTGTGCCTATTGATTTTTTTCCAAGAGATTTTTCTTTTTCTTTGTCTAGTGCAATATGAGTAGGCAAAATTACATGACATGACTCACTTATATATAATTTTTCATCGATAGTTATACCTTTATCTATCAAATCCTGCAACTCATGTTTAAGAGCCTCTAAAGATATAACCACCCCATTACCAATAATGGATAAACATTCATCTCTTAGTATTCCAGAAGGTATAAGATGAAGTATGGTTGTAACACCATCAATTACGAGTGTATGTCCTGCATTATGACCGCCTTGGAATCTGATACAGCCTGATGCTTCTCGAGACAGGACATCTACAATTTTTCCTTTGCCTTCATCTCCCCAATGTGTTCCAACAAGAAGTATGTTAGCCATTTTATTTTTTCCCTATTTTTGACATATACAGGATATCTTTAAGATCAAGACTAAATCCTGTTGCATATCTAGAAATATTTTTTTCTGTTGTGTAAGCAATATATCTACCACCTCTAGCAATTTCTTTTCTAAAATTTGGTACATAAGCTGTATATATAATGTCTGATTGATAATTAAAACTATGTAATTCACACAAATCTACCTGTATACCAACAAGATCCTTGTGCTTACTAATGCTTTTGGCGATATAATTTAATTCATTAATTTTTGTCTCTGCGTTTACTTTATATTTTTTTAAAATATTTTTTATTTCCTTTAAAACCATTATATCACCTGAAACATTTATCAAATCTATTATTAAATTTAATTTTGTTTTTTGTAGATTATGAAATTTAAAAAAAGATTTTATTTCAGTAATAGATTTTAAATTAATTAAATCTATGAGCATGCTTTTATTTTTATCATTTAATTCTAGCGTTGTTAGAATATTATTAATAATTGATAAATTACCCAGTTCTATAATAATTTTTTTCTCACCAGAAAGAGAAATAATCTCTATCATTAATTTAATAATTTCTATATCTGTTGACTTTGATACATTACCAAAATGTTCAGCTCCAATCTGATATGGGTTTTTTCTATCAAATAAATTTGATGACAAGCGAAGAATATCACCCATATAAGCAAATCTGGCATTGCCCTTACCGTGTGTAATCTGAAAATCTATTTTAGCAATTTGCGGGGTTATATCAGCTCTAATACCAATTTCACTACCTGATGATTTGTCTAAAAAAGTAATTGTTTCATTATCTATGTCAGAAGATTTAAGGTTTAAAAGGTTGTCTAAATTATCAAAGATTGGCGGTAAAACATAATCATATTTATATTTCTTAAATATTTTTAGTACATTAACTTTAAGTCTTTCAAACTCTAAAGCTTCTTTTGGCATATAATATTCAATACCGTTGGGTATACAAAAGTTTTTATTTTTCATAATCAACCTAAATTACTAGCATATATATAATAAGTCCAAGCGCTAACATAATGCCACCAATCATTCTAATGGTATTATCATCTAATTCAAGGAAGTATAGTAAAATAGATTTAGTTTTTTTTGGTGACAATAATGGTAATATGCTCTCCAATATAAGAATGAGAGCTATTAATAATAGTATAAGGTTAGTAGTATCTATTATCTTCTACCCGTTGGATCAGTAAAATACTTGAAGAAATCTGAGTCTGGGTTAATAACCAATACATCTTGTTTTTCACTAAAAGATTCTCCATATGCGGTTAAACTACGATAAAAAGAATAAAACTCGGGGTTTAAATTATAAGCCTTTGCATATGTTTCTGCGGAGATTGCATCACCTTCACCTTTAATCTCTTGTCCTGTTTTATATGCTTCAGCAATAATAGTTTCAGATTCTCTTTCTGCAAGAGCTGATATACCTTGAGCTTCTTCTTTTCCTTTGGATCTAAAAGCTTTTGCAACCGTCGCTCTTTCTTTAACCATTCTTGCATAAACAGAATCACTAACTTCATCAGGTAAGTTAACTTTTTTTAATCTTACGTCAACAACAGTTATGCCTAATGCACCTGCATCTTTATTTGCTTCTGTTCTAACAATACTCATTAATGCGTTCCTATCTCCTGATACGACTTCATTTATAGTTCTCTTACTAAACTCACTTTTTGTTAAATCATTTATTATTTGTGATAATCTATTAATTCCAATTCTTTCATCACCTTTAGATGCTCGGTAAAAATTTTTAGGTTTAGTAATTCTCCATTTAACAAAAGAATCAACTATAACATTCTTTTTCTCGCTAGTAAGGAATTGTTCTGGTTTTGAATCCATGGTTAATAATCGTGAATCATATTTTTTTACATTATTTACAAATGGAATCATGAAATAAA
>Ga0066866_10000351_pt1 | contig 17583 bp, 17 predicted proteins | sample ETN01SmetaG_3_FD_66435 | JGI IMG/M metagenome (GOLD analysis project Ga0066866, IMG submission 66435) | Marine microbial and viral communities from oxygen minimum zone, Eastern Pacific Ocean - ETNP2014F12-01SV263 | ecosystem: Environmental > Aquatic > Marine > Oceanic ...
ATCGTGGTTACAGCATTAGGTTTGATTTCAACGGTGATGGCACAGGCGCCTGGTATGCCTGGAGCTCCTGATCAGGGACCTATTACTGGGATTGGTTGGCTTTTAGGTGCAGGCGGATTATTATTTGCACGTAAGATCCGTGACCAGCATAAGAAATAGACTTAACTCTTCCCCTGCACTTTATTTTTTGATCAAGGTTGGGGTCATTTGCATTATCATGCAACTGATCTATGACTTTTTTCTACTCCCTGATGGTCGTTTAGATCTATTTCTTTGTGAATCTGGCGCTTTTCTAGCTGCTCAATGCTTGAATTTGATTGGATGGTCAACAGATTCTTGGGGCAGGATTATTGCCGTAAACGGATATAAAGGTGTGGAGATAGTTAACGGTTGTAATGGTCTAACTCTAATGGGGATTCACTGTGGTTTTATTCTTGCATACGGAGGAAAAACCAAACCTAAACTGTGGATACTTTTTGGTGGTATTTTTCTTATTTACTTAGCAAATATAATACGCATTATGGGTTTTGCCTTGATAAACGTATATCTCCCAAATCGCTGGACAACATTTCATAAATTCAGTGCCTTTATTTTTCTATACCCAGTTATGCTGGGACTATGGTATTTATGGACAATAAAAAGCGACCAAGACGATATCTTATCCTCTTCAAGGTTTTCCTTAGTCTAGTAGCCTGTAGTGTTTTTTATCTTATTTTATTTCGCCCTCTGCGGGTAGAACTAAATACAGGCTTTTTAGTTCCTGCATTAATATCCTTTTCTGAACCAGATTCTGATATAATTACATTTGATCAAGGATCAATAATGATCAAACCTAAAGGATATAATCATTCTTATGATTTTATTATTCCTTTTGGCGTTTTCTTTTGGGTTCCATTTTCAATATTCATCGCTGTTAGAAATAAAGATGCAATTATTTTTCTTTGTCTCTATCATTTATTTCTTAGTATTGTTCTTCCTCTCTTGGCTTTTATGTTTATTAGACAGGTTCAATGGGCCGGTATATTATTAAGCCTAAATAATACCCTTTTTCACATTTTATTCCTGATTGCCCTGTTTATTGGTTTGAAGGGGATTGTGGAGGACTGGACCCGAGGGAGGTGAAGGGACTATAATTCTTTTTCGGCGATCCACAAATCATGGGAATACCAGTAAGGTTTTCATGGGCTTTCTTAAGTAGCGCGAGGATTATTTTCAGGTTTTTGGATAAACGATTTTTCTAATTCTCGCTGAGAGAAAATGATTGATTTGCAGCTGCCGGAAAATTAATGTTTGCACGGAAGATCAAAAAAGATCATAAATAAAAAAATATATACCTCCCGCGCGCGGGCAACAGCGACAGGTCGCCAGAGTTACCTTATAAAAGCCTGATTAAAATTTATAGGCAGTTCTGATACCCATTCTCCGCGGTAATCCGTAATCCTGTTCCAAAACACCGATATAGCCGTTTTCACCGGTCCAGCTGATATATTCGACGTTAAATAGATTATCTGCCCAGGCAAAAATAGACCATGGACCCATTTCAATTCCTACCCTGGCACTCACCAGTGTACGGGCATCATCACGGAGTTGATTGAATGCGTCAGTGCTTGATAATTGGCTCTGTTTTTCATCCATAAAATCTGCCTGTGCCTGTGATACGAACATGATACTGCTAGTGATAGGCAGGCGCAGGTCGGCCATGAGATTCCAGGAGTATTTAGGAAATGCCGCTATGGTCTGCCCTGAAAAATCAGTGTCTTCATCGATAAAATAAAAACTGGAATCCGTAGGTGCGCCCGATTCTGTACAGTTTTCGCATAATGCGCCTGCAGTTCCGGCATCCACGGTCTGTTCGCCCTCATCAAAGTAGCCATTGAAATAGCCGTCCCTAAACACATTAAAGATTGCATCAGTCAGGCCAAAACCGCCTATTATTGTGAGTGAATTTTTAAACAAACGGACTGTAAGTTCAGTTTCAAGACCCTTTATAGTCGCGCTGGCGGCATTGCTTATCATATAGCCTTCATACAAATCTTGAAAAATCGCACGCTGCATATTGATATAATCCATATAAAAGACTGCTGTATTTAAATACATGGTATTCATACGGTTGCCAATTTTTAACCCTAGTTCATAGTTGGTAATGAATTCTGGTTTGAAGGGGATAGCAACAGATTCCCAGCTGGATACATAGTCCAGATTAAAGCCTCCGCTTTTGTACCCTTTTGATATTGTTGTATATACATTTGTAAGCGGTGATACGGCATATTTGATACTTAGACTTGGGGTTACAGCGCTCCAGTGGGCTGTACTGTCAAAATAACCATCAGGGAGATTGTCATTGTTCGTATCTGGAGGGAAATGGATATACCCAAACGTTGGCAAACCATCCTGCTGGTATCGAAGAGCCTTATTGTCATAGCTGTATCGTGTGCCTGCCGTAACTGTAAGTTTTTCATTTACTTTGAAGTCTGCTGAAGCGAATGCTCCTAAACTTGCCGTAGCAACTGCTCCATCAGGATGTACGGTGACCCCATCGTAATTTCTGGCAAGAAACATGGGAATGCCTGCGTAGATGTGAAAGAACAGCGGCTTTGGAAAGACGGGCCCGTCCAGGCTTTCATAGAGATTATAGTAATAGAGACCAGCCATCCATGATAATCTCTTACTGGATGATGATTCCAGGCGCAGTTCGGCACTGCTTTGTTCACCCCTGGCTTTCCACGTTCCTGTTAATAAATCAAGACCAATTCCATCTTCATCATTCTCATAGTCATGAATACCCTTTCTATAGCCAAATAAACCGACAAGGTTGAATTCATCGGTAATCTGATAAATAAAATTCAAGGTAAGGCCGTTGGTGACCCTTTCACTCTTACCCAGTGTATTATGGTTGTAAGAAAATATTCCATCATCATTTATGTCGCCATTGCTATGAGCCAAATATTCCATATCATCAGGGTAGAGTAGATATAATTCTTTAATAAGAGAATCCAATGGTGCTCTGTGGTATCTGGAAAAATCACTGTTAAAATGCCAGTCGGAGACATGGTTGCCCTGCTGTGTATTTTTTTGATTGAAATGGTCATAGCTAAAATCGATAGTGAGCTTCGGTAATGGCAATGCCCGCAGTGAATACCGAATACCAATATTATCCTTGTATTTATTTGGACTATTAACATAGGTGGTATCGTTGATCCCCATGATTTGTTTACCGGCATTAGTTTGATGGGCTGTTAAATCAAAGGATGAAACGGACAGGCGCTGGTAGATCTTATCTGTGAATTGAAAATTTATTGATGCTTTGATCTTTTGATGTCCAGAATTACCACTTTCAACCAGCACAGAACCTGACCTGCCCGGTTTTGGTTTTACAGATATCATATTAATAGCACCGGAAATGGTATTGCGGCCGAATAATGTCCCCTGGGGGCCCCGTAAGAATTCAACGCTTTCCATATCCACAATATCCAGTGCAATAAAATCCGGCCTGCCCATGACAATACCATCGATATAAATACCTTCTGTAGTTGCCATCCCGGGGTTTCTGGCACCGCCGTCAATACCGCGAATGTTGAAATCTTCCACAGCTGCATCTTCCCGTACAAACACATTAGGCACCATAACGGTTAAGTCCTCTATGGATGTGGCACCCATGTCCTCAATCGTCTCCTTCCGTATCGCCACCATTGAAATAGGCACATCCTTGATCTTCTCTTCTTTCTTGCGGGCCATCACCGTCACTTCCTGGCCAAAAAGATTCCCCTGAATAAGGGTGAATTCCAGACCTGTTAAGGGATCATCTATTTTCATAGACCGTCTGTCTGTCTGGTAACCAATGTAACTCACAGCCAGGATAAAATCCTTTTCAGGAACAAAAGAAAAAGAAAAAGCCCCATTTAAATCCGTAGCTGCGCCTATATTTCCCCTTTCCACAATCACGTTGGCACCAGCTAATGGTGATCCATCCTGGTCATAAACAACCCCGGAAATGTTTTGCCCGGAAAGGAATCCTGCTATAAACAAAATAAAAAAGAAGGAGTGAAATAATTGTGTTCTTTGATTTTGCATAATGATTCTTATCCTCTTTTTTATAATCCTTGATTCTTGGTAATAATAGATAGACTTTATCTTATTTAGCAAATATAATTATTCCTTTAACCAGTGAGTAAATAATTAATACTATTTAAGTTACTTATGCCCGCAGGAAATCCCGTATGGTCTGCCCATCCCCCTCCAGTACGCAGCGCTTTCTTTTTTGTTTTAACTGGTAGCTGTACATGGGGTCATAATATTTCTTGAGCAAATCATGGATCCAGTCTTCATGGCTTTCCCCTGAGAGAGTCTGGAAGGCATTTTCTATCTTCTGGTAGATGAGTTTATAATCCTTGCCGCCCAGACGGTTTTTGATACGCAGCAGGGAATCCTGGAGTGCGATTTTAAGTGCCTCTGGCGGAAAACCTGTTCTTAAGGGGCTGTCCACATATTCCTGGCGAATATTTTTAATTCGCTCCGTCATGGGGACTGTCAGGATGATCAACTCAGCGGTCTGCATCCTTTGATACCATGTCTCCGGAATGGTCAGTTTACCTATGCCGCGGCTTTCGTCCTCCAGGACCAGCATGTCATGGATGTGTTTTAGATATGCGATAGCCAGCGTATTTTCAAAGTTGATGGCTGTGGGCTGGGGAGTCTGCTGTCGGCCGAAGGCAGAACCGCGGTGATTAGCCAGGTGCTCCAGGTCGATAGTGTAATCAAGGCTGCGGATCAGCACTGTCTTTCCAGTACCGGTGCGCCCGCCCAGGATAACCCAGCGCCTGCGGTCATTTTTTACTGATTCAAGTATTTCTAAACAGGTACGTCTCAGAGCTTTATACCCACCGGGAATTACGGGTATATTCAACCCGGTCCCTTTCAGCCACCTGCTGGCAATGACAGAACGCATACCGCCGCGCCAGCAATAAAGGTGAGCTTCGGGATTGCGCTGAATAAACTGCTGCCAGGCCTTGATGCGTCTGGCTTTTATATCACCAGAGACCAGTTTATATCCCAGTTCCTCTGCCGCCTGGCTGCCGTGCTTTTTATAGGTTAAGCCCACCTGTTTTCTTTCTTCATCGTTCAGGATGGGCAGGTTGCAGCTGGTAGGGAAAGCGCCTTTTTCAAACTCATCCGGCGACCGCAAGTCAATAAGCGGTATATTTTTTTTTAGCATGGAAGAGAGGCTTGGCTCAATCTTGCCTTGCTTATTGGATTGAATCCGGGTCATGATTTTATTATCGTATCAATGATATGCTCGATCATTTTATCCTCGCCTTTTTCCGGATTATAGCTTGATTTCAGGTTGTGGCCAAACAAACGGGCAGTGATTTGCCAGAAACCAGCAGTAAGGAAACCTCGAAAGTCCTTAATGATTTTATAGGAAGTATGCTCCGTTTCCCGATCCACCAGACGGATCAGGATCCGCCCCTGGGTTTTGGTCAATTTTCTTACCCTCCTGCCGTAAGTGGCGATCAACTGATTTTCAATGTCCTGGAATACTTTTTTTTTGGCCTGCTTTCTCCTGAAATACCAGAGTTCATTGATACTGTCCAGGGCTGTTGTATATTCACCCAGTAGGATTCCCACCAGCTGAGCGTAGGGGTAGACTCGGATCACATCCCGCTCCAGTTTGTGGAATCGTTTTTTATCTTTTCTTGATTTCAGGCCCAGTACATGAATGCTGCTTGTTGGTATGGTAACCATGGCTAAATACAGCGTTTGCGGCAGGTGTTCTTTTGCCCGGTTGATTTCCTCATATCCGATATGAGAAATGGTGATTTCCTCGTTGGAAAATCCAGCCAGACTGCAAACACCGTTGGTATCTGTTGTGGTCCCATGGCTGTCCGAATAGACATTGACTCCCGCCAAGGGCTCCTTTGTGGACTCATTTCGAATTACCAGGGTCTGGGAGTATACCTGTAACGGAATCAAAAGCAGGCAGAGCCTGTCCACCATCGGTAAATATTTCACGTTTTTACAATTTTTATTGCCTGAGCAGAAACACCTACAGGGCCGAAATTTTTAACTTCTACAGAAAAAAACATATCATAAACAAGGTTGTGTTTTTCTACATGGAAATTTTTTTCATCTAGAGTGAAGTTCCAATACTCAATTTTTTCCATTATTTCCTGTTTTTTCTTAATATCACCATCATGAAATATAGCCTAATCCCGGCATCTCTGTTCCTTACCTTAGCCATTTCTCAGAATTATGATGAAACAGGTGTTTTTATTATACCAGAGGTCGAACAATGGAACCTGGAAGTTATGATCAAAAAGAATGGTGTGCTGTTTGCTCCTCAATCCATGGAACCGTTTACCGGGATGGTCTTTGAGATGGACGGTTTTGGGAATGTGAACGCCCAACGATACTATTTCAACGGTGCTTTTAACGGGGTTGAAAACAGGATCGAATATTATGACAGGAGCAGCTGGTCTGAAAAAAAGAAGGAAACTTTTTACTATGACGGCAGACGCCACGGGCCCTACCTGGAATGGGACCGTTACGGGGATAAAATTATTGAGGGCTATTATAAAGAAGGTAAAAAGGACGGCCGCTGGACCAGTTGGCTGGACGGGATCAAGATTGAAGAGAAAACCTATAAAAATGATTTGAAAGAAGGAATATTGACCCGGTGGTACGAAAACGGCAGGATCAAGTATAAAGTGACATACAAGAACGATGCCAGTATCAAGGTAAAGTGCTGGAATCTTTCCGGCTATGAATGTACCTGTTTTACCTATCCCGATGAGATCGGATGCCTGTAAGCATTGCCTGTCTCACCGGAATTGTTCGAAATTTACGTTCCTCGTAATGAAATTATCTGACGATAATTATTGTCCATTAAACAATCGTAGGAGTCTGGCATGAAGCACATCATATTATTAGTCGCAATTCTCTTTGTAGGATGTTCAAAGGAACCTAAAGAAATGGAAGCAGTTTTATTTGAGCGTAGTGGTCAATGGATTACCAATGATGATTACAGTGACTTTTTTTTCTTCAATCGCAAAGTGTACAATGGACCGGCTTATATGCTGCACCGCAATGGGAAAAAGAAAGAAGAAGGCACCCTGAAAAATGGCTATAAATCAGGTACCTGGACCGGCTGGGATAAAGAGGGCAACAAGAAATATTCGGGGCCGTATGAATATGGCATGGAGCAGGGTTCATGGACCGGATTTCATATCAATGGCAAAAAAAAGTATGAAGGAGATTTTGATAAAGGGTTTCAGATTGGGGAATGGACCTACTATAATGACCAGGGTAAAAAAACCCTGGAGGAAATCTATTATGTCTGTGATGAAAAATGCGAAGAAGAACATTCTCCAAGAGAATGCCATAGAAAAGGAAAAGTGAAACAATCGAAAGAGTTCTAATGCGATTTTTCAACAATTTCCTTATGGCTCTGTAAGTTTTTACCCTACCCAGTGCGGATGATTCATTCTTCGTAATTTCCCGCTTGCATTTACGTAATTTTTACCAGGAACCCATGATCTGGTTTTACCCGCTTAATAAACAAAAATGAAAAAAATATTGACTATCCTTGCTGCCGGGGTAACTCTGGTTTCTGCTCAGATAGAATTTGATGTCAGCTGGACCCCTTATGTGACTTATTATCTGAGCATGGTGGATATAAATACCGGGGAATCCAACATGCCCATTTTCATGGCGGAGCTCAGCCGCTCAAGCGGCGCCCCGGATACGGTCAATGTGGATATTGAATTTGAGATCATTATCGATTCCGAAGCTCTGGGCGTGAACAATGAAACCCTTGTAAAAGTGGAGACCATCCTGCCCCTTGCTCTATCTGCTCCAATCCATTTGTCCAATATGGATCTGAACATGTCAACAGACCAGATCTTTGACGATCAGGGAAACCCTGTATCGCTCCGCATGGACATCACGGAGCAGATAGAAATGGATCAGGCGGAAGAAATGTTCAGTGCCATTGTCCAGACCGGCCAGTTGCCGGACGGGATCTACACCTTTCGTGTAACAGCTGTCTCAGAAAATGGTGAACGGGTCACTGCAGAGGATATTTTAAACATCTCTAACCCGGCAACACTGCAGCTAGTTTCTCCGGGTGGCATTCTAGCGGACACTACTCTCAATGAAATATACACGACATTTCCTGTTTTTCAGTGGGAATCTGATCCCTGTAATATCAATGTCGGATGTGAATATTTCATTCGGGTTGCGGAGTTTAATTCTCAGGAACATTCATCTGTGGATCAAGCTGTCGAATCAGTGACACGGCTGCCTTTAGATCAAAGCATTGGTTTTGAACCGGTGGGTTTTGGTGTTACAACATTCCAATACCCAACGGACGCCGGGGACCTGGAGGCGGGGAAGGTTTATGTATGGCAAATCAGAAAAGACCTGGTAACGACAGCAGGCACCGAACAACTGTTGAGTGACATCCGGGCTTTCAAGGTCAAGGATTTTACAACGACTGAAGCGGGGGCCAGTACGGAAGACACCAGTCCTACCGGCATAGCCCTGCGTGCCCTGATCGGGGATGAAATGGCAGAGCAAATATTCGGTTCCGGCGGGGAAGCGGAAGGTGCTTTTGCTACCGGGAATATTACCTTAAATGACGAGAGTGTGGACGTTTCCTTTGTTCAATCACTGGTATCCATGGGTGTTGCGACGCTGGATGAGGATGGAAATGAAATTTATCGGCCTGCGGAGATTATTTCTGTGGAGGTATCGGAATGAAACGAATCATTGTCTTGATTCTTATGAGTACCCTTCTTATGGGTTCTTCAAAAGTAGCAGTGGCAATTAAGGTCAAGGGCAAGGTTTCAATCATCCCGGTGGAAACCAAGGTTAAAAAACCGCTTAAACCCGGTACACCATTGAGTGATCAGGATAAAATCATGACTGCAAAGGGCGCTTTTGCGGCCTTGATGTATCTGGATGATAAATCTGTTGTAAAAATGATGGGGAATTCTGACCTGGTAGTCGCCGGAAACCGGAGCAGTACGGGAATCAATAAATCCCTGGATATCAGTTTTGGGAAGATAACGGCTAATATTGTCCAACAAAAGGGCCGGGAATTTCGTATTGCTACCCCCACTTCCGTTGCCTCGGTTAAAGGTACAGACCTCGCCATTACTTCAGACCCCGCTATGGGAGATTCATTTATGCTGCTGGAAGGACTGATTGAAGTGACCAATTCCATTACCGGTGAATCCACGGAAGTTTCCCCGGGGGAAACCGCTGTTTCTACACCAGAGGGTTCCCTGGATGTCCATGAGACCACAACAGATGACATGGCAGGATTCGAGGAAGCAGAGGTGGAAATCCCAACACAGGAACTGCGATTCGAAGTTGAAGATGCAGATGGGAATATCAAGGAAATCATTATTCAATATCAATAAAAGTTTCTCGGTATGAGCAAGATTATTATTTACCTGGTTATGCTGACTGCAATCCTTTGGTCACAATCCGGGGTCTTGATCATGAGCCCCAATCCCGGCGAAGAAATTTCCAGTAATGATATATTAATCGCGGTTTCTTTTTATCGTATGAATGGTGTCAATCCCGGAGATATTAAACTGACCCTGGATGGTCAGGACATCACAAGCCAGGCTTTTATTGATTCAGATATAATCAGTTGCCTGGTGGACAATCTGGATCCGGGGGAACATCAGGTAACACTGGTTTTGGGCGGACCAGTAAGACCGGAAACATGGTCTTTTTCAGTCGCAATGAAAGAACCTGCACTAGAATATTCCGGTAGAATCCGTTCCGGAAGCAGTGTGGACCAGATTGGTGATCAATCCCTGAATATCAGCCAGGTCATGCTGAATATGAAGGGCACAGCTTATGAATGGCTGAAGTTTCGTACAAATGTCAAACTCACTACTCAGGAAAATCTGCTTTACCAGCCCCGAAATGTGTATGGATTTAGCTTTGCACTGCAAGACTTTGCAACCCTAAATCTGGGGGATTCGAATCCCCGCATATCCTATTTTACCATGAATGGAAAAAGAATCCGCGGGCTGGATGCAAACCTGAAAATAGGCTGGTTTAACGCCCATTTAGTTCAGGGAGAGATCAATCGTGCCGTTCAGGGTGCTTCTGAAAAAGCCTACGAATACACCATTGATACAGATGATGAAGGAACGAAATATCTGTCACTTGGCCGTTCCGGCTATACGTTTAAACAAAATGTCCTTTCTGGAAGGCTGGCCCTAGGTCGTGGAGAAAAATTTCAGTGGGGACTTAATTTTATGAAAGCACGGGATGATACAACTAGTGTGACCCAGGTCCTTGATGATGCTACAATAGTTTATTCACCGGATGCTACCGGTTATGTTGCCGGGCTGGATTCCGGTACTGTCTATACCATCCGTGATCTAGGCAGCATTGTTCAATTCCAGGATGGAGCAAATTGGAGCGGTGCAGGTCCTAAAGATAATATAGTCCTTGGTACGGACCTTGGGATTTACCTGGACAATAAACGGATCCTTCTGGAAGGGGAATTGGCCTTCAGTCTGACCAATAATAATATCTGGGGCGGCCCTCTGACCCTGGCTGCCATGGATACACTGATCGATGATTCCCTGGATAATAAAATTTCCAGTTTTGATTTAAGCGGCCTGCCAGACCCCGCTGATTATACGCACATCCTGATCATCAATTCGAACCTGACTCCACTGATTCCGATCGATATCAATGCTTTTGGCGACAGTTCCACGGTGTCTATTGATGATGCTGTCCTGTCCATGCCTTCCCTGGCTTATCGGGGCAGGGCAGTGGTGAACTATTTCGGGAATTATCTGGCCATGGAATATTCCCAGGTAGGACCGGAATTCAATTCCCTGGCAAACCCCTATCTGGTAACAAATAAACGGGAGTTTTCCTTTTCTGATAAATTGAAATTGCTCCAGAACCGGCTGATGATTACTGCGGGATACAAGCACCAGGATGACGACATCCTGACTACGGTGGAGAATGTTGAGTCGCAAAATACCTTGTCCCTGGGTGTGAACGCCCTGCCCGGCCCAGGCCTTCCAACAGTGAATTTCACCTATCGGTCCATCGACCGGGATAACGGCATTGATGAAATTGTGCAATTGACGGATACCACATTTTCGGACAATCGGGAAAATACGCATACGGATAACCTGATGCTGAATGTGAATCACCGATTTGAATTGCTATGGTCTCATTCAATGAATGGAACTTTCGTAATGGTGGGCAAAAAAGATCAATTCGCCGATCGGGATGAGACTTTTGTGGATCCCGGTATTTCGACCCGTGTTTTTAATATAACATTGTCCACCCGCTATAGGGTGCCGTTGAAGACAACCATCAATATGAACACAAACTCTAGCGAACTGAGCATTGGGCCGGGGGAGCGGGGCAAGCAGGATTTTCTCACCGGCAGCCTGGACGCTGAATACTCTTTTCTCGATAACAAGATCTCAGCCAGGGGAGGGCTGAATTTTGCCCAGGGAACCGGCCTGGTGGATATGTCCTGGCTGGGTTTCAAGGGTGGACTGCGGTGGAAAATCACCCGGGGTCTCAATCTGAACGGCCAGGGTGAGTTCCGTGCCAAGAAAATCGACGGAGAAATAAAAAACTCTTTAACTGCCAGGGCAAACCTGGAGTACGCTTTTTAACTTTGAAACAGCACCTTATTCTCTGCCCTTAGGAGTATTTCCACTGACTTGATGAATAAAACGGCTCCAAACTGCAGATTGACCAAGGAAGAGATCAATGAACTACCGCTGGAATATTTCAGCGGATCTATCCATGTATTGGAGTCCAAAAAGGATGTAAACAAAGCCTGCGCCAGACTGCAAAATGAATCTATTCTGGGGTTTGACACAGAAACACGGCCAGCATTCAAGAAAGGGCAATTTTTTTTACCATCTCTGCTGCAGCTTGCCGGGCTTGATATTGTCTATCTATTCCGGATCAACAAGTGTGGCTTACCATGGTCATTGAAATCTTTACTGGCAAACCATACTATTGTAAAAACAGGTGTTGCCATTGACCGGGACATAAAAGATATGCAGAAAATATCTGACTTCACTCCCGGTAGTTTCGTTGATCTGGGTGAGGTAGCCCGGAAAAAGGGATTGAATCATCATGGCTTAAGGGGGCTGGCAGCCCTGCTGTTGCATTTCAGAATCTCCAAAGGCAGTAGAACAACCAACTGGGATGCGAACAAGCTCACCGCTAAACAGATTAGGTATGCAGCTACGGATGCCTGGGTCAGCCGGGAGATTTATTGCAGGCTCTTTCATTGAGATATGCAATAAAGAATACAGGAATTACACTGCAGTGTAATCGGAGTATACAGGATCATACATCCTGCTGGCCACATAATGATCAAGGTCAGCCGGAAGGCTGACAGCAGCCATTCCATCCTGAACAGCCTTCCTGGCGACGGCCACAGCAATTTCCTTGGAAACTTCACGGATATGATGCAGCGGCGGATACAGCCGCCCCCTGGATAGATCTTCAGAGGAAGTAAGTTTGGACAGTGTTTTTGCAGCAGTTAGAAATAGAGAATCCGGTATACGGGGGGCTCCGGAAATAATAACACCCAAACCTACCCCAGGGAAAACATAAACATTATTGCCCTGGCTGGGAATGAAAGAAAGGTCGTTGATCTGTACAGGTTCGAAAGGGCTTCCGCTGGCAAATATGGCTCGACCGCCTGTCCAATGATACGCCTTCTCCGCCGTGCATTCTGATTTAGATGTAGGGTTGGATAAAGCAAAAATAATAGGCTGGTCATTGAACCCCGCAAGAGCCTCGATGACGGGCTGGGTGAAGGAATTTCCCTGACCGGAAATGCCGATCAAAATAGTGGGTCGAACCGCCTGTACGATTTCCAGCAGTTCTTTCAGGTGATGATGGTCATGGGCAAATTCCATTTTATCGGCCGACAAGCCTTCACGGCTTTTTACCACCAGCCCACCGCTGTCTACAAACCAGCATTGGCTGCGGGCTTTATATTCCGGAATTCCTTTTTCTATTAACGCTTGGACAAACAGCTTGCCGATTCCAATCCCGGCTGTCCCGGCCCCGTAAAAGACCAGGGTCTGGTTTTCCAGAGCTTGAGATGTTACTTTCATACTGGTCATAAGGCCCGCCAGGGCTACGGCAGCGGTGCCTTGGATATCATCATTAAATGTTCGGTATGAATCCCGGTATTTTTGCAGCAGGCGGGCAGCATTAGCATTTGCGAAATCTTCAAATTGAATCACTGCCTCAGGAAATACTTCCGCAACGGCAGCCATAAATTCATCCACAAAAGAATCATATTCATTACCGCGAAGACGTTCTTGTTGCAGTCCAAGATAAAGCGGGTTCTTTAAAAGGGTTGTATTATTTGTACCTACATCCAGGGTGATGGGCAGGCAGCGGGAGGGGTCAATACCGGCACAAGATGTATATAGGGATAATTTCCCAACGGGTATGCCCATACCGTTGGCACCCAGATCTCCCAGCCCCAGTATTCGTTCCCCGTCTGTAACCACAATAACTTCTACTGTGGAATTGGGCCAGTTTCCAAGGATGGTTTTTATATTATTCCGGTCCTGGATTGAAATATACAGGCCCCGGGGGCGGCGGAAAATATGGTCATACTCCTGACAGGCCTGCCCCACTGTTGGTGTATAAATGATGGGCATCATGGCCTCAATTTCATCAATGACCGTATGATAAAATAAAGTTTCATTCCTATCCTGGAGAGCAATCATGAAAATGTATTTTTCCAGGTCATTTTCCATGGCAAAGAAATTTTCCAGAATTTTTTCTTTTTGAGTTTCTAAGGATAGAATCCTTGGGGGTAAGAGTCCGCGAAGTCCCAGCTGATCCCTTTCTGCATCCGAAAAACTCGTTCCTTTATTCAGCAGGGGTTCATGCAGGATTTGTGAACCATGGGGCAATGCATTGATCAATCGTTTATAATCCGCCATCATTCTCTAATATGGGCGTGGAAATTTACATGCTTTCATCCGCTGGATTAAAGACCGATACGAAGCTGGGATCATTTCAGTGGTCCAAATCAGAACCATACACCATCCTTATATCAGGATTTTTAATTTATTCTGGTAGAGTTAGATTCAAAGTGTGCAATTCTCATGGGAGAATCATGGACAAATATATTTTATTGTCCTGCTACAATTCTATAGATGGGGTTTTATTTAAATACCGGTGACATTTATGCGCTCCTGACCGCTCTGTGCTGGTCATCTGCTGTGATCCTTTTTGATTTATCCAGCCGCAGGCTGGGCAGTCTGCAAATGAACCTCCTGAAAAATTTTATTGGAATGACAGGTTTTGTGTTGACGCTGCTTCTCCTGGGAGAGGGATTCCCAAAGTTATCAAGTATTGATCTGGGTATCCTGGTTTTTAGCGGGATTCTGGGTGTGGCTCTTGGGGATCTGCTGTTTTTGGCCTCCCTGCGCCGGTTGGGTGCCGGGCTGAACGCCATTGTTAGCACCAGTTATTCTCCCGCTGTATTCTTATTTGCTTTCCTGATGTTTAAAGAAACTATCACAACTCAGTCTTATGCCGGCGCTGTGCTGGTCATAGCTGGAATTACCGTTGGTAGTCTCAAAATCCCGGCACAATCTGATAATAAAGATATTCTTAAAGGTGTGGTTTACGGTGTAGGGGCAGCGGCCTTGACGGCTTACTCCGTGTTGCTGGTTAGGCCCATCATGGAATCTTACTCCATCATTTTTGTTGCCCTGGTCCGGTTCAGTACAGGATTCATTTTATCATCATTGTTTCTATGGATTTCAAAGGGACGAAATGCCCTGACAGATACGATGAAGACGGGACTTAGGAATCCCTATTTGGTTACAGGAGCATTATTGGGAACATATTTATCGGTAATTCTCTGGCTGTCGGGATACAAATATACCCTGGCCGGACGTGCCGCTATCTATAATCAACTGTCTACTATCCTGATCATTCTGATGGCAGCAGTGTTTTTAAAGGAACCCATGACACCCAGGAAATGGTTGGCAGTGGGGTTAGCCGTCTGTGGCGCTCTGCTTGTTAGTTCCGCATAAATGAATCATTCTCCTTAACTTCAGCACTTTATCACTTTCAGAAAAAAGAAAACATCATGCACAAGTATTTTTCTGCAGTAACTATACTCTTAATTTTTTCCTGCGCGGGCTCTAATAGAACTTCCGCAGAGTTAGAGCATCGGAAAAAGATCGAAAACAGCCAGAAAATGCTTTATTTAAAGCAGGCTCTTTATACCAAAGCAATTACCCAGGTCGAATATGATTCGCTGGAGGCAAGATTGGTAGACCCCAGGCTGGATATCGACCTTTCTAAAGTCTTGGGTGAAAAATGAATCCAGAGTTCTCAGCCCATGTTACCAGTATTATAGCAGTCTGTATTGCCAGTTTGGCAGCTTTAGCCTGTTCCCAGGGAGGCTTGCAAAGCGGAGGTTTTCCGGTTTTATTCATCTGCCTGGGTATAGGTTTCCTATTGCAATGGTTAATTTTCATACCATCTTTTATTTGGGAAACAGAACATTTTTTTGATTTAACCGGCAGTATTACTGTTCTAGCGATTACCAGCATTGCCTTCTATTTTAAAAGCCACCAGTTTTCTGGCAGTACCGATATAAGGTCAATAATGTTGGTGGTGCTGGTCTTTGCATGGGCCATGCGTCTCGGTGGATTTTTATTTATGCGTATTCATCGTGCCGGTGAGGACAAACGTTTCCGGAAATTGAAAAAATCATTCCCACTGTTTCTCCGGACCTGGACCCTGCAGGGCTTATGGGTCTTTATTACCTGTCTGGCAGCACTTACCGCTGTTACATCCACGAAGATATCGGAGGTGGATGTAACATTCTATCTTGGTCTTATATTGTGGATCTGTGGTTTTATAATTGAAGTCATGGCGGATCTGCAAAAAAGCAGATTCAGGGCAGAAAAAAAGAATAAGGGTAACTTCATTCAATCCGGCCTGTGGGCCCTTTCCAGGCATCCCAATTATCTGGGCGAGATAATTTTATGGCTTGGAATTGCCATCATGGCTTTGCCGGTGCTATGGAGCTGGCAATATGTAAGTCTTTTATCTCCACTGTTTGTTTACCTGTTGCTCACAAAAGTAAGTGGTATTCCGATCCTGGAAGCACAGGCAGAAAAGAATTGGGGTAAACAAAAGGACTACCAGATCTACAAAAAAAACACTCCTCTGTTATTTCCCAAGTAAACTAATGTCTAAATAATTTAGAACTTTTTCCCAATATAAAAGTTAAAAGACTAAATTCCATAACCAATTAGGAGAGAAAAATGAAATTCCTTTTTCACATTATTATACTGTCAATTTTTGTTTCTGCCTGTGCGGTCCCATCCTCTCCACCACCGCCTTCGCCAGAGCCCAGCAATATCCTGACCCTGGGCACAGTACAAAGCAAGATTCGCAAAGGCATGAGCCAGGCGGAGGTACTGGAGGTGCTTGGTTCACCGAATATTGTTACCAAAAACTCAAAGGCGCAGGAGGTATGGACCTATGATAAGGTGGGCAGCAGCCGATCTTCTGCCGCTACGGTCAATTATGGTCAGCGTACCCTGGGCCAAGGTTTTCTGGCTTTTTTATTTGGCGGCACAACTTCATCTGCTGCAGCCAATGCTACAAATGAAACAAAATCATTGACGGTGATTATTACCTTCGATGAGAATAAAAATGTTTCAGATTTTACCTATCAAAGCCTGAAATACTAAATTGATGCGCCGCCTGGTCCAACCCCGGACAATCCAGGGAAAATTTCTGTATATTTCCCTGATTATAAATATGTCGACAACCATGGTGCTCAAAGCAGCGCCAGCTGCCCCACAGGCCAAACCGCCGACTGCTGTCAACCGCCAATTGCAGACTCGAAAATTTCCGCGGGAAAGTAAAACAGTCTTGAAAGCAGCAATTGGTTCACTTCAGGATTTGGATTATACCATTGATGTCCTTAATTCTGATATTGGCTTGATCACTGCCAGCCGTACAACAGAGGAAAAGAAAGCGGATGTATCGCCCGATACAGTTCCCGTAGACTCCGGTGTTGATCAGGAAGAGGCCGGGAAGAAAGATTGGGTAACAGGTTGTGTAAGCGTGCTTATGATTGGTCTGGTTGTTGGCATATTCGCTATCGTTTTTAACAATGTATTTGGAGGCTCGGATGATGATGAAGATGATGACAAAAAATCTCCTAAGAGTTCATCCAGTGGAAATAGAGGTTCTTGGTTTTCATCAGGAAATGGAGGAGGGGAAACAAATAATTATTATACGGTAGATGATTCTCCCAAAGGTCCGGTGATCTATCGCTATAAAGTTACCATCAATCTGGAAGAATTAGATTCTCTGAACACGCAGATTCGCGTCAGCGCCAGCGGTGAATCGGAGCAGGATGGGGCTATCTTGGCAACAGGTGGTATTCATGAACCGGATTTTTTCAGGAAATTCTTTGCTTCCATGGAGAAATCAATGTTTCTGGATGAAAACGCAGCCCCCTAAGTTTTAATCCCCTTGAATAAAACCCTGCATAACGAC
>Ga0066866_10000360_pt1 | contig 17396 bp, 11 predicted proteins | sample ETN01SmetaG_3_FD_66435 | JGI IMG/M metagenome (GOLD analysis project Ga0066866, IMG submission 66435) | Marine microbial and viral communities from oxygen minimum zone, Eastern Pacific Ocean - ETNP2014F12-01SV263 | ecosystem: Environmental > Aquatic > Marine > Oceanic ...
CTTTACCGTAGACGACTCAGCCGCCGCTGCCCTCCACTTGAATCCTGCCGGAAATCCTGCGCCACCGCGGCCACGGAGCCCAGCTGCCTCCACCGCAGTCAAAATTCCTTCCGAACCCAGTTCACGCGCCTTGGCCAAGCCGGCGTAGGCACCAAGCTGCCGCATGGAGGACAAGTCATTCGGAGCGCAGTCGCCCAGCCGGCCCATGACAAGGCGTGTCTGGCTCTTTATCAGGGCAAGCTCCGCAACCGGGCCGAGAAACCGATCGTGCCCGTCCAAATCGCCCGAGTCCACCGCCTCAAAAACAGATTCCACCTCGTCTTCGTCCACCGGCCCAAACGCAATCCGACCGCCGCCGGCCTCCACCTCAACCATAGGCTCAAGGTGAAACAACCCTCGACTGCCGGTACGCACAAGCGAGTCGTCTTCGCCGATCGCATCAACCAAGCGCTTGGCCAAACGTTCGCTCCCAAGCTCGACGCTGGCTGTGTCAGCGCTGACAAAAAATGAGCGGCCGCCGGGCAAGCCAGCCCTCGCCACCGGGGGCGACGATGATCGTTTTTCAATCTTGATTGGGCCGCTGGCACACCGGCCGGTGCAGTGAATGATGTCCGCGTGATTGCCGTCGTCTCCTAACGCCGTAAGAACACCGGCAGCGCCGCGCGAGCGGCAAGCTTCGCCCATACAGACCTTAATGTTCGAAGCGTCCTTTGCGAGATCGGAGTAATAACCGATGACGCCGCGAACCTTGGCCGCCGTTGTTTGGTGCTCGGTGGCGAGCTCGCGGATTCGCCCCGCATCCGGCATGCCGCTCGCGCGAATCTCCCGCCTCAGTGCCTTGATCAAGCCATGCCCGGGCCGGCCGGGATCCCAAGCCGGCCTACCCTGCAAATCATACCCGCTGTTACTCTCAACGTCCATGAGTTCGACCGATAAACAGCGCCAAAAAGAACGCTCATCGTGAAGACGGGACTGTGAGGCAGCCGCCTTTGGGAGTCGAGAGTCTAATCACTTAACCAAGTGTCCGAAGGCTTTTATCTGTGCCCGTGAAACTGTTGTTACTTTTGGTTCAACAGCCGCCAAATCAGCAGGAAGGCAGGGGCGAAATCGGAAGAGGTGATGGCGATCCAGTCGGTTATTTTCTTTGGTGCAAACCAGTCGCCGTCGGAGAGTTCGTCAGGGTCGAGCCGAAACGGGCCATCGTGTTCACAACGGTACAGCCAAACAAACTCCTGACCGGTCTCTTCACAAGCGCCGATCTTGAACAACCGCTCCGGGACGACTGCCAACTCAAGGCCGATTTCCTCGCGTGGCTCGCGCAGTGCGCAAGCATCGTAAGCCTCGCCGGAATCAACGTGGCCCGACACGGATGAGTCCCAAGTGCCAGGGAAACAGTCCTTTTTCATAGAACGCTTTTGCAGAAATAACTCGCCCCCGGTGTTGAAGACGAGCAGGTGAATGGCGCGATGCCGCAGGCCAAGCCGGTGCACCTCACTGCGCGGTTTTTGGTCGATGACCCGGTCGTTCGCATCGACAACGTCGAAGATTTCCTCACTCATCACTCTCTGCACGGCTTAGGTGCCGGGTTAGCTCCACGAATTGCGCGATAGTGACACGCTCAGCGCGGATATTTTCGTCGAGGGACAACGCGCCGAACGCCTCCGCCACGGCGAGCTCGGGCCAGTCGCGTTTGAGCAATTTCATCATTTTTTTGCGGCGCTCGGCGAAGACGCGCTTGACGATTTTTTTGAAAACCGGACACAGCTCCGGTGGCAGCAGCGGCGTCTCGCGGCGTAGCAACTCGATGCAGCCGGAGTCCACGTTGGGCTCGGGATAAAACGAGCCGCGCGGGATGGTGAACCAGTCGCCGGTTGTGTAGTGCAGACCGATCAACAGCGCGAGCACGCCATATTCGCGACTGGCGGGCTTGGCCAACATCCGTTGCACGACCTCGAGTTGCAGCGTTACGATCATGGCGCAAGGCCGGCCGGCCGAGTCGGCGAGATCGATGAGCAGGGGCGATGCGATTGAGTACGGCAGATTAGCGACGAGTTTGTGCTTCGCCCAGTCGAACTCCGTCTTGCGGACGATCTTCATCGCATCGGCGTGTTGCAAAGTAAAATTGTCACGCTGCCCAAAACGCTGCTTGAGCAAGTTGATCAGTCGTCGATCCGTCTCGATGGCAGTGACCTGATCAACGGTGTCCAGTAGCAACTCAGTCAGCGGACCAAGCCCAGGGCCAATCTCGATCACGAGATCGGCGGAGGTAAGCCTGGCCAAGCCGACGATTTTGCGGAGCTGATTCTGGTCGTGCATGAAAGTTTGGCCAAGCGACCGTGTCAATAGAATGTCCTCATCGTTCAGGATTGCGCGGATCTCGGAGAGGGTCATGCGAAAGCCTCCTCCAATGCGTGGCCAAGGGCACGGATTAACTTCCTGATGTGCGACTTACCAACAGTAAGCGGCGGACTGAACGACAATATATTCGGTGGATCGCCCTCCGGCAGCAGAATGAAACCGTCGCGCAACAACTGCTTGATCACACCAAGAACGATGTCTGCAGCGGGCGTACCGTCGTCGTGAAACAACTCGAGCGCCAGCATCAGGCCAACACCGCGAGCCCGGCAACGCTGCCGGCCAAGCCTCTCGGCCAAGCGCCGGAGTTCGTCAAGAAACAGTCTGCCCATCTCCGCACTGCGTTCGGGCAAGTTGCGCGAGTCGAGCTCGCGGAGAGATGCGAGCGCCATCGCGCAGCCGACCGGGTGGCCAAGGAACGTGCTGGTGTGGATTGCCTCGCCGGTGGACTCCGGCCAAGCTCGATCCATCACATCGGCACGGCCAACGCAAGCCGACAACGGGAAGCCGCCCGTTAGTGCCTTGCCGAGGCAGAGTATGTCCGGCGTCACACCAAAGTGCTCACTGGCAAACCAGCGGCCGGTGCGGCCAAAGCCAGTGTAAACCTCGTCGCAAATCAGTAGCGCGCCGTTTTCATCACAAACTTTACGTAGCAGCTTCAGGAAGCCGAGGGGGGGTATGTTCGTGCCGCCCCTAGCCTGAACCGGCTCGACCAAAATCGCGCCTACCTTGTGTTTGCGGCACTCAGCAGCCAAGCGCTGCTCGAGCGGGGCCAAATCGGCCCCGACGCTGGGAAACGGAACGAAGCTCCCGAATTCTCCTATTTGACGGCTGAACGGCAAGCGGAAATCACTGCGCCACGTGGCATTGAGCGCCCCGTAGCCGAGGCCGTGGTAGGCGTCCTCGAATGCGATTATGCGTGTTCGACCGGTGGCAAGGTGGGCGGTCTTTAGAGCGGCCTCAACCGCCTCGAAACCGGAGCTGCAAAAGATCGTTTTGCCAGTGCGCTTAGCCAGCCGATCGAAGGTGATCCGGCTGAGCTCGCAGGCCAATTCACCCTTGAGCGCGTGAGGGTGGACGTCGCCCATTGCGTGCAGCAGCCTAGCCATTTGCCGCTGGCCGGCAGCAACAATGCGAGGGTTGGCATGACCGGCCGCCGCCACGGCGAACGCCGCCGTGAAGTCCAGATACTCGCGCTCGGCGTCGTCCCAGACACGCATGCCTTTGGCCCGTTCCCAGACGATCGGCCAACTGCCGTCCGGCTGTATGAACGTGATGTTGCGCGACTCGTAACGGCGCAGTTGCTTGATCGTTTTGTTGCCCTTTTTTTTCACGGCTCAAACGCCTTTTTCATCGGGCGGCCAGATGAACTTGTGCATCTGCAACTGGAAACGCACGCACAACTTGTCTCGGGTGATTCGCTCGACGAGTTGGCGCCGCATGATCGGTGTGTGGCCGGTCGGTACCAGCTTGAGCAACTCGTGGCGCTGATGCGGTTCAAGCGGGGCCACCCATGAAAAAAGCACGGGGCAGCGTTCCTCCAGCCTATGCTCCGCGAGTTGCGCCTTGGCCCAATCGTAATCCTCGGTAGTGCCGATGACGAACTTCACCTCGTCGGTTGACTTAAGGCCAGCGATGTTGGCAATCAGCATTTTATTGGACTCGCCGCTGCTCGGGCATTTCCAATCCATCACGTGCCGTACACGCGGATCGCTCGCTGAGATGTCGTGTGCGCCGCTGGTCTCGACCAGCACGGTGAGGCCCCTATCACAGAGGCGGCGCATCAGCGAGTGGACATTTTTTTGCAGCAATGGCTCGCCGCCGGTAATCTCCACAAGCGGCAGTTTCTCACCGGATGCGCCAGTAAAATCGCACTGTTTTTCGAGTTCCCCAACCACCTCGTCGACGGTCATCGATTGGCCGCCGGTGAAAGCGTATGCGGAGTCGCAATAGGAACAACGAAGGTCGCAACCGGTGAGCCGGACAAAGACGCACGGCAGCCCGGCGAAAGTGCTTTCACCCTGGATGCTCAGGTAAATTTCATGAACCAGCAGCGTATCGACCATGGTTACGCCTCGGCGAAATTTGCCCAGAGATTGGCGCTCATCCAGATACCGCGTGTGAACACCTCGAGATCCATTTTCTCGTTTGGTGAATGGAGGTTGTCGTCCGGAAGGGCGAGACCAAGCAGGTAGGTGTCGACCTTCAAGATGCGGGCGAAATGCTCAACGATCGGGATCGAACCGCCCTCACGCAGCAGCACCGGCTCGTGGCCGAACGCGGTCTTGAGCGACTCGAGCGCGGCCTTGGCCAAGGGGCCGGTCGGCGACACGACGTACGGATCGGCCGCATGGCCCAACTCAACCTCGAGGCGCATCGTCGGCGGGCAAAGCGCCTTGAGCTGCTTGGCGACCAAGCGAAGGATTTTCTTGGGATCCTGATTCGGCACAAGGCGCATGGTGATCTTCGCGCTGGCCGTGCTGGGCACGATGGTTTTGCTGCCTTCGCCCTGATATCCGCTGGTGAGGCCGTTGATCTCGAACGTTGGTCGCGCGGCACGCTGTTCGTTGGGCGTGAAGCCTTTTTCGCCGAACAACGCCTTCACGCCGAGTAGCTTTTTGTACTTGGCCTCGCTGTAAGGTAGGCGAGCAAGTTGCCTACGCTCGTAGGCAGTGAGCTTGACGACATCATCGTAAAATCCGGGCACGTTGATGCTGCCGTTTTTGTTGATCATCCGACCGAGCAGTTTGCTCAGCGCCATGGCGGGATTCTCGACCGAGCCGCCGTAAATGCCGGAGTGCAAATCACGGTCCGGGCCAATGAGACTGATCTCTAATGCGGCGACGCCGCGCAGGGCATACGTGAGCGCAGGATGCTTGAGATCGGGCATGCCGGTATCGGACACTACAACACCGTCGCACTTGAGGTCGCGCTTGTTCTGCTTGAGGAACTCGACGAGCGCCTCGCCGCCGACCTCCTCCTCGCCCTCGACGACGAACGTCAAGTCGCACGGCAGTTCGGTGCCAGTCTTGAGATATGCCTCGACAGCTTTAAGGTGGGCGAAGTGCTGGCCTTTGTTGTCACTGGCACCACGCGCGAAAAGATTGCGGCCGCGAAGTGTCGGCTCAAACGGCGGGCTATCCCAGAGCTCCAGCGGCTCGGGTGGTTGGACGTCGTAGTGGCCGTAAACGAGAAAGTGTGGCTTGGCGCTGTTACGTTTTCGCGGGGTGGCGAGAGTGACGACCGGATGGCCAGCGGTCCTGTGCACACACGACTTGAGGCCAATGGACCTGGCATGGCCAGCAAGCCAGCGAGCACAGTCGCCCATGTCCTTTTTGTGCGCGCTCTGCGCCGAGACACTAGGGAAGCGCAAGTACTCTACCAACTCGTCGATGAACCGCTGGCGGTTGACATCGATGTATTGCTTGAGATGTTTCATTCAGTTAACGGTGGAATCATTTCTTTGGTTTTCCGCCTTTTTCAGGTTTGTTTTCCGGTGAAAACAGAGGTTCAAAAATCTGCAGTGGATTGACCGGCTGTTCCCTCTTTTTCTCTCCGGCGCCCTCGCCGCCCACGATGCGGCCCAAGTCTTTGAACAAACCTTTGCCACGGTTGCCAAGTGCATCCCCGAGGTCGGTCCCGATAATTTCCCCTGATAGGATGCCGGCGGCATTCTCGAGAAGATTGCCGGTCTGGTTTTCGACCGCATCGGGCAGTGAGACGGCCGACTGGCCAAGGATAGCGAGCAAGGCAAGTTTGTTGGTTTTGGTTTTTGGCTCGCCGACGGAGCCTCGGATCGTGACAAAGTCGGGCAGTTTCACGAACTTGGCACTGAGTGGCGTGCCGCCGGGGATCAGGCCCGCCTTGTCTGCGAGACCACGTTTCAGCGAAAACTCAACCGGCAAATCGAGTCGTGAGTCACTGAATGTTTTCGCGAGCGGCACTTCGCCATGGGTGCTCGCCTTGAAAACAGTACCCTCGACTTCGCATTTTTCAACCTGTACCACGCGATTGGCAATCTTCAGCGTAACGTGCATCGAATCAATCGGTGAGTTGAGCAACTGCGGGAGGCGCAACAAAACCGCGACCGGGGCTAGCAGTATCTTGGTAGCGTCGCTGAACAGGCGCAGGTCTCCCTCAGTGAACTTAAGCTCAGCGCTGCCGGCCAAGTTTTCCCAAAACTCAGCCTCCGTTGTGCCACTGCTGTTGAGCCTGGTAATCAAAGTTAATTTGCCGGCCAATCCGCCCTTGGCATCGGGATCGAACGTGTCCACAAGCGGTTGGGCCGGCAACTCATTCATGTTCACTTCAAACCCGTACAACGGCTTGGGCGTTGATTTGTCGATGCGCATTTTTCCAGTCACCGGCAGGCCGTTGAGTTCAAACTCGACCTTGTGCAGATCGATGACCTCGCCGCTGGTGTTGCCGAGGATGTTTGCCTTTGTGATCGTCAACTCCTCCCAGAACACTTTTGCCAGCTTGACCTGCAACTTCAGCGCGAATCCGGAGAGTCGGTCGGGCAGGCTCGCCAGGTCGCCGGCAAAATCACTTTCGGCTTTGGGCGTTGAATCGACAGCGGGGGCCGCCGGCAGCAACTTGCTGAGCGCTGTCAGATCGAGTTCGTTGGAGGCAAGCTTGAGGCTGCCGGTGGTTTTCCCGCCAGCGGGCGCAATGAGCTTGCCGGAGACGGTGAGACGGTTTTCGGCCCGAGCTGATTTTGGCAGCGTGATACCGGCCTCAGCCAACTCGATCGAGTCGCCGTTGAGCTTGGTTTGAACCTCCATGCCGAGCGTTACGGGTTGAGCCAATATTGGAGTGCTGCCCTCGGCGAGCATCAGTTGGCCAAGCGAGCCGTTTATATCCGCCGCAATGCTACCGTCAGTGCCGAAGTCAATGGTCGCGCTGGTTTCAGTCCGACCGCGGGTAACTTGAACCGGGTCGAGCCACGGCTTGGCCAAGGCGTTCAGCGTTTCGGCGAGAACACCGGTCGCGGTAATGTTGAGTCTCCCGGCTGCTTGGCCAAGAGGCAACGTGCCGTTGAGCTCCACTTTGCCGTAAGGTCTGTCTCGTCGGATAAGCGTAAGTGTCGTTTTCTCGAGCGTCGCCAACTCGTCGCCAATACCGGCGCGGCTGTTAAGAGCGATGTTCCAATCGGCGAGTTTCCAGTCCGCATAACCACCGGTGAAGGCGGTTACGGCGGCGGTGGTGTCAACGGAGAGTTGCTTGCCTGCCTGAGCAAGCGTCACCGTGTAGTTCATGCTCCCTGCTTCAAAATCGAGTCCAGGCACGGAAGCCAGGCTGGCAGCCACCGGGAGGTTGAGCGCGCCCCGGCCCTTGGCACTCAATTGCCCAAGCGCGCCCGTAACCGATCCGTCAAAGGTCGCCCAAGTGGTTTCACCTCTGCCCAGAGCGAAGTGCAGTTTATCGGCGGAGACCATCTCCAAGTTGCCAAGTTTGCCGATAACATCGAGCTTGAGTCGGGTGCCGGCAAATTTCGGACCCGCATCAGTGAGCGTGATTTCCTCGACGACTGAATTGAGCCCGAAATCGAGCAATTTGCCACCGTTGGCGACATCGAGATTCAATGTGCCGGTCACGATGCCTGACCGCACGAACTGATCGGTAAACGACGGCCAATCGACCAGGTTGAGCCGGTCCAATCGCAATGCCAACGAGGATTTGGCACCCGTCACAGCACCTCCGCCCATCGCGAGGAACATCGGCTTATTGAGCGTAAGGGAGAGAGGTTGTCTACCGGACTTCCCAGCTATGAACTCAAGTTCATTGAGCGTTGCAGTTTGCGTCTCAAGATCGGCACTGACCGCGAAATCGAGTTCAAGATTTAAGCCGGTTGTTTTCGCGGTCTTCGGTGAACCAATCTTCGGTGCCCAATCGGCAAGGAGCGAAGTGTCAGCACCCTTGAGCTTGCCCCTGGCCTCAATGAGGTTACCGCCGGAAGTGGCTTTGAACCGGGCGTCGAGGCTGGCCTGTGTTGCAACCTGGAGTTGTGCCGGTGCGAGCCCCGGCAACGGCAACAACCATTCGCCACCCTGAAACATGGCATGCACGGCGAGATCACTCTCAAGCGTTTCAAGGCTGAACTGCCCGGACACGTTGGCTTCAACGAAGCGGGCACCATCACGCTCGATGACGAGATCGAAATTCCGAATCTCTGGCAGGGCGGCATCGAGGTTCGCCGTAAGTGTGCTGCCGTTAAATGGCTGATAAAGCCGCGTACCCTCTGACAGCGAAAGCGAAAGCACGGAGTCAGCGCTGGTGATCCCAAGTCCATCGTCGAGTTGGATCGTGCTGCTCAACGTACCATCGGCAGCGAGTGTGCCCGAGGTTGACCTCGAGATCGTAACAGCTCCGCTAATATTCAACGTAGTCGGGCTGCCGTTAGCCAGCTGGTCAGCTGAGAAACTGGCCAGCCTAATCCGGAGTGTGTCCTGTTGGCCATCGGCCAAGCCGGTGGTCATCACGAGATCCGCATTCTTCACAATGACAGCTTTGATATCGAGCCGGGTGGGTGCGCCAGACGCAGACGCATCCGACGGGCTGTTAAGCTTTCTCAAAATCGGATCGATCGATGTTTCACCGTTAGGAGACTTGACTAAACGCAACGTTGGGTGGTCAAGCTGCACTCGATCGAGCGTAATCTTGCCCCCTAGGATGGCGAACAGGTCGTACTCGACCCGAAACTCTTCACCGGCAAGCAGCGTTTTCGTCTGGCCAGCCGCCACAAACCTGAAACGGGCAAGGCGAAGACTCGACAATGGGCTCCAACTCGCAGCCTCAGCGGTTAATTCGCCGCCCAGTGCGGCCCCCGCCTTGGGCAGGACAAAGCGCTTCAGGAAAAAGCCGCTGGACACAAACAGCCAACCAGCTACCAGCAATCCACCTAGCCCAAGCAGGACTTTGGACCATCTGCGTGATCTTTGTTTTTTTTTGCCTCCTGTCACAACTAGTTCAAACTGCACCATGTTGGCTAGCACTCCATTGCCACCCAACACGCCGCGCGTGCTCAATCTAGGTTGAGGGTACCGGTTGGCCAAGCGTGAATCTATATGTGAATTTTTCACTGACAGTGAGCGTAACTTCGGGCACGTTTTCGTCGTAGCACATATTTGAGGCGGGTTCGCTCCCTCGCCAACATTCCTGTCGTCATGAAAAACATCGTTATTCCTATTCTGGCCAGTTTAGCGCTGGGTTCATCCGCAAAAGTGGCCAAGGCCTCCCAGCCGCTGGAGGCTTTGCTGCCGGCTGATACCTTGCTGGTCGTGGCTGCGCCGGATTACGCCGCCGCGAAAAAGCATTTCAAAGCGGGCGCATTAGGACAGTTTTGGGACAGCTCCGAGGTCAAGCCGTTTCGCAATAAACTGACCGACGGCTTAGAGGCAAACGTGCTGGATAAGATCGAGGAGGAGCTGGCGATTGAACTCGAGACGTTTGAGGAGCTCGCCAGCGGGGGAGTCGCTTTGGCTTTGGTCGCCGGCGAAAGCAAGGAGCCGGGACTGCTGTTGCTGCTAGATGCCGGGCGAAAGAGTTTTACCCTGCGCAGAGCCTTGTCGCGAATGAAGCGCGAGTTGAAGAAGGACGGTCGCAAAGTCAGCGAGTCAGAGATTGGTGGGATCGATTTCACGACAGTGAGCAACACGGACAGCATCGAACGGGTGCATATCGGCCGCGTAGGCAGTCAGTTGATCGTCGGCACGGCTACAGAACAAATTGAGGGCGTCTTGGCACGGCTTGAAGGCAAAGGCAGTGGGCCGCTAACCAGCAACGCGGCATTTGCAGCGGATCAAAGCACATTGCTGAAAGAAGCTGACTACTATATTTGGGCCAACCTCGGTCAAGTGATCCCCCAACTACTCGACAACGTACCGGATGGGGCGGAGTTGGGCATCGACTTCGGTGAAGTGCTCGGTTCGCTCGGCATCAATAGCCTTGGCACATTCAGCATGACATACGACGAGCACGACGATGGGGCGCATTTCGACATATTCATCGGCTTGCCTGAAGCCAATCGCAACGGACTGTTTAGCCTGTTGGAAACCAAACGCATCGATGCTTCTCCACCACCATTCGTCCCGATTGATGTGGGTTCTTTCATTCGCTGGCGGGTGAACATGAATGCCGGCTGGAAAAATCTCGAGAAGCTGCTGCTCGAGATGTCGCCCGACGTGGCCAACATGATCGAGTTCACGGTTGGGCTGCTCGGCAAAGACAAAGATCCGAACTTTGATTTCAAGAAAAGTTTTCTCAACAACTTTGGCGACGACCTGATCCTCTACCAAATGCCTCCAACCAGCAACTCGCTCAACGACCTTGGCTACAGCCCGATGGTAGCACTCATCCAGTCGCCTGATCCGGCAAAACTGATCCAAGGCGTTGGTGCCGTCCCTGGCATCCTGCCACCGCCACTCAACGAGGCTGCGCTCAAACCGCGCAAGCTTGGCGAACACTCCGCGCAAAGCTTCGGGATCCTGGAATTGCCTGATCCCAGCACCGGCGAACTGGTGGAGTCGGAGATGCTGTTCGCAGTCAAGGACGGCTACATGGCATTATCCAACAGCGCCAACGTGCTACAATCCCTGCTCGACGGCAATACACAGTCGCCGTTGGCAAAGCGCACCCGGCTGACCAAGGCGGCAGCGGCCGTGGGCGGCATGAGCAGCGGTATCTTCGGCTACCAAAACGACCGCACGATGGTGCTCAGCGTGATGGACACCCTCCGCGCCAACGCCGGTCAATTCGACATGATTTTCGGCATGATCCCGATGGGAGAACTCGACGATTTCAATCTTGGAAACTGGCTTGATTTCTCTCTGCTGCCACAGGGCGAAAAGATCGCGAAGTACTTCGACATCACGGTGTACGGCGCCAAGGCCGACGCACGCGGCGTCAATCTGAAAATGTTTTCTCCCCGCCCACCGAACCTGAAGCGGTAGCGGCCGCCTCCAGTTTTCGCAGCTTACGGTCGTAAGCGTTTCCCGGACGAACGGCTTCTCGCATCAGGAATATTCCCGCCTCACGGGATTTCGCCGTACCGTGCAACACCGCCGTCGAGAGCGTGGGATAATCCGCACCCGGCTCGCCCCACACGTTTTTCAAAGCATCAAGAATGAGAGCCTCCGAATCGCCGCCGAGCTGAAACGTCCCGCGCAGCGTCTCCCACAAACCGTGCTCGGACGGCATAAGCCGCTGCAGCACCTTAAACCCCACCACACGCAATTCGTACCGTTCGCTGGCGACGAGCCGCATCACCGCCGGTGCGGCACGGTGGCCGAATGTCGACAGCGCTGCCGCGGCGGCATTGGCCTCGGCACTGCCCGGCTTGGCCTCGATGATGCCAACCAGTGCCGGTGCAGCACCGATGGCGTCCGCGTTCATGTTGCGCAGCAAGTGCAGCATCCGCGTGCGGTGTCCGCCTTCCGCCTGCCCAAGTCGGTTGGTGATCTCGTTCAGCGGCAGCGGGCCAAGCCCGCGCAGCGCAGCGAGGGCGTTGTTGTAAACCAGGTGCTCCGAATCGCCGAGCGCTTCGACGAGATCCGGGATGGCAGCCTCTGCCGCTTGTCCAAGCGCGACCAGGCCGGCCGCACCGCCAGCACGAATTTCCGAACGCTCGTAGGGATTCACCCAGCGAAGGACGTCCTGCCGCCCGATGCCGGGAAGCTTGTCGGCGGCGGCGAGCAAAGGCTGTTTCCAGACCGGGTCGGAGTGGCGCAGCGCGAGTTGAAGCCATGGGAGGGCGTTGGTTCCAAACTGCTCCATGGCGCTCTGCGCGGCGGTGCGACGGGCGGGATCGGCAGTGACGAGCAGGTCCTGCACCCATACCTCAAGTGGTCTACCCTCCACCACCGGTCCACGGTCGCGCTTGGCAACAATGAGTAACAGCATGAGCCCAGCCATCGCCGCCAAGCCAATCTTGAGCCATCGCCGTTTACTCATGCGCTAAAGTCTGCGAGCGGCAGCGGACGGTGGGAAGTAAAATTACCCGTTTTGCCACTGGATCTGGCCGGTGATCTCTAGGGCCAACTCGATAGCCTGCCGAGCCGACTCGCCGCTGACGAGCGGCTCCTGTTTTTCAGCGACGCAGCCGATGAAACTCTCCAGTTCCACCCTCAGCGGTTCCTCGCGCTGGATCGGCACCGGCTCACGAACAATGCGCCGGCCACCGAATTGGCTGACGATGGCGCTCTCTTTGCCGGCAAAAATTTTCTTGAGCAGGGACGATTCCTGTTCGTCGTCGCGGGCAAGCCGATAGTGGTAGCCCTGTTGTTCGCGGTAGTCGAGCGACACATAGTTGGGTGCGTCACCGCCGCTGAATACACGGATCTTTCGCATGCTCTCCGGGCTGACACGACTGACGGTGAGGTTGGCGATGCAGCCGTTGGCGAATCGCAGCCGCGCGTTGGCGATATCCTCAGACGCGCTGAGCACCCTCACGCCGGTGGCATCGACATGCTCAACTGGCGAGCGCACAAAGGCCAGCACGATATCGAGGTCATGAATCATCAGATCGAGCACGACACCGATGTCCATGCTGCGCGCTGGGAAAGGTGAGAGACGGTGCGACTCGATAAAGCGCGGCTCGCGGGCAGCCTCCTGGAGGTAGTTGAAGACCGGGTTAAATCGCTCGATATGGCCAACCTGCAGCAAGCTGCCGTGCCGCTTAGCCAGGCGCACCAGCTCGGTGGCCTGCTCCGCATCATCAGTCATCGGCTTCTCGACGAGTAGATGTTTGCCTTGCTCTAGCAGCGGCTTAGCCAGTTCGTAATGTGTGACTGTGGGCGTGACGATGCTCAGCGCATCGGCAGCCGCAGCAGCGGCCTCGACTGAGCCAAGAGCAGTGGTGCCATGTTTTGCGGTGATCGACCGGGCCCGAGCGGGGTCGGCATCGTACACGCCAACGAGCTCGACGGAACCCTGCTGATGCATTTCGCGGTAAATCCGCGCATGCTGCTGACCTAGCGAGCCCACGCCCAGCACAGCCACCCTGACCTTTGCTGCCATGCCCGGAGCCTACTGGCCCGTCGGCCAAGCGGCGAGGAAATCAGCCCTCAACAGGCAACTACGCCACAAACAACGCTTTCCTTGACTTGATTTTCTCGGGCTTTCGTTCGAATCTCCCGTACGGCTTTTAAAATGGCAGTCAAGGCAAAACAACAAGAGATTCGCGCGCTGTTGGTGGAGGAGAACGATATCATCATCGATTCCCTCACCGAGATCATGAAGTCCCAGGGCTTCCATGTCATCTCCCACAAGGATCCGGCTCAGGCCATCAACCTGATGAAGGGCGGATCCATTAGCGTGGTCATCGCGGACGACAAGTGCGGAGGCAAGGAGGGGCTGGAGATTCTCGAACTGGCGAAGCAGGAGCTCCCCGCCGCGACGCGCCTGCTGCTCACCAGCCGCGTGAACGATGATTTGGTACAGGCTGCTGTCAAGGATCGCCTGATCTACCGCTACATCACCAAGCCTTGGCTGACCGAGGACCTGGTGCTAACCCTCAAGACGGCAGCGGATACCTACCGCCTCGCTGAAAAAAACGCCTCGCTCCTACTGGAGAAAAACGACTTGGAACGGACCGTACGTGACTTGGAAAAACTCGCTGCAGCCGGAGGCAGCCAGGATAGCGGCTTGCCTGCAGCCGTTCAGACGACGCAGACCGAAGCGATCGCGGGGGATGGCGACGCGGGGGCGATCATGCAAACAATGATCGAGATGCTCTATGTCTTCCATCCGAACCTGAAGAGCAACGCGATCCGCACCATGGCACTCGTCAATACAGTGGCCGAAACGCTGAAGATGGAGAAGCTTGCCGCCGACTCGCTTTATCAGGCGGCGGCCCTGCACGACATCGCGATCCCCGGGGTGGATCGTCCGATCATTCGCCGCTGGCTGCGCGACCCGGAGAAGTGCAACAGGGACGAAATGAAAATCATCGAGCTGCATCCGCTCCATGCCGTCGAAATGCTCAAGCCGTTTCCGATGTTCAAGGAGGCCGAGGCGATCATCGCTGCGCACCACGAGGACTGGAACGGCAAGGGCTATCCCAACCGGCTCAAGGGCGAAACGATCCCGTTTGAGGCGAGGCTCCTTCGGGTAGCGCTGGACTTCTGCAGCAAGCACTCTGACCCCATCCAAGCCATGCTCGATATCGAGGAATTTACCGGCGATCTGTATGATCCGGATGCCGTGCGCGCCATCGCCAAGTCCGTGCCCCTGACCGAGATGCCCACCGCAGAGCGGGAAATCCTGCTCATCGAGCTCAAGGAAGGCATGACAATAGGGCGCGACATCATTAATGCCAACGGTTTCCTTCTCTTTCCCAAGGGAAAAACACTTACCCAGGCAATGTGCGACAAGTTGTTCAGTATCGACCGAATCTCGCCCCTCGATCCCTACGTGCTTGTGTATTGCTGACCAGTCATCTCCACGACAATGCCCCTCCCCAAAGCCGACCAAGCGCGTGCCGACGAACTGGCCAAGCGCGCCTCAGCGGCATTCGCCCAGACCGACTTGGCCAAGGTACGGCGACTCTATGGCGAGGTGCTCTTGATCGATTCCGAACACCCCGAGGCCAACTACTGGCTCGGCTACCTCGACTGCCGCGAAGGCAATCCCAAAGCCGGCGCCAACCATCTCAAAACCGCCAGCAAAGCCGCCCTCGACTCGGCACCATGGCTCGCACCTGACTGCCTTGTTGAACTGGGCATGGCTCTCAACTCGCTCGGCCTCGAAGCCGAAGCCGCCGAGAGCTTCGCAACCGTCCTTCAGCGGTTCCCCGCCTATACCGAGGGCCAATTGAAACTGGCTGAGGATCTGGAGCAAGACGAGCACCTGACCGAATCGGCCATCGACGCCTGCCACCGCGGCCTGCTCGTGAACGGCCAACACCCCAACCTGCTCAAAAAAACTGCCGAGCTACTCGAGCGGGAGGCGCGCTGGGACGAAGCGGCTGACTTCTGGATTCTCCTACATGACATCACCACGCCCAACGCAGGCATCCATCTCCGAATCGGACTCTGCAAGCTCCGGCACAATCGAGACACCCAGGCAGCCTCCGCCGAATTCGAGAAAGCACTCGAGACCGACCCCAACCACGAGGCCGCCACCTTCGCGCTAGCAGAGCAGCTAGACGAACAGGGGCGGTTTGATGAAGTCATCATGCGGCTCAAACTCTTGGCCGGAGCCAGGCCCGACTCCGCCCGGGTGCCTCTCACCTTGGCCAACTTCTTGCGTAAATACGGACAGTTGGAGGAAGCCGTCGTCCAGTGGCGACTCGGCTTGAGCAAGGATCCGCAATGGGACGACTGTTGGCGTAACCTAGGCCTCGGACTTGAGCACCTGGACCGAATCGACGAAGCCGTGGACGCCTACCGTCAAGCGGTTCAAGCCGCACCCGAAAACCCAGAAAACCACCGCTATCTGGGCGCCTCGCTGCAGGATGCCGGGCAACTCGACGAGGCTCTCGCCTCCTACGGCCAAGCCGTCGAGATCAATCCCGAAAACGCCGAGGCCCATTGGGGCCGGTTCTGGGTACGAGCTATCCGGGGCGACTTCCCAAAGGCGTGGGACGACTATGAGTGGCGCTGGAAACTCCGCGGCCGCACCACGCCGGAGCTGGACAATTCCGCCCCTCTTTGGGAAGGCGGCGACCTCGCCGGGCAGACATTTTTTCTACGCGCCGAGCAAGGCTACGGCGACACCCTGCAGACCATCCGCTACGCACCGGTTTTGAGCGAGATGGGAGCAACCGTCAAAGTCGGCTGTCCACCTGCGCTCGCACGACTGTTTGCCAACGCACCGGGTATCAGCGAAGTTGTCTCAGGCGATGCCGGAAACGTGACCTTCCACAGCCATCAAGCGATGTTCAGCCTGCCACGAATCCTCGGCACCACGTTGGAAAGCATTCCCAACCGTGTGCCGTACCTCACCGCACCAAATCCGGCCGGCCTGGAGTTACCAACCACGCCAGGCATCTTCCGCATTGGACTAATCTGGCACGGCTCCGGCAGCCAAAGCCCCGACCGCCGCAACGTGCCGTTTGAACAACTCCTGCCGCTGCTTGGTCAGGAACGCACAATGTTCTTCTCCCTCCAACTAGGCGATCCTGCCAGCGATCCCGCCCGGGCCGGTGTAGAACAAAAGCTAGCTGACTTGTCCCCGTTGATGGAAGACTTCGCCGCCACCGCTGCACTTATCGAACAACTGGACCTCGTCATCACCATCGACACCGCCATCGCCCACTTGGCCGGAGCACTCGGCAAGCCGACATGGCTACTGCTCTCCGCCGCCCCCGACTGGCGCTGGATGCTGGAGTGCAACGACAGCCCGTGGTACCCGTCCATACGCCTCTTCCGCCAGTCCAAGCTTGGCGATTGGAGCGAACCCCTGAGCAGGCTGACCGAAACTCTGGCCCGCACAGTTTGACGCCCTAGCCAAAGCGCGAACTCGACAGCCCTGTGATTGGGGCCTATCATTCCAAACCGTATATAGTTTATATAATAATGGCCAAGCCTGAAATCAAAACCAAAGTGGTGGGCAGCTACCCGATCCCCTCGTGGCTCGCCACCAATCCCTCCGGGCCCGCACTGCGCGACGCCATTTTGGTCGTGCTCAAGACACAGGAACTTGCCGGAATCGACCTCGTCTCCGATGGCGAACTGTCCCGGTTCGACATTAACCACCCGGAGACCAACGGCATGATCGACTACTTCATCAAGCCGATGGACGGCATCTCGCCAGCCCTCACGCGGGAGGACTTGACCAAGTTTGACGCCGAACAACGGATGGGCTTCCGGGCACAACCAGCCGGAGTGGTCGAAGGGCTGATCACCGAGGGCACGCTGAACCTGCCGCACGACTGGCAGCTATTCCGTGGGCTTTCCAGTACAGATGCGATGTTCACCTTCACCGCACCATATATGCTGGCCCGTACGTTGCTCGATCGGAAGTACGGGGACATTCGAACGCTCACAATGGCACTCGCCGAGGTGCTGCGCAAACAGATCGAATACATCGACGCACCTGTA
>Ga0066866_10000363_pt1 | contig 17365 bp, 13 predicted proteins | sample ETN01SmetaG_3_FD_66435 | JGI IMG/M metagenome (GOLD analysis project Ga0066866, IMG submission 66435) | Marine microbial and viral communities from oxygen minimum zone, Eastern Pacific Ocean - ETNP2014F12-01SV263 | ecosystem: Environmental > Aquatic > Marine > Oceanic ...
CCTGGCCTAACTTGAGTTACATCTTTGAGTAATGTTGTTCCATCCAAAGGATATTCCCAAGCAAGTCTAATTGCTAAAGCGGTTTCATCGATTTTGGGAATATGTCCTTCATGACCTCTTAGTGCCTTTACTTCACTAGAAAATAACAAACTACCATCGACCATTGTTCTAACAAGAGGTTTTATCCCCATAGGGTCTCTTGCTAAAATTAATTCTTGACGTTTTATGTCCCATAAAGCAAATCCATACATTCCATTGAGATTAGATATCCAATTAACGTGGTCATTAGCAGAAGTTGAACTGATTTTTCCTGATATATTCGAGTCGTGTAGAGCGAGTATTGATTCGGAATCGCCATTTGTTTGCCACGGATATTTGGAGTTATTTCGAATCTCTTTGTGATTGTAAATTTCACCATTAGCAACCAATACTTGGCCGTTTACTCCTCGCATAGGTTGTTGACTTCCATTCAAATCAACAATTGCTAATCTTGAATGCCCTAATGAAACGTAATTATCTGACCAAAAATTTTGACCGTCTGGGCCCCTGTGTTTTATCGATTTAATCATACGATGTACGACTATGTCATCAGGATGACCAAGCATACCTGCAATACCGCACATGTATTAGGCTATGAAGGGTTGTTCTTCAATAATGGTATTGAAAAAGTAAGCATTACCAAAGAGGATACTTGAACATTGAAACTACAAGTAATACCATGGTCAATCCGAATACGAAGTAATATGTGCCTTGAGATGGTTCTGTATTTTGATTATCCTCATCCATGTCTCTCACATTACCTTCGAGCAGTGATTCCCATTTTAACATATTGAAAGAAATCACATCAATCCGATGAATGATTCCAAAATTAGAATACCCGCAAGAGGTATTAGTAGCATAGTAGCATTATCGTCAATATAACGCAATCTTGGCATTTCTGCAAATACGCATATCGGTGCAAAAATCAGTGCTAACCACCATGGAGTTGCGAAAAGATACCAACATATGAGCCAAATTGCTAAGATAAAACCGATTGAGTAAATTATCACCTCTCTTGTTTCCACGCCCATACGGCGAATTTCGCCCATGAAAGGATCGCCAAATGATAAAGAAAGTATCAAAGGATACGCATACTGTTTAACTGGAACTAATAACAATACCATTCCAATAGCAAATCCACCCCAAGCCAATGCAGATACTTGCCTCGCCTCATATTCTCGCTGTCCAAAAATAGTAAATTCAAATTTCAATCTTATTGCTTCACAAAAAATAGCAACCAATATTACCATTGATACGACTTCGGGCAAAGAATACCCTATCGATTCTGAAAACGATTCACCAAACTCGAAAAAGATAACTGGTATCATGAACATCGAAATGTGAAAAACTCGACGGAAAATATGACCATATACCCCGCCTACTGATAGGTCTACAGGATTTGTTAACTCTACTTGTTCTGACAATCAATCATCTCCTAATACTTTCAAGGCATCCTCAATAGACATTGAACCTATCGCCAGATTTTCTAGAATTTCCTCTAGTTTATCAGACTCTAGTATTTTCCGTTCATACTCTGCCAGTAACCTTTCACGCCATTTCGCTCTTTTTGAACGGCCAGTATCCTCAAGTTTGAGTAATATGGAGGATGCCTCTTTGATTCCATCACCAGATACAGCAGAAGTTAGAATGATTGGGGGGGTTTGACCTAAGCCCAATTCAAATGATTCTCTAATTTCACTGGCATGCTGGCTTGCCCCTGAAATATCGGATTTATTCACAATTACAGCATCAGCTAGTTCCAATAATCCAGCCTTCTCAGCCTGAACACCATCTCCACGAGCCGGCCCCTCAACTACAACAATTCTATCGGTAATTGCAGCACATCTAACCTCAGATTGACCAGAACCAACTGTTTCAATAATGACTCTCTGCCAACCGATTGCACTTAGGAATTCAACCATATCTGATACAATCACTGGTGCGCTACCTGAAGACTTTCTAGTGGCAATAGAACGTATGTAAATCAAATCCTTATACTCCTCATTATCAATTGCAGTTATTCTTACTCTGTCTCCAAGTAGAGCGCCACCGGTTCTCGGCGATGATGGGTCGATAGCCAGTAGTGCAGTTTTGATTCCTTTCGACGCCCATTCAATCAAGACTTTATCGATTAAACAAGATTTACCAACTCCTGGCGCTCCTGTAATAGCTATTGAAGACCATGACTCTTGTCCTGGTTGAGAAAAAATCGAAGGAAACTCCATCTTAATTTGGTCTAATAATAATGATCGATTTTCTAAGGAACTTAAAACTCTAGCAATTGCGCGCCTGTCGCCTTTTATTGCATCAGATACGATTTCTAAATCCAAAACCTCACCTCTCATGCCGAGGAGTCCCAGTGCCATTCTCCGTTCTGTCCAACTCCAGCGTCGCTTATTTCGCAAGCTTTAACGATGAAATCTAAGATTTCTGCGGTTGGAGTCCCTGGGCCAAAAATTGCTTTCATTCCACAAGAGAATAGAAGGTCACGGTCTTCAAAAGGTATGATTCCACCACCAAAAACAACGACATCATCCAATCCTTCCTTAACTAAAAGTTCACAAACTTTAGGAAAAAGGTGATTATGAGCACCTGAAAGAGAAGATAGGCCCAAAAACCTAGCATCTTCATCTCTAACTGTTTCAACAATTTGTTGTGCAGTTCTTCTTAGTCCGGTATAGATTACTTCGTGCCCTGCATCCCTAAGGGTTCTAGCCACAACTTTAGCACCTCTATCGTGTCCATCCAAACCCGGTTTAGCAACTACAATCCTCAAAGGGTCGCTCATTGAATCTTCGAAGTGCCGCCCACCTAAGAACACACCCCTTATTTTGACGATTTTGGCATTATTAGGAGAGTTAAATGGACCTCTAAATACTAAATATCTCACTAATTCCATAGGCAAGCAATAAGGGCGGGTTTTGCGTAGCAAAGTTTGGCGAGACTATGCCTAGTACTGAAGATAGACTCAAAGACCTACGAGTTCGTAAAGCCCAAAGTGAAGCAGGAGGTGGCCAAACAAGGGTTGATGCACAGCATAATCGTGGCAAGATGACCGCTAGAGAACGCCTTGAAATGCTACTTGATGATGGCACATTTCAAGAAATAGATGCTTTGGTAGAGCACAGGTGTAAAGATTTTGACATGGACAAGAATATCATTCCTGGTGATGGTGTAGTTACGGGCCATGGCACGATTAACGGAAGAGAAATCTTCGCATTTGCACAAGACTTTACAGTTTATGGTGGCTCACTAGGAGAAATGCATGGACTTAAAATTTGTAAGATACTAGACATGGCGCTCAAAACCGGTAGGCCTGTAATAGGACTAAATGATTCAGGTGGCGCAAGAATACAGGAAGGTGTCGCATCTTTAGGCAGTTATGCTGAGATATTTTTTAGAAATGTCAGAGCCTCTGGCGTGGTACCTCAAATCTCTGTGATTATGGGGCCATGTGCCGGTGGAGCAGTATATTCTCCCGCAATAACGGACTTTGTAATAATGGTAGACCAAACTGCGCACATGTTCATTACTGGGCCTGAAGTAATCAAGACCGTGACCAATGAAGTGGTTTCATTTGAAGAATTGGGTGGGGCCATGACTCATGGTAGTAAATCTGGCGTATCTCACTTTACTGCTCAAGATGATGAATCTGCAATAAATTTGGCGAGAGACCTTTGTGATATGCTACCGGCTAATAATTTAGAAAAACCACCAATAAAGAAGACAAACGACCCTTCTAATCGTTCTTGTGATAAATTGGATTCCATAATCCCTGATGAATCAAATAAGCCATATGATGTGGTAGATGTAATCACTGAGATTGTAGATGATGGAGGATTCCTCGAAGTTCAAGCAGATTGGGCTCAAAATATCGTAATTGGATTTGCCCACATGGGCGGCCATACTGTAGGAATAGTTGCCAATCAACCAAAGGTTCTTGCGGGATGCCTAGACATAGATGCCAGTGATAAAGCAGCGAGATTTGTTCGATTCTGTGATGCTTTTAACATCCCACTGATAACTCTAGAAGACGTACCCGGATTTTTGCCTGGAACAAATCAAGAATGGGGAGGGATTATCAGGCACGGAGCAAAATTACTTTACGCATTTGCTGAAGCAACCGTACCTAAGTTAACAGTCATTCTTAGAAAGGCATACGGTGGTGCATATGATGTGATGTCTTCAAAGCATATTCGCGGAGACTACAATGTTGCATGGCCTTCGGCTGAATTAGCCGTGATGGGCGCTGATGGGGCTGTCGAAATTATACACAGACGTCGCCTCAAGAGTGCTAGAAACCCTGAACAAGAAAGGGAAAGATTGACCGATGATTTCAATGAGACATTCGCTAACCCGTACAAGGCCGCAGCCCTAGGCTATATCGACGACGTGATAGAACCAAGTGAAACTAGAAATAAGTTAATCCGCTCTTTGGAAATGCTACTAGACAAGGAAGAACTTCGACCCGCACGTAAGCATGGAAATATCCCCCTTTGAGGTGTTTAAATGACTGATATAGAGATTCTAAGAATGGCTGCAATAGCCGCCGTTATTTCAATTCTCAACGAACAATCTGATGACCCCTCTCAAGCTGGAAGAATGCCTGGCTCATCTTGGTCTCAAGACCATAGGAGAATGAATATGGGAAAAACTTCATTGATGAATTTACGAGCAAGTCGCTCACCATGGAAGTGATTAGATGTCTGATAAACGCAAAGTGATAGTTGATGGAACTGAATTTGAAGTTGATCTCGAAATGGATGGAACTACTTGGAATGCAACTGTAGAAGGTAGAACTTTCAAAATCGTAGTTCCTGATTCAGGACCAGTGTTGAAAAAGAAAAGAAGTCCTGGGGCAAAGAAAAAGAAATCAGGAACTGTTTCAGCCAATATTCCGGGTAAAATTGTAACTATAGAAGTCAAAGAGGGTGAAGTTGTGGAGGAAGGGCAAGTAATTCTAATTCTTGAGGCGATGAAAATGCAGAATGAAATTCAGGCTCCCATTTCTGGAACTGTCAATTCTATTCATTGTGAAGAAGGCCAATCAATCGAAGCAAATGTACCATTGGTAGTTATTGAACCAAATCCTAGTGAAGACTAAAAATCTGAATTTCTTCATGTTTGAAGCGATAATTAAAGTGCATCTATGTGTAGCGTCTAATATGTCCGCTGATGCCGTGTGTGATTTTCTCGGCTGTGGAAGTTTTGGAGAGATAGTATCTAGACTATCTCCCGAAGGTTTTCTAGTCGCCACAGGCAAGAAAGCCTATTCATTTAGAGAGGCTTACAGAAGGTTTCACTATTGTCAAAAACATCATGATGAACTGATGAGTGGAGTATGGTCAAGAGTACGCAAACCTGATGACAAGAAGGACGGTCATGTTGCCCCTACTGCAATTTGATTTATTTGCTACGACCAAGGCAATCATAAACGAGTACTTACTGCGTAGTTTATGGCTGAGAGCGTCATAACATATGAATCTAAAAAAATATCAACTGCAATGATTGCTTTGATGTTCCTAATAATGAGTATCTCTTCAATATTAGGAAATGTATCTGCAGTTGGAACAAACCAAAATGATATTGGCACATCAGGTGGAGATTTACCTGATAATTTGAGTTCACCGACCTCAATTCCAAACCTAATATTCAGTGGCTCAATGAGCGGCAGTGGTGATCTTGTATCTGGAACTGATGACTACGATTACCTCCGCGTATCTCTTGCAGCAAATGAAGGAATTGCTGTAGAATTATCTTTCAACAATGTCGATGATTTTGATTTGACAATCTATGATTCAAATCAGATGACAATTAGTAGTTCCATAATGTACAATCCCGAAACTGTCACAACAAATAGTTCAAGCCAAGGCCACGGTGGAATGGTCTATATCGAAATTTATGGATACTCTTTTGGAGGGGTGAGCCCTACAGGTAGTTATAATCTCACAATTTGGAAGTTTACTTCTGGTTCCACTGGCGGTGGAAATGGAAGTGGCGGAAGTAGCGGAATTGCAATTCCAAGCCCATGTACAGGGAATAATACTGTTGGACAAGATATTCTAGAACCAAATGATGCACAAACAACTGCAACTTTAGCATCTCTTTTACCAGTATATTGTACTGGATTAAGCATTGGCAGTACCAACTCTGCTGGAATAAGTGATGAGGATTTCTTTGAAGTCACTATGATTAGTGGAGTGACTTATTATTTCAATTTGACATTCGCTCACGCTAGTGGCGATATTGATGCACAATTAGAGGATTCTTCTGGAAGTACACTTTCATTCAACAATTTTGGATACATGTCGTCTTCGACCGACAATGAGTATGGTGAATATACTGCTACAACAAACTTTACAGCATACTTCAAAGTCTATCTCTATACATTTGGAACTGCAACTACTGGCAATACCTATGACATCGAAATTTCAACAGATAACCCCGGCGGTGGACAATCATTTTCCACAATTGATGTGACAATGAATAATTTAACCAATGTGACAATAGAAATAACTGGTTTGACTGTTGGAGATACTTATCAGTATGAATATTATCAATCATTTGAAAACGGTATTAATGAATCATTGACTAATCAATTAACCCAAGGACCTTACTCATTTGTGGCAACTTCCACAAATGAAATAATTAATTATACAATATCCAGTGGAGATATAGAAGGATATTACTCAGTATCTGCTAACCTTACTGACAACTTAGGAGTAATGCTAAGTTATGATGTAGATTCAATTTACAAAGAAGTACTAGTTACACAAGCTACTTCCTCCACCACTGGAGAAATGTTGGCCAGCAATCTAACGATTGGAACTCAATATACGCTAAAATGGTTGGTTATTGACGAAGTAATGTTAGAGGATGAATTAAACAATGGAGAAACCTTGGAAGATGCTTTGAACACTTCTTTAGTAGACGAAAATCAATCTAATATTACAGCCATAACATCAACTGCTTCTTGGCAGATAAACTGGGCTAATCCTACTACTGCAAATGACCACATATTAATCGGCTTTTTGTCAATACAAGGGGCAATTACCGATTTGCTCATGCTTGAAGGATATGAGGGGAACCACTTTTCTGATTTTATTCCTCAACTACCTTCTGCTGTGATTACTAACTATTCATTAAGCACAACCTCAACAAATAATGATTTTACTTCTGAGGGGCTAGACTTAGTTACTGGTGATTCTTACTATCAACAATTTAGAGTTGAAGACTCCGGAGGTGCAGACATTGCATTTTCAACTCTCACTTCCTATACCGCTACATCACAAAACATGTCATTTGGAAAATTCTTCTACACCACACCAACTGTGTCTGGCCAATACTGCCTACATTCTGAATTATATGATTCAAACAATATACAATTAATCGGCGATTATGTTTGTTTAATATTTACCTTTGATGATGACAATGATGGTGTTGCTAATGAAAATGATGTTTGTCCAAATACTACTCCTGGTTCGATGGTGGATACTAATGGTTGTGCACTATCACAAAAAGATACAGATGGTGATGGATATAATGACGATGTAGATGATTACCCTAATGATGCAACCCAGTGGGTTGATGGAGATGGTGATGGTTATGGTGATAATCCAAATGGAAACGTACCTGATGCTTTCCCGTATGACAATACTCAATGGGCTGACCAAGATGGTGATGGTTATGGTGATAATCCAAATGGAAACTACTCGGATATGTTCCCTACTGATCCAACCCAGTGGAGTGATGCTGACGGAGATGGATATGGAGATAATGCTAATGGAAATAATGCTGATTTATGGCCTACAGACTCTACACAATGGACAGATTCAGATGGCGATGGATATGGAGATAATCCAACTGGTACAAATGGTGACCAATTCCCATTCGATGCAACCCAATGGGCTGACCAAGATGGTGATGGATATGGTGACAATGCCAATGGGAATGACGCTGACCAATTCCCTACAGATGGTACACAATGGGAAGACCAAGATGGTGATGGATATGGAGATAATATAGGCGGCAATAATGCAGATAAATTCCCAACTGAGCCCACTCAGTGGTATGATTCTGACGACGATGGATATGGTGATAATCAAGCAGGTCTAAATCCTGATGCTTTCCCTAATGATGGAACTCAATGGACAGATACCGATGGCGATGGATACGGAGATAATCAAAATGGAAATAATCCTGATAAATTTATCACTGACCAAACACAATGGTTTGATGCCGATGGTGATGGTTTTGGAGATAATGCCAATGGAAATAATCCCGACCTGTGCCCAAACACTCCTTTTGGAGATAGCGTCGATTCTACTGGCTGTTCAGCATCACAACTAGATGACGACATGGATAGTGTTTCTAATGAATTAGATGCTTGTCCATCAACACCAGCAGGTGAAACTGTTGATTCTACTGGATGTTCTGGTTCGCAAAAGGATTCCGATAATGATGGTGTAATGGACTTGTATGATTCATGTCCTCTCACTCCACTAAATTCTATTATTGACAACTCAGGGTGTGCAGAGAGTCAATTAGATACAGATAATGATGGAATAAATGATGACCTTGATTTGTGCCCAAGTACAGCGCCACAATCTAATGTTAATGGCCAGGGTTGTTCCGCATCAGAAAGGGATTCTGATTTAGACGGAGTAAAGGATAATGCCGACCTTTGCCCTTCAACTCCTATCGATGAATCACCTGATAATGAAGGTTGTTCAAACTCTCAAAAAGACGATGATTTTGATAGTGTTTACAATGATCAAGACAATTGTCCTGATACTGCACTTAATGCTGTTCACGATTCTTTTGGTTGTTCACAAGACCAATATGATGATGATAATGACCAAATTGACAACACATTAGACCAATGTCCTGCAACACCTAGTGGCGAACAAGTTGATTCCAACGGATGTTCAGAATCTCAAAAGGATGAAGATAATGATGACATATGGAATTCGGATGATTTGTGCTATGATACAGTTGAAGGACAATCTGTCGACCAGCAAGGATGTTCGGAATATCAAAAAGATGATGATGATGATGGACTTTCAAATGCTAATGATGACTGTAAAAATACGCCTGCTAGTGCAATTGTAAATTCAAAGGGTTGTGCTAAGAGTCAAATTGACACTGATGGTGATGGAGTTAATGATGCAGAGGACGCCTTCCCTACAGACCGAAATGAATCAATCGATACCGATGGAGATGGAATTTCTGACAGATGGGATGACTATCCAGAAGACCCAACTAAATCTGAATCTGTCTCAGAAGACAGTGGTAATGGAATGATGTTTGCATTCCTTGCTATTATTGTCTTGGGAATAATAGGTGCACTGTTAGTAGTTAAGAATCGTCAAAGTGAACCTCAACAAAATTCACTATTCGCTCAACAAATGCAATATGATAATTCAACAGAAGCAAATATGACTCAAGAGAAAGATATACCAAACATTGAGACTCAAAATGGTCCGGCAACATGGGAAGAAAATGGAGTGCATTGGTCTAAAGGTCCCGACGGTGAATTATCATACTATAATCAAGAAACTCAAGCCTGGACACCTTACATCAATCAAGAATGAGTGCGTAATTAGTAGTGCGATAAAAATGAAAAAGCAACTTTTTTTAATTTTTCTGGTTCTATTGGCTTTTACTAATTTATCAGGTTGTATCTCTGAAGATTTAGATTCCGATCTAATCAACCTGTCAGTGAATTACCAACAAACTAATGGCACCATTGTGGAATCATATGACGATGGTGAATTGATTTCTAAGGAAACTGTGATGCTAGATTTTGATTTTTCTAAAACTACATCTGAAAATCAAATAATAACTTATGGAATTAATACTAATGATGGTGGTGAACCTATCACTGTAGAAGCAAGTTCTCAATCAAAATTAACTATCGAATTTATTGAACACGGATTTTATCATATTGATGCTTATGCAATAGATGCGAAAGGAATAATTGAAAATATATCCATTTTTATTCGTATTGATTTTAGAATTGAATGGATTGAATTAAGCACTAATGACCCGAAAATACTCCCAATAGACCCTATTCCAATAAATAATGGAACTCATCCATATATGATTGAAGTTTCATCTTTAGTAGAAAACCCTAGCATTATTGATGAATTTGGTGGCGGTGGCCAAACCGTCAAATTTACATGGAAAATGTTTGATGAAACAAATGATGCATGCCTAACAAAAAATGGTCAAGTTGAAGATGGAGAATCAGACGACTGGTACATAATCCATTTTAACACATATGAAGTTCATGAATTAAGAATCGAATATGAAGAAGGGCAAGATTATATCAACATAGACCAAGTAATCTCTATTATCTATGATGACGATGAGTCAAAGCCAAATATTTGATTACTATAATCAAACAATGCCTTGAGCAATCATTGCTTCTGCAATCTTTAGGAAGCCTGCGACGTTTGCTCCAAAGACATAATCTCCTGGACGACCGTACTTCGCTGCAGTTTCTGAAGCATTCTTGTGAATATTTACCATAATTCCATCGAGTTTTGCATCAACTTCTTCACGAGTCCATCCAAGTCTTAGGGAGTTTTGAGACATTTCCAAACCAGAGGTTGCAACTCCACCTGCATTAGATGCCTTCCCAGGAGCAAATAGAATTCCACTATTATGGAAAACTTCCACTGCTTCAGGAGTACATGGCATATTGGCGCCTTCAGCAACTGCAGTGACTTCGTTAGCCACCAATAACTTAGCTTCTTCACCGTTAAGTTCGTTTTGAGTTGCACAAGGTAGAGCAACATCGACATTTACTCCCCAAAGTCCATTTGGAGTTGGTTCAGGGGCTGAAGCAGTGAATTTCACACCATCGAAGTTACTAGCATATTCCGAAATTCTTCCTCTACGATTATTCTTCAAATCCATAATCCATGCCAACTTTTCTCGATCAATACCAGCCGGATCGTGAATCCAACCGCTAGAATCAGACATAGTCACTGGTTTACCACCCAAATCTATAACTTTCTCACACGCAAACTGGGCGACATTTCCTGAACCTGAGATAGAAACTGTTGCACCATCAAATGATTTTCCCTTGGTTGCTAACATTTCTCTAGCAAAGTAAACTAAGCCATAACCTGTTGCTTCTGGCCTAACTAGGGAACCACCGTATGAAAGTCCTTTACCAGTTAATACTCCGGCTTGGAACTCATTCTGAAGTTTCTTGAACATACCAAACATATAGCCGATTTCTCTTCCACCAACTCCAATGTCACCAGCAGGGACGTCGCAGTTATGGCCAATATGTCTCCACAATTCCATCATAAATGATTGACAAAACCTCATTACTTCAGCATCTGATTTACCCTTTGGGTTGAAATCAGAACCGCCCTTTCCCCCACCCATCGGTAAGCCTGTTAGAGAATTCTTGAAAATTTGTTCGAATGCTAGGAATTTTAGAATAGATGCATTGACGCTTGGGTGGAATCTAAGGCCGCCTTTGTAAGGGCCGATTGCTCCATTGAATTGAATTCTAAATCCTCGATTTACTTGGATAGTTCCTGAGTCATCTACCCAAGGAACACGGAAGTGAATCAAACGTTCGGGTTCAACAACTCGCTCAACTACTGATTTATATTCAGGATGAGCCTCAAGAACAGGTTCAAGTGATTCTAGTACTTCTTTTACAGCCTGATGAAATTCTGGCTGCTCAGGGTCTCTTGCTACTACATCATCATAAATTGAATCTAAAACGCTCATCTTTACACCTTGACACTATGTGTTATTCACGGGCAATTGAACCTACCTTCTAATAGTTGCCCCATTAGGATTGAATAAAAGGCTATAATCAAAGGGTCTGTCACCCATTAAAGGGACACACAATATTGAAGCGATGCAATCTTTCAAGTCGCCTTTGACCCTGTGAATCGACTTCTGCCATAGCATGGATGGCTTCTTCTATCATAGCATGTTGATCTGATTGAAGTTGGATAATAGTTCTAAATGAATTAAGCATTGACCACTCATCTTCAGAAATCACTTCATCATCTAGTGCTGCAATAAGTGCTGCTTGATAAGTCGATACATCTCCTATTTGTTGACCCGAATAATCCTTTTCAACATCATCAAATGGGTTTTTTTCATCACCTCTTACTACAGACAAACATTCTGCTGTATCACTAGGAGACACACCTAAAGACTTAGCAAGAACATGTAAAATAGCAGCTTCGTCGTCAGTGATGATTTGATCATCCATTGCTTGATTAAGTGTTCTGAGATAAAGGTACAGACCTCTACTAGGATTTAGGCTCATAAATCATCTCAGACCTTCCAGCCGTATATTTATTGTTATACACCGTATCGTAATTCACGGGATTGAAAATATGCAAAGTTCCAACCTCGGCTATGCAATGCATCGTTTTTTGCCAAAATTAGCCGTATTACATCGTAAGTCAAAATGTAATCACCTGTAATAAATACTATAAGGTAAGGGCATGTAGGAAGGTTTGAGAGGAACCAAAATGACTGCTCCAAGTACATTGATATCCCTTCGTATTACAGAAGAGGATTTACAGTTACTAGACTCCAGAGTTGGAACTGATGGAGCACGTAGCAGGTCTGATGTTGTCAGGCTTGCAATTCAAGAATTCTTGAACGGACAACCTCTTCTATCTGAGATGGATTCGGTAAGAATACCACTCGGGCGTGGTGACCAAATGCGTTTAGGGCATTTGTATGAACTACAAGGAACTACTACTCAAGAAGCAGCACAACAAGGGTTGAAGCTGTTCATTCGACAAGCCTTGGAAAAGGAAATCGAAGAAACGAAACTACTCGAAGAAGCAGTTGCAAAAGCACGTGCTTCAACGATAAAACGCGAAGAATACCAACAATAATGGTGAGAGTGCAAGAGGGGATGGGATGATTAGGCATAACGACAAAGGAAACTTTCGTAATGCCACCTTCGGCGCCAGACAGGACAGATCCAATCTGTTTGGCTTAGCCGCTTTGCGTTTGCGTGCCCGTTTTGCACGCGATGGATCAGGTCCGATGTCAGATGACAACAGACCAAATTTCCCTCCGGAAGACGGACGGGGGGACTCCGATTCCACCCCAGCTTGCTGAGTTGGTGGTTCCCACGTGCCTAGCCCCACTTACTAGGCACAATTATTCACCTCAGTGCTGCCGCGCCCCCAATCCTTTAGAATGGTCGGCAGTGGATTAGTAATATGAAGCCTCGAGCCGGTGCTGACATAGAAAGCGATTTTCGCTTCCTTGCACACGAAACACCTAGGCCTGGGCAAATAGAAATGATCTATGAATCTCGTGAAGCACTAAGGATGAATGGTTTTCATATTGCTGCAGCACCTACTGGAATTGGTAAAACAGCAGCTTCTCTAGCCGCAGCATTGGAAATTTCTAGAGACTGTACCGATAATGTACACATACTATTTCTTACTGGGCGACAATCACAACATAGAATCGTAATTGAAACAGTAAGGCAAATTAACTCAAGAATCCATAGTAGTGAATCCAAAATTAAAGTTGTAGATTTAATTGGAAGAGAATCAATGTGTGATTTTATCGATATGCAGACTGGCAAATGTGATTGTGAAAAGGGCTCTTCGGAAGGTTCTAAATTTGCTAGACGTGATGAAATGAGTGATTATATCCTTGAGCAACCACGCCATGTTGAACAAACCATAGAAAAATGTAAGATTTGGGGGCTTTGTGCTTGGTCGACATGCCGGTATGCCGCCAAAGATTGTGACATATTGGTATGCGATTATAATCATGTTTTTTCAGACAATGTTAGAGAAAATTCATTGCCATCAATGGGAATTGATTTAGATAACACGATTATTGTAGTTGATGAAGCACACAATCTTCCAGACCGAATTAGAATGAACATGGAAAGAATCATCACCCCCACCATTGTAAGAAATACGGCAATGGAACTCGAGGAATATCTTGGACACTTAGAAAATGATTACCAAAGAAACATGTCTTCTGCTGTCGCCAAAGAGATGGAAATGGTTGAATGGACTTTTGAAATCTTAAAACTGGTAAGGAGCAAAGTTGCCGATTTATTTTCTAAACTTCATTCCCAATTAAGTTATGATAAAGATGAAACAATGGTAGAAATAGCACAACTGACAAATGTATTTCATTCAGCATGTGATGAATATGAAGGAATTTCAGGACAGAAAAAACTTGGACAAAATGAAGCACAGATAATAACCAAAGTGAAAAAAGATGAAAGAATTAGAAAGATTAGTGAAGTTCTAAATCGTGTTAAAATAGAAATAGATTCTGATGAAGAGGATGCGATGGAGCCTGATGCATACAGACTCGGGCATATTATGGAATGTCTAGAAAAATTTTCGCAAACAACTGCGTTGAGTTTAGTCTTTAGCAATAAGGGAAAAGAAGGGAAGATAACCTCACATCTACTTGACCCGGGAATCGTGTCTGGAAAGTTATTCTCATCCGCAAGGGGTGCCATATTGATGTCAGGAACGCTCTATCCTCCACAAATGTATAGTGATATTCTCAATTTACCAAAAGATAAGACTACCAAATCCGAGTATAAGTCACCTTTTGCAAGTGAAAGAAGACCTGTTTTAGTCGCTACCGATGTCTCGACAAAGTATAATGAACGTTCTGAACTGATGTGGAATAAAATTAGGAGTCATATTCAAGCACTAATAGATGGAAGTAATGGCCATATTGCCGTATTTTGTCCTTCCTATAAATTATTAGATGAAATACTGGAAGAAGTATATTTCAAAGGAGTAAAAAAAGTTGTTGAAAGTAGAGATTGGTCCAAAAATGATATCGATAAAATAGTTGGTATGTTACGTGATGAGCGTTCCAAAGAAAACCGCATTTTACTTTGCGGAGTATTTGGAGCAAGGCTTTCAGAAGGCATAGATTACAGTGATGGAGTGCTGGACGCAGTAGTATGTATTGGGATTCCTAACCCTCCGCCATCAGTCCTATCTTCAGCACTCAAAGAATATGCATCAGATAAGTTTGGTAAACATAATGCCTGGAGATATACAGTAACCCAACCTGCGATTAACTCAATTTTACAGGCGATGGGAAGACCAATCAGATCAATAAAGGATAGAGCACTAATTCTGCTACTAGACAAGAGAAATCGAGACCAAAATTATGCAAGATGCTATCCGGTAAATATGAAGATGAATGCAACAAGTAATTCTGAAACTACGACTAGTTTTGCTAAAAGATTCTTCAGAAAAATTAGACCAAATTAAAAAAGAATAAGATTAAAATGGGTACGAAGGTTCATTGAGGGTAGGCTGGAGGCAATAATATGGCGTCATGGGAGAATCTCGATATCAACCTCGATTCAAATCTAATTGAAGATATTGAAGATGAATTTGTTGACACAACCGGACTTACTATTTCCCCTAAATCCCTTCATAGTGAATTTCATGTGGGTGCTCAGCATCTAAAAGAAGTTGAAATGCGACACAAACAAGTTCTAGTAACTGCTGGTATGATTCCTGAGGAGCATATTTCCACAGTTGAACCTGACATGTCTCTAAAGTGGATGGTTGAAGAATTGAATGGAAGAATGAATCCAGATGGTCTTTCAATCCCACTAATGGGTGTTGATTTAGGTGATTTTCAAATATTATTCAATGATGATGAAAGACATATCAATGTCAAACTCAGCATCAAAGATGGGCAAACCGAATCGTTGGAGCGAACTTTCAATATCCCTAAGGATTCAATGAAAAATGAGGTAAGTGCGCACTTCATCAATAACAGATTATACCTTCGATGGTAATCATCTAGTTGGAATATTTGTTAACATTCCAATTTCTTGACTCATTCTTTCAAGCGCTTGTTGAGCCGCTGCTTGGTGCTGAGGGCCTAATTCTTCTCTGCTATATCGAGCCATTTCAAACATATTATCAATTGCCGACAAAGCATCATCCGAAATTTCCGGCATTGCTTGTCTAATTGCAACTTCAAACTCCCTGACCGTTTCGAAATCTCTCCTTAAGAAACCGTTTTGTTGTAGAACTGAACATAGGCTCTGATAGCAATTGAAAATCGTTTCTCGAATTGAGTCTCCTGCAGCTAATAGTTCAGCTGTATAAGCAAATACTTCTGCGGCATCTTTCATCAATTCCCCTTCTATTCTTCGTCGGTAAATTACAACTCCACCTGCAATTAGTGCTGATATCAATAGCACTACTAGGTAAATCCACAAGGACTGGCCTGAAGTTTCATCAATTGATTTATAATTTGGATCAAAACTATTTTCCGTACGTAATAATTCAAACTTTTCTTTACTTGCTGGAGATATAACCGGGTCATTGATTTGGACATCAAGACTTAGTTCGCCCCAAGTATCTTCATCTCCAAATGGAGGGTCGGAATTGAACTCAAAGGATGCAACTCCATTTGAGTCAGTTGTGATAGTTAGGCTGGCCTGTTCGCCATTAGAGGAATTAGTTAGAGTGAATGTCACTGCGATTCCTGGAACACCTGCTCCTGTATCATTGGCAGTGATTGTCATACTTCCTTTGATCTCTTCTCTTTCGTCTGGGATAACTTGTTGTATATCCCACTCAAAGTCAACATTAAGTTGCACGAAGATAGGATGGCTAACAGTTGCCTCATTGATGTATAGTGATTGGTTACTCAGTGTATCTAGATGAATATACTGTGAGCCAAATGCATACCATGATGGCGCAATTGTGGAAATTGTAAAATTCCCATTCGACCATTGAGTGTTGATTAAACTACTAGCGATACATCTTGCCCCTTCTCTTTCATTTACACAGTCTGAACCATTACCAATGAATATAGTAATTGATTCAAAGACTTCTCCTGTGCCGCCAATTTCTGAAATAGAGCCAGTTAATTCAATCGGCCCAAATGTTCCATCCGAACGTATTGCAATAGCAGTTGATGATTGGTCTATCGAAATCGCTACATTCGCCCAAACGGTTCCAGAAATATAATCATTGGTTCCAAGGTGTGAATTAGTTCCATCGAATATAATTTCAAATGAATGAATTCCCCTCGTTAAATCCATAGTTGCAGGAACAATTAATTCCCATTCTCCGTCATTGATAGTTGAAGTTGTACCAATTTCATTGCCATCTAGAAGAACTCTAATTGTTTCACCTTCTAGACCCTCTTTTGTAAGGGAATCAAAGTCAAACAGTCTTCCAGAAAGAACCCAAATTTCACCTCTTGTAACATCTGGACCTTCATCGAAAATCACAGTTAAATCAGAGCGATGTGCCAAAAAGAAAGATGCATTGCTACTATTTGCTCTGTA
>Ga0066866_10000370_pt1 | contig 17145 bp, 15 predicted proteins | sample ETN01SmetaG_3_FD_66435 | JGI IMG/M metagenome (GOLD analysis project Ga0066866, IMG submission 66435) | Marine microbial and viral communities from oxygen minimum zone, Eastern Pacific Ocean - ETNP2014F12-01SV263 | ecosystem: Environmental > Aquatic > Marine > Oceanic ...
CAAATTCAATTAAATCATAATTAATATAACCAAACTCATTTATCTTTTCTCTTTTAATAAAACTTTCCACTTCTTCTTCAGTAACATTCATTCTAGAGTAGAATTGTGTTAGAAATAAAGCCTCTATTGTCATTTGATTTTTTATGTTAATAATATACTTTTCATAATTTTGCCCACTATTAACTATTTCACTTCTAAATTCATTCATTGTGAGGTTTTTAGATTTAGCCATTTCAGAAACTTTTTTTTCTAAAGATATATCTGATATTGTTATACCAAATCTATCAGCTGCCTGTAACAATAAACTATCATCGATAAGTTTATTTACAATTTTTTTTATAACTTGAGTTTCATTTAAAGTAGCAAATTCTTTTGTAATGTCTTCTGTTGATAAATTATCTATAGATTCTTGTATTTCTGATTTTAAAATTACTTCATCATTTACTATGGCAATTATTCTATCCTTATAATCTTGCGCAAAGCCCGCTTTTGTGGATATTAATATAGATAATAATAGTAAAAATTTTCTCATATATCTTAGTATTCAAATTTATCTTGATAACCGAGTATACCTTCTCTTAATAATTCAGCAGTAGTATTACTTGATGTTGCTATTCCTTTAGGTAAAAATTCAAAATAGATAGCATCATCTTTTTTTGTTCCATTCCAATATTCACGTATAACAAATTTCATACCATAACAACAACTTTCATATTCAATACCAATCATCCTTTCAAGAACATCTTCTGTTTTGCTTCTACGATTATTGAAAGAATAATTAACTTTACCAATTAACGAGGTTCTGTTATTAAATGGTAGCACTCCAGAAATATCCACTTCTTCTTGCTCGCCTCTTGAAAATCTATAACTTGTATTAAATATTTTATTTTGCTTACCATAGGGTTTTTTATATGATAACCTAACTTGATTTTTTTGGCCATGACCAGCATGAGGATTAAATTCTGTATAACCTGAGAGCCTCCAATAATCTTTGAATTTTGTATTAACAATCCCCATAATATTCGAGGAATCTGAGTGTGAAGTTATGCTGTTGTTTAAATTTACAGATCTATCATCTAGATAGAAAATTTGCCCTATTGTACCTCTAATTAATTCATTTCCAGTTTTTGTATTTATCATACTAGAAGAAAGTGCTAGCGTAATTTGTTTTGCATCATTTAACTTATCATGTCCATAAAATTTATTTTCAGAAAATAAGTTATATTTAAAATCTATATTGCCAGAATCAAAAACAGGGTTATCATCTTGATTTCCTGCTGGAACATATAAGAAATACATTTCTGGCTCTAAGGTTTGCAATATATTTTTGCCAGTCATTTTTTCATAAACCATTTTACCTTTTAAGCTTAATATAGGTGTTGAGTTACTCATTTCTTCGCGAGCAAGACCTGACGCATTTGCATCTAATCTGTAATCAACATGCTTTATTCCGACTTTAGAAATTAATTCCCAACCAGGTTCTGTAATTGGATATTCTACAGATGGATATAACATTGTACGTGCCCCAGTGGCTTTGTTTGGCATCGTATGATCAAAAAAAGCAAATTCACCATTAAAATTATAATTAAAAGATCTATCTTTTTTAATATTATTATAATCAACTCTAATTCTAGGGAAAATACTGTACTGTTCGTTAAGACCAGTTTTTGCTAACTGAAAATCTGTTGCTCCTATAGATGATTTAAAATATCCAAAATCACCATAATCTATTTTTTCAAGCAAAAAATTTCTAGTAATATGCGTTCTTCCTATTCTTGAAACTGTATTTCCAAAGTCATCAAAGTACTGCAAATCAGATATACCCCCTACATTTAGATTTGATCTTATTAACGTTCCTTCCCACTTATCATTGTTTTGTTTTAAAGTGTTAGTGTATACCCTGTTGTCTCTAACAGAGTATGCATGTCTACTTTTTCCATAAACATCATCTTTTTCCATATTAGCTAATTCTAATACGCTTTCACTGTAATTTGATTTATGCCTAAATTCTCCCTCTAACATTAAACCTCTTCCAGAGAAACTTGTGGGCTTGAAGGTCAAATCAAAGTTCTCAGCTAAATTTAGATAATAGGGAGTAGATATAACAGTACCGCTTTCCCCTTGGCTGCCAACAAAAGGAATAAGGAAGCCGCTATGACGTTTTTTGCTTAAAGGAAAACTTATAAACGGTGAATATAAAACTGGAATACCTTTATATTTTAAAAATATATTATAAGCATGACCTCTATCATCTTCTCTATACAAGATTGTTTTGGTTGAATCAAATTCCCAGTCAGGATTGTTTATACTACATGTTGTATAACTGCTTGGCGTAAGATGAACTATCCCTTCATTATCTATAAAAATGTCTTCAGATTTACCTTTCCCTGGCCTATCTTGTGATGAAAAATAATACGTTGTAGATGAGAAAGCTACTGTATCATTCTGACTATTATACCCACCTTTATTTGCATACAAAGTAAGATCTTCAGTAAGATATTTGACATTTCCTTCTGCCTCTAATACTCCTGTATCAGCATTAAATTGTGCTTTATCTGATTTAACTAAATCTTCGGCTCTTTCAATTTCAACATTACCTGTAGCATAAAATATACCCTGCTCATCTTGATTTTGTTGATCAGATCGTACTTCTAAAGTATCTTCATCAGCTCCAACTAGTGTTTTTTGTGCATCATAACTTTCATATTCTTCATCAATACATACGGGTAATTTATTTATCTCAGTAACTGTTAGAAAATCTTCCCTTTTAGATATAATAATTTCCTGCAAAGAACTTTCATATGCTTCATCAAGTCTAGGAGCAACAGGACCATCAATAAATGCATCTCGTTTTTTATCTTCACCCAGATTTGTTACCAGCTCTCCTTGACTATAAATTTCTCTAACTTTTTCATTAGTAAATATAATAGTAATGTTTTTTGGAGTTGAAAAAGAACCTTTTTTTCTACTATAAAAAATATAATCCCATTGTTCAGAATGGAAAGCATCCGATATGGTCGGGCTCCCTAATAAAAATTTTACTTGTTCTCTGCTTAGACCTATTTTAAGCCTATCAAGATTTTTCTGATTTAAAAGAGTCCCTTGTTCAATAGGTATTTTGTATGGTTTAGGTATCCACTCTGGACCTTTTTCTATGAGTTCTAAAACAGATTCATCTGGTAATGATACCGAAGAAAACCATCCAGATTTTACAGGAGTAGCTATTAGTAAAACTACTAGCAGTGTTATAAATTTTAATTGTAATGAATTCATTATAATTCTACATCTATATCAATAAACATATCATGTAAATAGTATCAGAATTAATTAAGTTACAAAACTCTAATAGCTTCTTTAAGCCTTTAAAATTTCAGTAATTTTATTGGATAGAACGGAAGGATCATCTCCCCCGGTTAATTTATGCAATATGTTTTTTTCGCTATAAAAACTAATAATTGGCGCAGTTTGTTCATCAAATACTTTCAGTCTATTCCTCACCGTCTCTTCCTTATCGTCTTCTCTTTGAGTTAGTTTTCCTGAAGAACATTGTGAACAATTATCATTAGGTTTTTCCCCTCTATCTGTATTACCAATATAACCACAGTTATTGCATACCAATCTTCCAGTACATCTTTTAATTAATGTTTCTGTAGGCACATCTATTAAAAAAACATGTTCTAACTCAATATTTTTTTCTTTAAGCAGTGTATCTAAACTTTCTGCTTGAGAAATATTTCTAGGATAACCGTCAAGTATAAAACCGTTTTTACATTCATCCTGTTCAATTTTTTTAGAGACTAAAGATAAGACTAAATCATCACTAACAAACTTACCTGATGCCATAATATCTTTTATTTCATCCCCTAATGAGCTTTCTGATTTAATTTCCAAACGAAGTAAATCACCAGTAGATATTTGAGGAATATTATATTTTTTTATAATTATTTTTGATTGAGTTCCTTTCCCACAACCAGGGGCGCCTAAAAATAATATATTCATACTTTACCTTTTAAAATTATAACAATGGAGCTATTACTAGACTCACAATAGCCATTACGTTTATTAAAATATTCATAGAAGGGCCAGATGTATCTTTTAAGGGATCTCCCACAGTATCTCCAACCACAGCTGCTTTGTGAGCATCTGAGCCTTTCCCACCTAAATTACCTTGTTCAACAAATTTCTTTGCATTATCCCATGCTCCGCCTGCATTAGACATTGTAAGAGCTAATAGCACGCAACTTAACAATCCTCCTCCCAATAGCCCGCCAAGCATTTCAGGGCCAAAACCAAACCCTACTATAACAGGAGCAAATATTGCAATTGCTCCAGGTAACACCATTTTTTTAAGTGCTGCCGTAGTTGCAATTTCAATACATCTACTGTTATCAGGTTTAGCTGTACCTTCTAATAAACCAGGAATTTCCTTAAATTGTCTTCTAATTTCAGTAATCATTTCAAAAGCAGCATCTCCTACAGCGGTAATTGTTAAAGAGCCTACAAGAAAAGGAATCATTCCACCTAAAAACAAACCTATTAAAACGTTAGTGTCAGTTAAAAGTAGTTGAATTTCAGATTTACCTTGTTGGATATGAGTATGATTTACTTCCTGTACAAATGCAGTAATTATAGCCAAAGCTGCCAAAGCTGCCGCGCCGATAGCAAATCCTTTCCCAATTGCCGCAGTAGTATTACCTACCTCATCTAAACTATCGGTAATCTTCCGAGTTTCTTCACCAAGGCCTGCCATTTCTGCTATACCGCCAGCATTGTCAGCAACGGGACCATATGCATCAATTGCCATTGTTATACCAACTGTAGCAAGCATTCCAACAGCTGCAATACCAACACCATAAAGATCTGCATAAGCGTTTGAAATAAATATTATTATGGCAATTGTAATAATTGGTATCACAACAGATTCTAATCCTGTGGCTAAACCAGTAGTTATAACTGTTGCGGGTCCGGTTTCACCTTGCCCTGCAATTTTTTTCACAGGTGAACCACCAGTATAATATTCAGTTACTAAACCTATAATTACACCCCCAATCGTACCAGCTAAAACGGCAAGCCAAATATTAGAATTAAGCTGTAAAAAAGTAATTACAACATATGAGAAAATTATAAAAATCACTGCAGAAGAAAAAGTACCTCCTCTCAAAGCGCCACTTATTTTTTCAGTTGATGTAGATTTTGCAAGAATTTTAACTATAAAAATACCAATTATTGAACATATTAAACCTAAGGATGCTAAAGCTAAAGGTAGAAACATTAATGATTGTCTTGGTCCTAAAAACTCTATTACACTGGCCCCGATAGTTGAAGCTATAGCAATTGTCGCTATTATAGACCCACAATAAGATTCAAATATATCTGAACCCATGCCAGCTACGTCACCTACATTATCTCCAACATTGTCTGCTATAACACCAGGGTTTCGTGGATCATCTTCTGGTATTCCAGCTTCAACTTTTCCAACTAAATCTGCACCAACATCAGCAGATTTTGTAAAAATACCGCCTCCTACACGTGAAAATAAAGCTACAGTAGACGCACCCATTCCAAAACCATGAATGACAGATGCAGTCTCTGGATTATTAGCAAATAAAAAATACAATACACCTAAGCCTAGAAGGCCCATAGCAGCAACAGTTAAACCCATAATTGATCCGCCAAAAAATGCAATCGTTAAACTTTCAGACAATCCAGATTTATTTGCAGCATTAGTAGTTCTCACATTTGCTTTGGTAGCGGTGTACATTCCAATAAATCCTGTTGCCGATGAACATAACGCCCCTATAATAAAAGCAAGAGTACTTTGGAAACCCAGACCAATATAAATACCAACTATTAGAATTGACGAAAATATAAATAAAATAGAATATTCTTTTTTTATAAAAGCCATGGCTCCAATATGAATTTGATCAGATATATCAATAATCTTACCCTCGCCTGCAGCAAAACTAAGAACAAACTTATATAAGAAATAAGCTGTAATAAGGCCTACTACTCCTAGAATAATTGGAATCAACTCTAAATTAGTCATAATCGCCTCTTCTATAGAAATTATCTAAGTGTTATATTTTGTATTCCTTTAACAAAATACCCATAATGTTTATATGAAAACAAAAGCTCGAAAAGACTCTATCAGAAAACGTCGTAAGATTGAAGAAAAATATAGTTGGGATCGCATGAATGATGCGGAAGAAGAAAGAAAATCTCACAGCAATCGCGCCATAATAGCAACACTAGTTGTGATCGGAATTTTTTTTACCTATATGGTAAAACTTTACGAAGTACAAGTATCAGGTTATGAATACTATAGTACAAAATCAGATTCAAATAGAATTAAAATAAGACCAGTACCAGCAGCTAGAGGAAAAATATTTGATAGAAATGGAAAAGTCATTGCTAAAAATATAAGCACGTTTGATTTAATTGTTAAAAAAGAACTTATAAAAAACAAGGAAGAGTTTTTAGAAAAAGCATCTCTTATAATTAAATTAGACTCAAATCAAAAAAAAAATATTATAAAACAATTTAAAAATAGAAGACTTAAAGACATTACTATTTTAGAAGACATAACAATGGATGAGTATTCAAAAATATCAGTTGATAAACATATATTGCCAGAAATTGAATTAGGTATTAAATCTAGAAGAGCATACACACATCCTTATGCTACAGCACATATCCTTGGGTACATAGGTAAAGTATCAGATTCAGATATAGAGTCAGAAGTGGTTAAAACTCAAGAGGGAATGGTAGAAATTGGGAAGCTTGGAATTGAAAGATTTTATCAAAATATTTTGGCTGGTGAGTCAGGGTTTGAAAAACTCGAAACAGATGCGTTTGGTGAAGTTATAAGAACAATTGAAACAAAAGAATCAAGAAGAGGGGATGATATTTATCTGACAATAGATTTAAATTTACAGAAATTTATTTATAAAAAAATGAAAAACAAAGAAGGTAGTGTAATTGCAATGAATCCAAATAATGGTGAAATACTAGCCTTTGTAAGCGCGCCTGGATATGACATAAATCTTTTTACTAAATCAATTTCACAAAAAGATTACAACAAACTATTACAAGATAAAAGAAAGCCAATGATTAACAGAGCTATTAATGGACAATATCCTCCGGCATCAACACTTAAACCTTTTATTGGGCTTATTGCATTGGATGAGGGCATTATTAATAGTAAAAAATTTGTATCATGTTCAGGCGCATATAAGCTTGCTAATCATAAAAGACCGTTTAAATGTTGGAAAAAAGAAGGGCATGGGCCTGCTGATTTATCATATGCTATAACACAATCTTGTGATGTTTTCTTTTATAGAGTCTCTGAGTTAGTCGGTATAGATATTATTAGCGAAAATCTTTATAAATATGGCTTTGGGAAAAAAACTTACATAGATCTATATAATGAATCAGTGGGCTTAATACCGGATAGAGCATGGAAACGAAAAAATTTACAACAACCTTGGTATCCTGGCGAAACATTAAACATTGGTATAGGACAAGGTTATTTTTTATCTACACCAATACAATTAACGCTAGCAACTGCATCTATAGCTACCGCAGGACAAACATATACCCCGCATTTGTTTTTACGCTCTCAGGATTCTAAAACTGGAGATTTTATTAATTATGAAGCAGAAGATAATAAATTTATAACACCGAATGTAGACCATGACTCCTTAGATATTGTTCACCATGCAATGTGGAGAGTGACAAATGAAAGGGGCGTGGGAACTGCGTCGCGTTTAAAAAAAATAGGTAATATTGAGATAGCTGGGAAAACTGGTACGGCGCAAGTATATTCACAAGATGCAGAAAAAGGACAATCAAGTAAAAAGATATTACAAGACCATGCTTTATTTATTAGCTATGCCCCATTTGAAAACCCTGAAATTGTAGTTACGGTTATTGTAGAGCACGGAGGAGGAGGATCGTCTACGGCAGCTCCTATTGCACGTGATACTATAGAATATTATATGGAGAATAAAAAAACAGTGGTATCTAATAATGAGTGAATATATACGTGATGGAGTTAAACCATTCTCAGGTTTATCGTCTTTATTGCATATTGATACAAAATTATTTATTGCAATAATAATTATTACAATTTTTGGTTTAACAACTATTTATAGTAGTTCTGGGGGAGATTTAAGTTTAGTTATTAAACAATTCACAAGAGTTACGATTGGAATAGTTACTATGATATTTATTGCACAAGTGCACCCAGATAATTTAAAACTTTTTTCTCCTATTCTATATGTTTTCACTTTAGTCTTACTTATCTTAGTTCTTTTTTTTGGTGTTGGTAATACTGCAGACAGATGGTTAGATTTATATTTTATAAAATTTCAACCATCAGAATTAATGAAAATTTTTGTACCTCTTATGGTTGCTTATTATTATTCTAATAAACCTTTACCACCTAAAACTAAATATCTATTTGTATCGATTATTATTGTGTTAACCCCTGTCTTGATGATAATAAAACAACCAGACTTGGGTACCGCTCTTTTAATCGGCATGTCTGGTGCAATAGCAATATTATTAGCTGGAATATCTTTAAAATTTTTTATTGGCAGTACAGTGGGTGGGTTTCTTTTAGCCCCTGTATTATGGATGAACATGCATGATTATCAAAAAGAAAGAGTACTAACATTTTTTAATCCAGAATCTGATCCAATGGGATCGGGTTATCATCTTATGCAATCTAAAATTGCTTTAGGGTCTGGTGGTTTTTTTGGCAAAGGGTTATTTAATGGAACACAATCAAAACTAGGCTTTGTACCTGAGCATTCGACTGATTTTATTTTTACAGCTTTTGGAGAGGAATTTGGTTTTTTAGGAGTTATACTCTTAATGACCCTTTATTTATTTATTGCCTTAAGAGGTTTAAGTATTTCAGTTAAAGCCACCGATAATTTTGGTAGGATTTTATCAGGAACACTGAGCCTAACAATATTTTTATATGTATTAGTAAATGTAGGAATGGTTATTGGATTTCTCCCAGTAGTTGGTGCGCCACTTCCGTTTATGAGCTATGGAGGAACTTCAATGGTTACCCTGTTTGCTACATTTGGCATGATTATGTCAGTTAAATCTCATCAAAGGATACTTAGAAAGTGATAAAAAAAATCTCGTTAACTATAATATTTCTTATACTTTGGACTAATGTGCAAGCTGATCTTGATGGTTATGATAATAATGAAGTTAAAAACTTTATAAATCATATGCACACAAAACACAATTTTAATAAAGCAGAACTAGAAAAGCTTTTTATTGAAATTATTCCTGAAAAGAGAATTAAAAAGTTTTTTAAAAAAGCACCTGAAAGAACACTAACTTGGAATGGTTGTGATAAAAAAGATAAAAATTGTACAAATTATAAAAAATTATTTGTAACAAAAAATAATATAAGAAGAGGATTAGAGTTTTGGCTTAAAAATAAAAAAGATCTTCAACAAGCTCATCAAAAATATGGAGTACCACCGGAAATAATTATTTCTATTATTGGAATTGAAAGTAAGTATGGAACTAGAACTGGTACGTTCAAAACTTTTGATACATTAGCCTCATTATCTTTTGGTCCAAACAAAGGCAGAAGATCCAAATTTTTTAAAACAGAGCTTATAAATTTTTTACTTATGTGTAGAGAGAATAAATTTGATCCTAGCTCCATAAAAGGCTCATACGCGGGCGCCCTTGGTCAACCACAGTTTATATCAAGCAGTTATCGAAATTATGCGGTAGATTTTAATAATGATAAAAAAATCGATTTATGGGATTCAACCGAGGACATTATAGGGAGTGTTGCAAATTATTTTAAAAGAAATGGTTGGAAAAAAAATCAACCAATTATGTCTAAGGTTATCTACTTAGAGTCAGAGTCTAACTTTATAAAAAATGAATCTAAAAAATCATATCGACCAAAAATATCATATTCTAACTATCAAAAACACGGTCTATCTTCTGATATATCAATTGAACCATCTTCGTTAGTTTCTGTTATTGGAAGAAAAGAAAAAGACGGTAATGTTTATAGTTTTGGACATAAAAACTTTTATGTTATCACTCGTTATAATAGAAGTCGTTTGTACGCACTAGCTGTTTATTTTTTGAGTAAAGAGATTAGGAGTGCAAAATCGAGGATGGAAAGATTATGAAATATGATATAATCTCTTAAATCTTATGAATATTTCACTTAAACATACCATGCAGTACATTATTATATTATTTGTATTTTTGATAAGTTCTGTTACACATTCTGCTCCGATACCTAAACCACCCAATGCAAGCGTTAAATCATATGTTCTTATGGATTATGATAGCGGAATGATAATAGCTTCTAAAAATCCTGATTTAATACTTCCTCCTGCAAGCATAACAAAAATTATGACATCATATATTGCATTCACAGAACTTCAAAATAATGCTTTGAGTTTGAACGAAAGAGTGTTGGTAAGTAAAAAGGCATGGAAAACTGGAGGATCTAAAATGTTTATAGAGGTCGGCAAAAAAGTTAAAGTCTCTGACTTACTTCACGGTATTATTACTTCATCGGGTAATGACGCAAGCGTTGCATTAGCAGAACACATCTCCGGTGACGAAGAAACATTTTCAGTTTATATGAATCAGATTGCCGAGAACTTAGGTTTAACCAATACACAGTATGCTAATGCAACTGGTTTGCCAGATGATAATCTTTATACTACGGCAAAAGACATGGCAACTTTATCAAAATCCCTTATTAAAAATTTTCCAAAGGAATATAGATATTACGCAAATAAGTCATATATCTATAATGAAATCAAACAGTATTCTAGAAATAAGCTTTTATATTTAGATAACAGTGTAGATGGTATTAAAACTGGGTATACAAAAAAAGCAGGTTATTGTTTGGTCAGTTCAGCCAATAGAGGCAAGAGAAGACTAATATCTGTTGTAATGGGAGCAAAAAATCCTGAACAAAGAACTAATATATCTAGAGCATTACTAGAATATGGTTTCAGATTTTATGAAACTCATAAAATTTTTAATGCTGATGACAATATTCATAATGCTAGATTATATAATGGAGAGAAAAGTGAAATTTCTTTAGGCGTTAAAGAAGATGCGTATGTATCGATACCTAGAAGATCAATAAAAAAAATTAAGAAAAAATATATTGTAGATAAAAATTTAACTGCACCTGTTGAAATAGGAGAAAAAGTAGGTTTTGTTGCCATACAGTTGAACAATAAAACAGTAACAAGGATTGAATTATTTGCCATGGAAGCTATTGGGCCAGGTAGTATATACCAAAGAACCTTAGATTCTATTCTAAAAAATTAGCATGGAAGAACAAATATATTTAAACGGAGCATATATTCCAAGAACTAATGCAAATATCTCTATTATGGATAGAGGTTTTTTATTTGGTGATGGTGTATATGAACTTATCCCTCTGTATGGAAAAAAAATTTTTCTTTTAGACAAACATCTCAAAAGGTTAGAAAATAGCCTAAATTTAATTGGGATGAAAAACAGTGGTTTTGATATAAATAATACTGAGGACATTATTAAAACGTTGGTAGATAAAAATAAATATGAAGATTATTTTTTCTATATTCATATTACACGAGGAGTTCAGAATACTAGACAACATATATACCCAGAAAAAATTAAACCAACTGTTCTGATCATGGGAGAGAATTACTCTGTATTTAATAAAGATGAAATATCAAAAGGTTTTAGAGCTTGCATACAAAGTGATTTCAGATGGACAAAATCTAATATTAAAAGTATATCTCTTTTAGGGAGTGTACTTTTAAAAAATTATGCATCACAGAATGGTTTTTATGAGACCCTATTAATAAGAGATAACAAGCTAACAGAAGGATCAGCAAGCAATGTATTTATTGTAAAAGATAATAAAATATTTACGCCCAAGCTTAGTGTTGATTTATTACCAGGAGTCACACGAGATTTATTAATAAATCTACTTAGAGAAAACGGTTTAGATGTTTTTGAGAAAGATGTTACCGAGTCTGACTTAAAGATTGCCGATGAAGTATGGTGTTGTAGTTCTACCAATTTTGTTGCACCCATAATTCAAATCGACGATATAACTATTAATAATGGAATAGTTGGAAATATAGCTTTAAGGACTTATGATCTTGTTAGAGATTTTATTTCTGCATACTAAAAAAACAAGCCACTAACAATATAGTGGCTTGAATTTTTCTGTATTTTACCTGTATTCTACTTTGGTGCAGGTGGTACAGGATCACATGAATATGCAGCAGCATTCATTTCTTTTGCTTTTGCTGTACATTCGTCTCTTGATGAAAAAGGACCAACAGTTTCAAAACGATCGAAGTCACCTTCAATCGGATAAATAGTAGCTGTGTATTCACTCGGAGGTGTACCTACACCACCACCACATGCTGTAAGAACAGCTGTTAGCATCAAGACAGACATTACTTTAAAGTTTTTCATTTGCCCCCCTTTGCGGCATTAATTTGTTATAACGAACTAACATTATACTGCTACTTACTAAGATATCACAATATTTATTCTATATATTTGATTACTGTCATAGTTATTTTCATATATAAATATTAGTACATGCTAATATAATGCCAATTTATTTTATTAATATATATAAAAAATCATCATGACATTCTTTTTTTTTGTTACAATCATTATGTTATATAACAAAATCGATTTAGGGGTTAAAAAATGATAAATCAAATTAACAAAGAAGATAAGGGGCTTCTATCTAAGATATCTAGTTCAAGAAGAAGTTTCATGAAAGGATTAGCAACAGTTGCAGCAGCAACTCCAATTGTGGGTTCTTTATTTAAACCAAAGGATGCAGACGCTGCTTTGGCTGATCACACAATGTACTTAAGAGGTAATTACTTCGAAAGCTGTACGTGTGAGACAATCTGTCCATGTCTATTATTATTGGATCCAACCACAGGTTATTGCACAGCAATGCTTGGATGGCACATAGACAAAGGACATGTTGGTACCGTTGATGTTAGTGGATTAAATGTGGCTATGTTTCTACACGCTCCAAAAAATTTACTGAAAGGTGGGTTTACAGTTGCATTATATATAGATGATGATGCAAGTAGTGCACAACATGCAGCTTTAACTGAAGCGTATCATGGAATACACGGCGGTCACTTAGGCGTGGTCGCAAGTTTAGTTAAAGGTGAAGAAGGAGGACCGCGTGAATTTTTACCAACTCGTTCAGCTGGTATAAGTTTTACAGAGAAGTCTCCACATAGACATCTAATAATTCATGGAGTTGGAGAAAATAAAATGGAACAATTGGCTGGAGCAAATGGTAGACCAATTGTAGTACACGATACTCCATTGGCTGTAGCACCTCCATTCCCAATCACTATAAACAGAGCATCTATAATGACTTATAGCGATCATGGAATTGACCATACATTTGAAGGTGGAAATGGTTTAAGTTCGCCTTTTGTTTATATGGATGGCGCAGCTAAACAAACAGCGGTTGAAAAAGCCTAAATCAAAATCAAGATAAGCCTACTCATTAAATGAGTAGGCTTTTTAATTTTACAAATGGAAAGTGTGAATAATAAAACTATTGAAAAAGCACCATTAAAAGATCGTATGACGGTTTATATTGGCGTTTTAATAATTTTAATTGTTTCTTGGGGATATATAATTGGCATGGGTTGGAACATGGGAACTCTACCATTTGTAGAAAATTCAAGCATGCAAATGGATATGAGCCAATCTATGTCTATGGATAACAAAAAGACTGGCATTCTTGACACCATCTTGATGTGGATGCCTCCATCACAAGGTGAATGGATGCTTAAAGATTTCTTATTATTGTTTATTATGTGGTCGGTCATGATGATAGCTATGATGACGCCTTCTATATTGCCTATGGTTATGTTGTTTACTGCTCTTAATGCAAATAAAAAACGAGATAATCAACCATCTGCATCATCTCTGATATTACTTTTAGGATATTTAATAAGTTGGGTTTTATTTAGTCTAGTCATTACTTTTCCACAATATGGGATGCATAAAGCTGGTTTGTTAAACCCAATGATGGAACCTACGCATGCATACCTAGCTTCAGCTGTTTTAATTCTTGCAGGAATTTATCAATTCACACCTTTCAAAGATGCATGTTTATCTGTTTGTCAGTCCCCACTAAGTTTTTTAATGAACAATTGGAAAGATGGTAATTTCGGAGCATTCTTAATAGGATATAAACATGGTTTTTATTGCATAGGTTGTTGTTGGTTTTTAATGATGACATTATTTGCCCTCGGAGTTATGAATATACTATGGGTTGTCGTTTTGACTTTATTTGTAATGTTTGAAAAACTATCTTACCGTTTCCCTTTGCTTTTTAGATATTCCACTGGCGCTATATTTATAGTCTGGGGAACAATGCTTATACTTTGAGCTCACTTACAAAGAAACACATAAAAGTCTTTGGAAAGGTACAAGGAGTTGGTTATCGTTTTTGGCTTCAAACTTTTGCTATAAGATATGGTGTTTCTGGGTGGGTTAAAAATAAAACAACAGGCGAAGTAGAAGCTTTATTAGTTGGAGAAGAGGAAGTGATTACAAATCTAATTGAGCAATGTTATATGGGGCCCTTAAAATCAAACGTAAAATATATTTTAGTAGATAACTTTAAAGGTAATTACGAAATTAAATCATTTGAGATATTATCAACAGATTAATTTTTATTTAGAGTGAAATTGATTTTCTGGCTTCATTTAACCTATCTGGTGTTCCAATGTCATTCCACATTCCAGAATATATTTCCGCACCAATATTTTCTTCTTTATTTAGGATAATACCCAATTCTTTATCAGAGTGTTTTAAAAATAAATTTGGATGGAATATTCCCATTCCTGTATAGGTAAAATTTTTTCCTGGGATAATTTTATTATCTTTCAAATTAAAATCGCCATCATGATATTTTGGTTTTTTTACTAATACTAGGTGTGCAAGAGAATCTTTAATTAATTCATCTTTTAAATCAACAAATAAATAATTTGTCCATATATCAGCATTAACCACAATAAATGGCTGATTCTGGAATAAGTCTATTACTTTTCTAATACCATTTGCAGTACCTATAGGCATGTCGCCTTCATCGCTAATGGTAACTTTAACACCGTATTTAGAGCCGTCTCCAACATAATCTTTAATTTGGTTACCTAAATAACCCACATTAATTATTATCTCTTGTATTCCTGACTCTGATAATCGTAAGATCTTATCCTCAATTAAAGTAACGTTTCCAATTTTTAACATTGCCTTTGGCATGTCTTTAGTTAAAGGCATCATTCGTTCGCCTCTACCAGATGCTAATATCATTGCTTTTGTTGTCATAGTTTTCCTTTAATATCCAAGATATCAAATGCCATTTTCATTTCATTCATTTCAGGATATTTATTTATAATATTATCAATATAATTAAAAGTCCTTTTTATATCATCCATGTACGAAGGTTTATTATCTCTGTATTTTAATCTTGAAAAAATACCTATTGCCTTTAGGTGCCTTTGCACGCCATTGGTATCTAACCAATACATAAATTCTTCAAAAGAACTAGATGGATGTTGATCTTTAATTTTTGTATATAATGATTTAGACATATCTTTTATCAATATTTCATCCCACTCTATATAACAATCTTTTAAAAGAGAAACTAAATCATAGGTTATTGGGCCTATCATCGCATCTTGATAATCTAATACACCTGGATTGTTAGTTTCTGCCACCATTAAATTTCTGGAATGAAAATCTCTATGTATGAATGTAGTAGGTATTTTTGTTATATTATCTAATAACAAATTAAATGCTGCATCTAAATTTGTAGAAATAATAGTAGCTTCGTCAATATTAAGATGTTTTTTTAAAAACCATTCTTTAAAAAGTGTTAGCTCGCTGGCTTGTTCTTGTTTGTTAAAATCATTTAATCCAGATGCGTTTACGTTACTTTGCATCACATTAATAACATCTATAGCGTCAGTATATAAACAAAAAACAGTCTCATTATTTAAAGCATCTAAATATTTTATTTTCCCTAAATCAGACATCAGCACTAAACCAGACGGCTCGTTAATCTCATATATGATAGGCACATTTATTTTTGCCTCCAACAACCTTTTATTTATATCAAGAAATGGCTGCAATGGTTCTTTGTCTGGTGGTGAATCCATAACAATTTTCACATCATTATCGGAAGTGATTCTATAGTACGATCTAAAACTTGCATCAGATGATGCAACCTCTATTTTAAATGGAGATGAATAGTATTGTTTGACCCATTCACTTATCTTATCCACAGTTTTCTTTTCCATTTGCTAATATTACATGATAATTAAGTAATTTTTGATAAAAAAGATATACTTAGTAAAACCGATTATAAATTTTCCTCATGAGCAAGAAAGATATTTTTAAAGAATCCATAGATTTACAAATTAAAGCTAGAGATATTGGCCTAGATTGGCTGGAAATAGACGGTGTTATAACTAAACTAAAAGAAGAGACACAAGAAGTTCAAGCGGCCATTCAGAACAAAGATAAAAAAGCAATAAGAGAAGAGCTGGGAGATCTTTTTTTTACATTCCTTTGTTTAACTAGGCATTTAAAGGTTGATCCACAAGAAATTTTAGATAATGCAAATATCAAATTTGAGAAAAGATTTAATCAAGTCAACTCGATTTTAAAAGAACAAGGAAAATCATTTGCCAACCCCAAGGAAATGGAAAAGTTATGGCAAATAATAAAAAATAAAAAAAGCTAGTTTTGTTTTGGAGGCCAAACCCAAATTAATTCCTTAATACAATTTTTATCACCTAATTGTTGATCATAATTTAGTGGCGCCATATCAATTAATCTATTGCAGAAAAATATTAACCCATCTTTTTTTGTAGAACAAAGGTGACAGTTACCAACAAGCCCAAATAGATATAAAATAATTAAAATTGTAAACGTAGCTACTACTGATGGGAGTCCAATATGTCTATTTTTAACTTGCAAAGCCAAATATAAAATAATTATAGATGCATAAATTAAAAAAATAGAGGTCCATGAAAAATTAAATAGTTTAAGAGAAAAAATAAA
>Ga0066866_10000383_pt1 | contig 16988 bp, 14 predicted proteins | sample ETN01SmetaG_3_FD_66435 | JGI IMG/M metagenome (GOLD analysis project Ga0066866, IMG submission 66435) | Marine microbial and viral communities from oxygen minimum zone, Eastern Pacific Ocean - ETNP2014F12-01SV263 | ecosystem: Environmental > Aquatic > Marine > Oceanic ...
TTTCACAAAAGGTATTCTCACTACTACAAGTTTAATGGTGGCTGCTCCTGCCGTTGATCATGCAATAGAGAATGCAAAAAAATTTCCTAAATTAAATGTAGGCCTACATCTTGTTCTAAGTAATGGGATAGCAAAATTATCTGCGTCGGAAATTCCGAACCTAGTAAATAATGCTGGTGAATTTCAGATAAATAAATTTTATAGTGGTATAAACTTCTTTTTTAATATTAAAGCGAGAAAGCAATTAAAAAGAGAAATTCGTGCTCAATTTGAGGCATATAAAAAAACTGGTTTAAAATTAGATCATGTAAATGCGCATAATCATATGCATCTACATCCTACAGTATTTAACTTAATTATTGAGATAGGGCGTGACTATGATTTAACAGCAATTCGTATTCCGAATGAACCGCCGCTAAATTCTATTATTAATAATAAAAAAGAATTTATAGTGCGTCATCTTCGGTGGATATTTTTTATGTTCTTTACGTTTTCTATGAAAAAAAAATGCATAAAGAATAATATTAATTTTAATGACACTATTTATGGATTACATGATAGCGGACATATGAATATTGAAAAATTAATACGCATTATCCCTCATATTACTAATGGCATAACTGAAATCTATACGCATCCCGCCACTAAAAATAATCATAGTGATTATTCTGAATCATATAAATATGAATTTGAAGCTGAATATAAAGCACTAATACATGCTCGCACAAAACGAACAATTGATAAATTTAATATCGAACTTTCTGGTTTTAATTCATAAAAATGATTGGTGATTCCTGGACACATAAAATTGCTCGCATTTGTATTCTTCCATTGGTAAATACATCAGTCTCTCCTAATCATGTAACAATAATTCGTCTAATCACAGGGTTAGTTGCATGCGTTGCTTTTGCATTAAAAATAAATCTTATTGGCGGTATTTTTTGGGTACTATCCACTTTTCTTGATCGTGCCGATGGTGAGCTTGCTAGAGTCTCGGGTAAAACCAGTGAATGGGGTCATAAATTTGATTGCTACTCCGATACAATTATTACATCGCTCTTCTTTATAGCAATAGGAATAAACCTGCAAGACAACCTGTCTAGTTACTGGTCAGTATTTATGGGATTCAGCGCTGCAGCTGGTGTTTTTTTTACTGGGATATACGCTGAAATTATTGACCAGAAAAAAAAGAATACTGGGGGGAAAGCTTATCCGGGTATTGCTGGATTCGATTTTGATGATATTTTATATCTCTTCGCCCCAATCGTCTGGTTAAACTGGCATTTACCATTTCTTATTGGCGCCTCTTTTGGGGCGCCAATTTTTGCGATTCTTACATGGTACTCTTCAAAAAAATATCTATGATAATCTTGAGATATAAAAAATATTATTTTTTACGTAGTAATAAAACAGCATAATCAGATCCTGAATCGAGCATTATAGGATTTGACAAATCATAATACTCATCATAAACACTAATAATTTCTAACTCTGGCAAGCTTTTTAAAATTTTCATTAATTGAAATAAAGTATATGTTCTCAACTGATAAACAGAAGTATATGAATTATTGCGCTCTTTAGCCTTTATTTTTAATTCTACTTCTAGTGTCTCTCTTCTCTTGTTCTTATCCAGCTTTATCATCGACATTATAGTTTTAATCGTCAAACGTCCTCGTCTTGCAGTCCAGCGCGTTAATCTATCAATTTTTTTTTCTTTTGATAGTAAATGTAGACCAAGAACATATATTCCGTTCTTTTTTAATGCTTTTGATACGCAAAGTAAATGCTGTCTAGCTTCTTTCTCGGTAAGAAGATGTCTAAACGTATCAACAGTACAATAAATTCCATCGTACTTTCTGTGTGTTGTAAAATTAATCATATCATCATAGAAAACATTCGCATGAAGTTGATTTCTATTAAGCTTTTCTTCTAGGTATAGGAGTGCATTTCTATTTAGATCAAAACCTGAACAATCAAAACCTTCCCGTATAAGAGGAATCATTAAACGCCCTGTTCCGCAAGCAGGTTCAAGTAATTTTGGTTGAGATGAATTAGAATATTTTTTAAAAACATTTTTAAGAAAGGCTAATTCATCTGACATTTCATAAGAAAATGAAACATCGTAATAGGCTGGAAGATCGTACCAATTGATCATAAATTTATTTCCATGCAATCGAAGGTAATAATATTTGCTATTATTTTTAATAAATAAAAATAAAGTTATTGCGAGATCACGATATCTATTTTATTTACGCATGTAGTCAATGCGGTTTTATAGTTATTAAATTCCATCAGATCGTAACAATGCCATTTTTTATTTTCAAAATCTGAGATAACAATATTCGTATTATCATTTTTATTTAGTGACACACTAAAGCGATCTAGACCATAAGCTACGCCCGTGCCTATTGCCTTTATAAACGATTCTTTTCTGACCCACCCAAGATAAAAAGCATCTTTTCTTTTATTCTTATCTAACTTCATTAACTCATTCTTTTCATTATCACTAAAAAAACGAGCTGATAGTGAATTATAATTGACATTATGATCGATTTTTTGAATATCAACACCAATTTTATTATCTAATGTTATTGCTATGAGGCCATATTTACCAGAGTGGGAAATATTAAACTCAATTACATGATTATGGTATTTTTCATTTATAAATGGCTTCCCATGTTGACTATATAAAAACTCAATCTGGTCAACTTCCTTTCTTAAAAGTGTAGATAGCAATTTTTTTACAGCTCCTCTTGAAATAATAAACTGATGCCTTTTTTCGACAATTTTTATTTTATTTGCTCTTTTAATTTCGTCATTTGATAAAAATTCTTTAAAATCATTTGAATTAAACAGGTCAAAATTTATCAGAAAAACATGAGCCCGTTTTGTAGAAAGACTAAAATTATTATTATAAAATTGAGTAGTGTTATTTATTGAATTTCTCATATGTAATTCTTAATCTTGAAATACTCTTTGCCTAATCCGTATACATATATTAATGTATAAATAAGTTTTTTTGGTAAAGAGAAAATTAATTCTGATGAAATCAAAAGAAGAGTTTAACACAAATCTTGACGATATTAGTTATCAACATGAGATACTACAACATGTATCTCGTACTTTCGCATTAACAATCCCTGAATTACCTGATTCTCTACAGATAGTAATATCAAATGCTTATCTTCTTTGTCGTATTGCAGATACTATTGAAGATGATAAATCTATGTCTGTTGAAAAAAAGAAAAAATATACAGATCTATTCATTGATGTTGTCAAAAAAAATAAAAATGTAGATGAATTTTCTGAGAAATTATTTTCTTTGTTGTCGCCTACAGCAACTGAGGCTGAACATGATTTAATCGCAAATACAAAAAAAATTATACGTATAACTCATAGTTTTAATAATCGTCAAAGAAAAGCGCTCGAACGTTGTGTTTCAATTATGTGTAAAGGTATGGCTAAATATCAAAATATAGAGACACTCGCTGGGTTAGAAAGCTTAGATGATATGAATGAATATTGTTACTACGTAGCTGGGATCGTTGGTGAAATGCTAACGGAGTTATTCTGTGATTATTCGGTGGAAATTGATGCTCACCAAAATGAGTTAATGAAATTAGCTGCTTCATTTGGGCAAGGCCTTCAGATGACTAATATATTAAAAGATATTTGGGATGATCATAAACGAGGAGCATGTTGGTTGCCTTGCGATCACTTCAAAAAATATGGAATTGATATAAAATATAAAATACCTGGAAACAATAAATCTGGTTTTGATGATGCGTTAATTGAATTACTAGGTATAGCCTATAACCACTTGAATAATGCTTTACGTTATACCCTATTTATTCCAACAAAAGAGAAAGGATTACGAAAATTTTGTTTATGGGCAATAGGAATGGCAGTACTAACGCTAGAAAAGATTAGACAAAAACCAGATTTTATTGATGGGAAACAAGTCAAAATTAGTCGTCATGATGTTAGAATAACGACTTTAATAACAAGTGTTTTTGTAAGTAATGACACTATATTAAGATATCTTTTTAAATTTAGTGGGCGCCATTTGCCTAGTGTAGATATTCATGAGAAACTTTAACAACTAACTCTCGAAAAATATTTTGTGTGCTAAAATAAGAATACTCTAAGTATAATAAAAATGACACTAGAAACTCAAAACGAGAGTCTACTTAATCAATTCAGCAATGATTCGCTTTCAAAAGATTTAATATCGAATTTAGATAGATCGATAAAATCAGCTAAAAATAAACTTCATGAACAACAACACGATGATGGTCATTGGGTTTATGAGCTTGAAGCTGATTGCACAATTCCAGCTGAATATATCTTAATGAATCATTTTGTCGGTGAAATTAATGATAAAACCGAAGAGAAAATTGCAACGTACTTACGTACCCAACAAAATAAAGAAGGCGGGTGGTCTCTCTATACGGGTGGAAATTTTGACTTAAGTTGTTCGGTAAAAACTTATTTTGCCTTGAAATTAATTGGCGATGATCAGCATGAAGAGCATATGATTCGCGCAAAAAAAATGATATTAAATCATGGTGGCGCGGCACATTGTAATGTTTTTACGCGTATTACGATGGCATTATTTGGCCAAGTACCTTGGAGAGCTACACCTTTCATACCCGCTGAAGTAATAATTTTACCAAAATGGTTTCCATTTCATATTGATAAAGTTTCATATTGGTCACGAACTGTGATGGTGCCACTATTTATTCTATGCACTTTGAAACCAAGCGCAGCTAATCCACGTGGTATCGATATAAGAGAGCTCTTTATTATTCCAGCAGAAGACGAGCAAAACTATTTTAAAGTAACTACGCCCTTAAAACGTGTGTTTTTGATCCTCGATCATATTGGGCGTTTAGCAGAAAAATTAGTTCCTGCGTTTATACGTCGTTATTCCATACGTAAATGTGAACAATGGTTTTTAGAACGAATGAATGGTAGATATGGAGTTGGTGGTATTTTTCCTGCAATGGTTAACGTCTACGAATCATTAGTGGTTCTTGGTTATTCTAAAGATACTCCAGAACGAAAATTAGCCCGCAATGCAATAGATGCATTGTTAACTCAGCGTGGTAATGCAATGTATTGCCAACCATGTGTATCGCCGATCTGGGATACTGCTTTAGTAAGCCAAGCACTAATTGAAACAGAATATAAGCAGCATGTCTCTACAGAAATTGAAACTGCACTAAATTGGTTAAAAGAACAACAATTAAGTGATGAGCCCGGCGATTGGCGTATTCAAAAACCTGAGCTAAGTGGTGGTGGTTGGGCATTTCAATATAGTAATTATTATTATCCTGACTTAGATGATACATCTATGGTTGCCTGGGCTATGCATCGTACAAACAATAAAAGTTACTCTGAACCAATACAACGTGCAGCTAATTGGGTTGCTGGTATGCAGTCACGAGGCGGAGGGTTTGGTTCGTTTGATATAAATAATACACATTTTTACCTTAACGAAATTCCATCTGCGGACCATGGCGCTTTACTTGACCCACCAACCGTGGATGTTACCGGACGCGCTATTGCGTTACTTAGTCTTGCAGATAAAAAAATATACGAAAAGAATATAAACGACGGTGTTAATTATATTAAATCTGAACAAGAAGAAGACGGTTCATGGTTTGGTCGGTGGGGCACAAATTATATCTATGGCACTTGGTCTGTACTAACAGCGCTTGAAATCTCAGGAGAAGACCCACAGCAACCCTATATTAGAAAAACCGTTGAATATTTCCAGAAAACACAAAATAGTGATGGGGGGTGGGGTGAAAGCAATGATAGTTATTACCCCCCAAAACATTATCGACCATTTAAAAGTACTGCATTTCAAACTGCCTGGGCATTGCTTTCCTTATTAGCTACTGGAGAAGTAAAAAGTATTGTTGTTAAAAAAGGGGTTAACTATCTACTCAATAATCAATTATCGAATGGTCAGTGGTATGATGATAGTTATACTGCCCCGGGCTTTCCGCGTGTTTTTTACTTAAAATATCATGGATATTCAAAATATTTTCCACTCTGGGCGCTTGCCCGTTATAGAAATCTTCTTCAAAAAATAACTTGAAGAAACTTGGTATTATCGCGGCTCTTCCTGCAGAGGCTAAATGCTTTCAGATTAATGAGTTGAGTTTTGAAGCACCTATTGAAATAGAAAAAAATGTTTTCTTATGTATTTCTGGTATTGGTTATAAGTCATGTCTTAATGCCGCAAAAAAGCTAGTTAAATTAAATGTAGATGGCCTCATTAGCTGGGGAATCGCTGGCGCAATAAGTGATTCAATAAAATCAGGTGATGTAATAATAGCTAGATCAGTAATAAATCATAAAAATATTTATAGCACATCTTACGAATGGCAAAAAAAAATAATTTCTCATTTTAAAAATTCGTCATATAAAATATTTGATGGAAATATAGTATCAACTGAAAAAATATGTGCCTCATTTGAAGAAAAAATGAAACTATTCAGAAAAACAAAAGCATTAGCAATTGACATGGAGAGTGCGGGAATAGCCGAGGTTGCGATGGCCGGTAATTTAGATTTTATTATTATTAGAGCGATTGCTGATAATGCTGATTCAAATATTCCAGAAGCTGTGATAAAAAATATTGATAATTTTGGCCGCATTAATATAGGAAAATTTTTAGTATTTTGCTTGTTTCATCCTACTCAAATATATGAGATTATTTTGTTGGCTAAAAACTATAAAAAATCATTATCAACACTTACTAATATTTCAACGGAACTTAGAAAGAAAAAATTTTTCTATTTCCCTTAATTATTGATTAACTTTTTACAATAAATTGGTGCTTAATATGGAATTATCTGAAAAACAGATTAATGATTTTAATGAAAATGGATTCTTACTAATTAATAGCTTATATAACAAAGAAAGTATGAATGAAATTATTCAATGGACAGATGAGATTACACATTACCCAGAAATCGCAAATAAATACATGATGTATTTTGAGGAGAGTAAACTCGAGTCGGGTAAGCGTATCTTATCGCGTATGGAAGATATTGAACCATTTCATCAGGGATTTAGTACGCTTTTTATTAATGGTGAAATTCAAAAAATAACAACCCAACTATTTAATGAAGAAGCGATACTATTCAAAGATAAGATTAATTTTAAAATGCCCGGAGGAGATGGTTTTAAAGCGCATCAAGATGTTCAAGCGGGCTGGGATCGATATTCAAAATTGCATATCACTGCTTTGGTAAGTATTGACGCTTCCACAATAAAGAATGGCTGTCTTGAAATAGCGTATGGAAATCACAATAAAGGGTTAATTGGAGAGCAATGGGTACCTCTTAAAGAAGATGGATTAGATTATGTTTCTATACCAACTAACCCAGGTGATGCTATTTTTTTTAATTCTTATGCCCCTCATCGATCAGGACCAAACATGACAAATAAAAGCCGCAGAGTACTATATGTTACTTATAATGCAGCATCTGAAGGAGACCATCGTCGGGAATACTATGCAGACAAACGTCTTAGTTATCCTCCCGATATTGAACGCGAACCAAACAAGAAATATGTTTTCAGAGTATAGATGAAACTGTAAATAGCCTCTGTGAATTGGATTAAATAAGCATGAATAATACGTCTAAATTTACCAATTTTATTATCTTCTGGACTAAACTCGTTGAAAAAAAACGGTCTCTAATAATAGCCATAATAATTGCGCTTGCAATAGCATCGCTATTTTGTATTAAAAGTAATTTAGGTTTTAGTACTAATACGGCTGATATGCTATCGGAAAAATTGCATTGGCGACAACTAGATATAGAGTATGAAAAATTATTTCCCCAGTTTCTAGATAATATTCTCATTGTCATTGAGGCTGAAACGCCTGATCTTGCGAGTGATACGGCAAAAGAAATTCATTCTGCTATCAATATCGGTCCAGATATTCTAAAAGATATTTATTATCCTAAAATCCTTCCATACCTTAGACAGTCTTCATTTTTATTTCTTGATCTTGATGAATTGCAGGATTTGTCAGATCGATTAGCAAAGATTCAACCCTTTCTTGGAACTTTATTAGAAGATCAAAGTTTGCGTGGACTATTTGGAATGCTTGGTGATGCGATTGATGCAAATAAAAACGATAAAAATATCGATATTAACCCAATACTATTAGAAATAAATCATGCTTTTAAGAACAAAGATTATTCAGTCTCATGGCAAAGACTTATGAATCCGAAATATGATACTGAAGATATCTATAGAGAATTTATCGTTTTACAAATTAATGAAGAAAAAAATGAGTTATTGCCCGGAAAAAATACCATTGATCACATAAGATCAATAATCACTCCATATAATAACTCTTCAGTTAATATAAGATTGACCGGGGGTGAGGTGCTCGCCTATGAGGAATTAAAGAGTGTTTCTAATGCAAATATAAAAGCAATTATAGCATCAATTATTCTCGTTTCAGTGGTGTTGGTTCTGGGGTTAGGTTCTTTACGTATGGTGCTAGCCTGTTTAGTCACATTATTACTAGGACTTATAATTACTACTGCTTTTGCATCATTAACGATTGGTAAACTCAATCTAATATCTATTGCCTTTGCAGTATTATATATTGGGTTAGGTATTGATTTTGCGATACATCTAGCATTGCGATTTAAGGAAGAATCTAGTTACCCATCAAACAACATCAATGCCCTGGGCAATACAATAAAATATATTTCAAAACCTTTGATATTATGCGCAATGACGACTGCAATTGGCTTCTATGCCTTTATTCCAACTAATTATATTGGTGTTGCTGAACTGGGGTGGATTGCAGGAACGGGAATGATAATAAGCCTAATACTTACATTTACTTTGTTGCCAGCGCTATTAAGTTTTATTCCTAGCAATGTATTTGAAAATAATAAAAAACTAATAAAAAATAATATCTTTCTAGCACTAAGTGCACTTCCTTATAAATATGCAAAACACACCCTACTAATCACAATATCAATAGTCATCATATTATTATTCCAAATGAATAAAATAAGTTTTGATACAAATAGATTAAATCTTCAAGATCCCAAAAATGAGTCTGTACAAACCTACCTTGATTTACTTGAAAATAGTAAGACATCCCCCTGGGAAGCAATTTTAATATCAGAGTCTAATGAAAGCACTAATATTAATAAAAAAGAAATCGAGTCCTTATCGTTAGTCGATAAAATTATCTCAATTAATGATTTTTTACCCAAAGAACAAGAAGATAAATTAATGATTATTGATGAGATGAGTTTATTGATGGGGCAATTAAACACAAATCCACTTTTACCAAAAATTAATAATAATGAGAGATTAGATGCAGTCCGAGAACTAAAAAATAGATTAGAAGAATTTGAAAATGATGAGTCTGATCAAGAGATAAAAATACTAAAAAATAATATAGATAATTTATTATTACTATTAGAGGATAAAAAAGATTTCAAGAATCTGGTAGATATTGAACGTCAATTTCTAGAAAATTTATCTGGCAGAATAAAAACTCTATCGGATGGGTTAAATGCAAAGGAAGTAACTTTGGAAGATATCCCAACTGAAATTTACCAACGCTGGGTAAACAATGGGAAATATAGAATCAAAATTCTACCCAAAGAGAATCTAAACAACAATAATTCGATGAAAAACTTTGTCAATCAACTCCAAATGTTCGATAAAAACGTAATTGGTTCTCCTATTGTAAGTATTGAAGCGGGAAATGCAGTAATGAATGCCTTCAAATCTGCTTTCACCTATGCGTTTATTGTGATAACGCTATTATTAATACTATTAGTAAAAATTAAATACGATGCCATGATTATTCTTGCTTCTGTATTAGTTGGCACTACCTTTACATTTGGATTTATGGTTCTATTTAATATTCCATTGAATTTTGCCAATATTATTGGCCTACCCTTACTGCTTGGTATTGGCGTTGATAGCGGAATACATATTACGGAACGATTTTACGAAGTAAAAGACTCAGAAACTAACATCTATACAACAAGTACAACGCGAGGCGTTATCGTAAGCACACTAACCACCATATTTAGTATTGGAAATTTAGCATTTTCATCGCATCAAGGAACTGCAAGTATGGGGCTACTCTTATCTTTAGGGTTAATCTCAATGATGGTTGCAACTATGATAATATTACCTTCATTTCTGATATGGCGTAATTCATTACACTAACAATATGTTAATTGATCAATCAGATGATAGACCCTGGGATGCGCAAATTGCATACCAATTAATATACCCGCTTCGCAATACATTTATCACTCCAAATCATTTAACATCATTACGACTATTGTTTGGCGTTTTTGCTGGTATTTTTTTTGCAATCGGTGAATATAAATATAGCAATATTGGTGCTTTTTGTTTTGTAATTTCAAACTTTCTTGATCATGCTGATGGTGAATTAGCAAGACTAAAAAATGAAATTAGTCCAAATGGTCATGTCTATGATCTTATCTCGGATGCATTGGTGAATATTTTTCTATTCATAGGTATCGGTATTGGCTTAATGCAAACTAATTTGGGTGTCTATGCGTGTATGATGGGAATTATTGCTGGTTTATCAGTTGCCGGAATATTTTATATGCGAAATTATATCGAAATGAATATAGGTAAAAAAAATGCACGACAACCGCATAAAATCGGATTTGAAGCTGAAGACATATTATATCTCTTACCTGTCATTAGCTGCTTTCGTTTGGAATATTACTTTATGTTTGCAGCAGCCTTAGGCGCACCAATATTTTCTTTTTACGTAATAAAAGATTACATAAAATTAAAAAATTAATGTCATGAAAGCATTAATAACCGGGGCAAATGGATTTTTAGGATCTGCTGTTTTAAGATTACTTGTTAGTGAAGGCTATGATGTATGTGTTTTAGTAAGACCGAATGCTGATAAGCGTAATTTAGAAAAATTCGATCTTAAAATAATTGAAGGCGATTTACAAAATACCGAATCATTAAAACGTGCTGTTGATTCTTGTGATCAAGTATTTCACGTTGCTGCTGATTATCGATTATGGGTTCCAGACCCAGAACAAATGTATAAAACTAATATCGATGGAACACAAAATTTAATCCTCGCAGCAACTGATGCTGGTGTTGAAAAAATTGTCTACACCAGTAGTGTGGCTACTCTGGGAACGAACGAAGATGGTAGTCCCGCAGATGAAACGACACCTTCATCACTTAAAGATATGACGGGGATTTATAAGCGCTCAAAATTTTTAGCCGAACAAGCAGTCAAAGCTCTAATAAAAGAACAATCATGTCCTGTAACAATAGTTAACCCCTCTGCACCTGTTGGCCCACGTGATATAAAACCAACACCAACGGGAAAGATTATACTAGATACAATTCGAAACCGAATGCCTGCTTATGTAAAAACTGGATTGAATATTGCTCATGTTGATGATGTAGCCCAAGGTCACTTGCTTGCAATGGAAAAAGGTGAAATTGGTGAGCGTTATATCCTGGGTGGTGATGATATGACATTAGAGGCAATAATTAATTACCTATGTATTAGTGAAAATATCGATCCACCAAAAATTAAATTACCTCACAATTTAATTTTACCGATTGCCTGGATAATGGAATGCATAGCGGTTATTACTCAGAACGAACCTCGCGCAACGGTTGATGGCGTAAAAATATCAAAAAAAATAATGTACTTCTCAAGTAAAAAAGCCAAGACAAAACTAGGCTATCATTCCCGCCCAGCCATTGAAGGTCTAAAAGATGCGGTCGATTGGTTTAATAAAGAGAAATATCAATAACTGGTTGCTAATTTTATAAGACAACAAAGTAAAGTAATAAAATAGAAAAGAAAAATATAATTAATCCAACACTCTTACCTATTGATAATTGATAATCTAGTTTATCATCAAAAGATAAACTAGATTTCAGACTAATTAAAAATTTATTTACAAGTTGTTGTGCATTTAATAAATAGTTAACTACTATCTTTGCCAAGATCGGTGCTAAATATCGATAAAACCAATCAAAATCAAGGCTAATTGTCAAAGTCCGTTTCATTAATGGCAACATAATAAAAAAAGCTAGCCCGGAAAACAAAAGCAATTGTAATTGAGTAATCGTATGCGCAACAGTATAAGGCTGATAATTCACGTTATATGGAAGTATGTTGTAGAGTATATTTGGAAAGACACCAATTAAAATACAAATAACAGCAAAAAAGACCATACTTATTTTCATATTTATTGGTGGATCGGTCGGTCTAAGACCGCTATCTTTTTGAAAAAAAACAAACCAAGGAAATTTTATTCCTGCATGTAAAAATACACCAGCCGACGCTGCCTGTAATAACAACCAAATCCATAGTACATGCTCATCTATAGATGCTTGCGTTATCATTGATTTACTTATAAAGCCTGATGTAAGTGGGAAAGAAGATATAGCAAGTGCACCGACAATACCGCAAATTGCAGTTAGCGGCATTGATTGAACTAACCCACCTAACTCTGTACATTTTCGTTTTCCTGTCATGTATAAAACAGAACCCGCTGACATCAATAACAGTGCTTTATAAATAATATGTGTGAATGCGTGAGCTGCAGTACCATTTAACGCCATCTCTGTACCAATGCCGATACCACAAACCATAAAACCAACCTGATTAATAATGCTGTAGCCAAGAATACGACGGATATCATTTTCAAGTAACGCATAAATAATTCCGTAAAAAATCATAAATAGGCCAATATAGATTAGTAACTCAGTTCCCGGAAATCCTCTCAGAAGAACATAAACCGCTGTTTTTGTAGTGAAGGCACTTAAAAATACCATACCACTATAGGATGCCTCGGGATAAGCGTCAGCTAACCAGGCAGTGAGTGGCGGTGCGCCAGCATTTAATAAAAATCCACATAGAATTAACCAGGTCGAAATACTATTAAGTTGCATGTGCGTGAAGGCAATTGAATTTGTCTCATAAACATAACCAGCTATGCCACACATTAGGATAACACCACCTAAAAGATGAATGGATATATAACGCATACCTGCTTTGTAAGATTTTTCATTCTGTGCAGACCATATAAGCAGTGTTGATGCCAATGCCATCAACTCCCAAAATATAAAAAGGCTTATCAAATCGCCCGCCAACACCACTGACATAGCGCCACCAGCATAGACATATGCAGCAGATAATTCCGTTGAGCTCGCCTGCTTGCAACAAAAAAGTCCGGCTGTAAAAACAGCAATAGCAAATACGGTAATAAAAAGTCGGCTTAACGAGTCTAGGTTTATTAAAATTAATTCATAATCAAGATATTGAATTGAGCAATCACTGCCAAACGACATACTCCAGAGACTAAGCAATGAAAGACAAGGTATGATTAAAATAAATAAAGTTCGTTTAAAACCGTGGATAAATGGAATCAGCAATCCGGAGAAAATTAATAATAATCCAGGATGAAAAAGACTACATGTCATAGTAATCATCCTTACGTTTCACTAGAAAACCGAGAAGTTTTGCAAAAATAATCAATCCGACACAGGATAAAAATCCAAAAACTGCATGAAATCCAAATATTTTCTCAACACTAAAATGAGGGTGTAATACAATAAAAGATTCTACAAAAAGAACGGCTCCTAAAATAATTAGTGTAGAAATATAAAGTTTCTTTATAGAAGACTTTCTGTAAAACCAACTCTGCTTCATAGGCCCTCACCTATTAATAACTTAACAAGTTGTAATGGTACTTCTGGAAAGAAAAACAATATAACTGTCATTAACGCTGTAATAGAAACTGCCAAAACAATCGGAAATGGCGCTTCATTATATGTGCAAACATTTTTGGTATTAGAATTTCTAAAAAAAGCAACATATACAATGGGTAAAAAATAAGCGGTATTTAATAGTGTGCTGATTACAATGACTGTGACTGCAAACCATGATTGAATATCAAGTGCTCCCTGTAAAATAAACCATTTACTCAAAAAACCAGCCGTTGGTGGTATTCCAATCATTGATAAACTGCCAATCGCAAATGCTGCCATTGTCCATGGCATGCATCTTCCAATACCATCTAATTGACTCACTTCTGTTTTCTTTGTTGCTGTATAAATAGCGCCTGCGGCAAAGAATAACGTAATTTTTCCGAAAGCATGGGCAAGGATATGTAGTACTGCCCCCATAATACTAATAGGCACTAATAAAGCAGTCGCTAATATAACATAAGACAATTGACTGATTGTTGAGTACGCTAATCTTCGTTTTAGATTATCAGAACGTAACGCAATTACAGAGGCGATAAGAATTGTCGCGCCAGCTAGATAGAGCAATACATTAATATCAATAATGTCAGACAAGAATGTCGGACTGAATATATAAATAATAATCTTAACCACACTAAAAACACCCGCTTTAACAACGGCAACCGCATGTAATAGTGCGCTTACTGGGGTTGGTGCGACCATTGCTGAAGGCAACCACCGATGAACAGGCATAACCGCTGCTTTACCTATGCCATAGGTAAACATAAGTAATAAACTGATGATAACAATGGGCTGATAATCGCCATTAAAAACCCCGCCACGAGTAAATTCTATCGTTCCGGTTAAATAATGAGTCCAGATAATGGCAGGTAAGAATAAACATATTGAGGTTGCCAGTAAAATACCAAGATAAATACGCCCAGCTCGTTTTACCTCATCAGTCCCTTTATGCGTCACTAGTGGATAGGTTGATAGCGTTAGAAACTCATAAAAAATAAATAAAGTAAATAGATTCGCCGAAAAAGCAATGCCAATAGTACTTGCTATTGCCAAAGCGAAATAAATATAAAAACGTGTTTGGTGTTTGTATTTATTACTACGCATATAACCAATTGAATAAATAGAATTGATGAGCCATAAAAATGAAGCAATACAAGCAAACAACATGCCGAGCGGCTCAACCTTAAAATGTATTGCTAGACTAGAAGTGATATTAAATAAGTATAATTCAGGGTGTACGCCATTTAAAACAGCGGGCAAAAGTGAATAGACAATATATATTAAAGCGACTGATGTTATTAATGTACATGTTTCTCTAAGATTAATATTTTTTTGCGTTAATGCTATAAATATAACGCCAATAATTGGCAATAATAATGCGGATATGATGAGTAGCTGACTATTCATTACTATTTATTAATTAATTCATGTGCAATCTGAAAAGCCATATCAACATTAAGTGAAGTCTCTATTCCTAAATAAATGTTGATAAAACAAAAAATAAATAACGATAAAAATAATAGGTGAGGCATCTTCTTATTATTAAATGAGGCAGTATTCGTGGCTTCAGGCTTAAAATAAGCCGTCTCAATGACGCGGCCTATATAGATTATTGCCAGCACTGATGAAAAAACAATAATAACAATAAGACCCCAATAACCTGCCTCAAGAGAGGCTTTGATTAAATACCATTTACTAATAAATCCTGAAGTTAATGGCACACCAATAATGCTTAATCCAGAAATTAAAAATAAAACAAAGGTAAATGGTGATGTTTTAGCCATACCTGCTAAACGTTCTATTGAATCCGTGCCATAAGAATAAATAATTGCTGTCACAGCCAGGAATAGGCCAACTTTTATAAATGCGTGATTAAAAATATGTATCAAACTAGCAGCAAGACCAAGTTCGGTTATCAATGCAATACCCAAAATCATATAACCAATTTGCGCAATACTGGAATAGGCTAATAAACGCTTTAAACTATCCTGTTTAATCGCCCGATATGACCCGTAAAGTATTGCGCCGCATGCAGCAATCATTAACAAATTATCAAATGATTCATGAAAAAAACTAAACTCATAACCATATAGTGAATAAATAAACCTTATCAACACGTAGATAAAAACTTTAGTTGTAGTTCCCGCTAGAAATGTAGAGACAATTGATGGTGAATAAGTATAGGCATCGGGTAGCCATAGGTGCATAGGAAAAATTGCTGCTTTTATAGCAATTCCAATAACAAAGAACACAAATGCAGTCGTAATTGTTGCTGTGTTTTCTGCATTTACTAACTGTTGTGATAAATCAGCTATATTTAATGTGCCAGTAACAACATAAAGTAATCCGACAGAAATTAATATAAAACTAGCACCTACAGTGCCGTAAACTAAATACCTAAAAGCAGCGTATAGGCAACGCTTGTCTTTTCCAAGACTAATAATGGCATAAGATGATAGTGATGCAATTTCAATAAAAACAAAAAGATTAAAAGCATCTCCGGTGATAATTACCCCTAACAAACCAGTAAGATTTAATAAGAACGCGGTATAAAATAAATAAATGCGATCTGAAGATATTTCATTCTCAACGCTCTCTCTTGCACCAAGTGAGACTAAAACTGCAATACCATTTACGATTAATAGCATATAAGTGGTTAATTTATCGATATAGTATTCAATACCCCAGGGCGCAACCCACCCTCCCATTGCGTAGGTAATCGCATTTTCGGCTAATACTTGGTTAAATAATGCGCATGAAATACCAAACGATGCCAAACTAACAAACACCATTAACAACCAAGCAAAAGTACGATTATGAAAAAGAATACAAAGTGGTGCGGCAGCTAACGGCAACACAACCTGTAAAGCAGGTAGCTGCGAACTAATCACTTGATCTCCTGCTGTATTTTATCGTCTTCAATCGTACCAAATGCGGTATGAATACGAATAATAATAGCAAGTCCTAATGCCGTTGTTGAAATTCCCACGACAATCGCTGTGAGTATCAATACATGAGGTAATGGGCTTGAATATAATGTGCTCGATTCAGTTAATATTGGTGCTGTTCCATCTACGACCTTACCCATGGAGATAAACATAATAAAAATTGAGGTTTGGAATATATTAATACCGATTATCTTTTTTATGAGATTATTATTCGCAATAATGATGTAAAAT
>Ga0066866_10000384_pt1 | contig 16974 bp, 14 predicted proteins | sample ETN01SmetaG_3_FD_66435 | JGI IMG/M metagenome (GOLD analysis project Ga0066866, IMG submission 66435) | Marine microbial and viral communities from oxygen minimum zone, Eastern Pacific Ocean - ETNP2014F12-01SV263 | ecosystem: Environmental > Aquatic > Marine > Oceanic ...
TCTGCCATCCCTCTGTTTCGGACGGGAGTTCGATTCTCCCCGCCTCCACTAAATCTCCCTATCTATAAATAGATAGCAAAGCAGAAATATTATAATTTGTAATGGATTCTGGGATGTCTGGATGAAAATGCAGTTAATTATAAATGTTTCTTTACAAAAGATACAATTGTTGTAAAGCTATCCTTTTTATTTTGTGTTTTTTCGAACCCATGTCCCTCATCATCAAATATAATATATTTTTTACCATAGCCATTGCTACCCCTATTATTGCGGTTCATTTTCATTGTAATATGAATTATGTTTGGGTACAGGAGGGATTTAGATAGCCCTCATAACCCGAAGTTCATAGATGGTCTACGGGGTGAAAGATCATGATTTAATCCAAGAATATGGATATTTATCATCATCAAAATCCAGGGCTGATTCTGTCATATTGAGAGGTTTAAAAGTATCGATCATTACGGCCAGTTCATTGGTATCCTCGGTTCCCAGGGACTCTTCGATTTTGCCCGGATGCGGGCCATGGGGAAGTCCCATGGGATGATAAGTAATGGATTCTTTTTCAATCCCTTTCCGACTCATAAACTGGCCTTTTACATAATAAATGATTTCATCAGAATCCACATTGCTGTGAGCATAGGGCGCAGGGACTGACTCATCGTGATAATCGAATAATCTTGGCACAAAGGAACAGATCACAAACCCGTCTCCCTGGAATGTCTGGTGAACCGGAGGCGGCTGATGTATCTTCCCGGTGATGGGCATAAAATCGTTTATATTGAAAATGTATGGGAAATAATAGCCGTCCCATCCAATGAGGTCAAAGGGATGATGATGATAGCCGTAGGTCTGGATTCCGTTTTTAAGTTTTACTTCAACTTCAATGGAATTGTCTTCTGCTGGCTCCACAAACTCCGGTGTTCGGATATCCCGTTCTGAAAAAGGAGAGTGTTCCAGAAGCTGTCCAAACTCATTTCGGTATCGGTTAGGCGTTTCAATAGGAGCAGCCGATTCAATCACAAGCATTCTCATATCTTTGTTTGCTTCAATCTGCCAGATCACACCCCGAGGAATAATCACATAATCTCCCGGTGTTAAATCCATCTTTCCAAAATTGGACTTGAATTGTCCGGAGCCAGAATGTACAAAGAGTATTTCATCCGCATTTCCATTCCGGTATAAAGAATCCATAGAATCAGTCACATGGGCTTTGGTAATGACCACATCGGAATTAAAAAAAAGTGGAATACGGGATGAAATTGCATCTCCGTTGGATTTTAAGCCTGCGGTTCGTAGATGATGATGTGAATGTGGTTGGTTTGCAGCCACAAGGTCATTCTTTTTCAATTCACCTACTGTTTCCACGGCGGTTGGGGGATGGATATGATATACATTAGAATACATGTGGCTGAACCCTTCCCGGCTTATTAACTCTTCCCAGTAGAGGTTCCCTGAATCATCCCTGAACTGGATGTGCCGTTTGTTTGGGATCTGTCCACGTTTCTGATAAAATGGCATAGTGAATTATACGATGGTGTTCTCTAAAACACCCAATCGTTCTACTTCCAGCTTGACCACATCGCCCTTTTTGATCCAGCCGCCAGTGTTTTCCGGCCTCAATTCCAGGATGCAACCGGTGCCTACGGTCCCCGAACCTAGGTAATCCCCCGGCAGGAGTTTTGCATTCATAGAAGCCCGTTCGATCATTTTCGTAAAAGGATGATAGAGGTCATTGGTGTTTCCATCAGAGATAAGAGCCCCATTTACGTGACATGTCATACGCAGATGGAGCTTTCCATCATCACCCCAGGCATCCTCCAGTTCGTCAGGAGTTACCATGTAGGGTCCAAAACTGGAAGCAAAATCTTTCCCTTTTGCAGGACCCAGACTCATAGCCATTTCTTCCCGCTGAAGATCCCGGGCAGACCAGTCATTGCAAATGGTGTATCCTGCAATGTGCCGATCAGCATCTTCGCTGGAAATATCCGATCCACCGTTGGCGATGATTACGGAAAACTCCAGCTCAAAATCCAGTTCTTCAGTTCCTTTCGGATAAGGAATTTCTTCTCTATGGCCATAAAGGGCAGCGGGATTAGAAAAATAAAAAATAGCAATCTTGAACCAGTCCGGATGCATCTCCAGTCCCCTTAGCTTACGGGCGGAACGGACGTGCTGTTCAAAAGCATAAAAGTCACGAAATGATTGTGGGTTTGGGATGGGAGCCATCAGTTGAACATCTGTTTCCAATACGGCAATGGGTGCTCCACCACTGGAATAAGACTGGATATTTATGGCGGGAAGAGACAAATCCAGTTCTTTCAATTTAGAGAAATGGGTGTCCCAGTTTTCAAGAGTTTTTTTCAGTGTTGAAGGAATTTCCAGGAAACTAGGATCTTGATTGTTTTCATTATACCAAATTGCAGAACGGATCACATCAACAATATAATCATCTTTCTTAAATCCGAATCTGGGGCGTGCGTTATCGTCCAAGGTGTAGGTTACAAATTTCATTTAAAGATTTCCTCTTTTTTCCTGTTCTCGTTCAATGGATTCAAATAAAGCCTTGAAGTTTCCTTTCCCAAAGCTGTTTGAACCTTTTCTCTGTATGATTTCAAAAAAAAGTGTTGGCCGGTCCTGGAGTGGTTTGGTAAAGATCTGGAGCATATAGCCATTCTCATCCACATCTACCAAGATTCCAAGTTCAGCTAGAGTTTCAATATCTTCCTGGATGGGGCCGATCCTCTTGGTCAATTTTTCGTAATAGGATCTAGGTGTAGGCAGAAAATCTACACCGTTGGCACGCATCATGCGCACCGTGGGAATAATATCCCGCGTGGATAGGGCAAGATGCTGGACGCCGCCGGTTTCATAATAATCAATGAACTCCTGGATCTGTGATTTTTTCAATCCGTCTGCCGGTTCATTGATGGGCATTTTTATGATTTCATTATCATTGGCCATGACAATGGAACGCAAGGCGGAATATTCTGTATTAATATCCTTATCATCCACGCTCCAGAACCGGTGCCAGCCAAAAATCTTTTCATAAAAATTGCAGACAGACTGCATTTCACCGTCGGGCTGGTTACCCACAACATGGTCGATATGAACCAAGCCGGTAGATACGGATTCAAGTTCCAGATCATCCTTTTCAAACCCAGGTAAAAAGGACCCGTTATAGTTTTTTCGTTCTATAAAAGAGTGGATGGTATCCCCAAAGGTCTCAATGGCTGATACCACTGCTTCGCCGTTATCATCCTTGATTTCCCTTGGTTCCATGGCACTTTTTGCACCCCGTTCTAAAGACGTTTTCCAGGCGGATTCTGAATCATCTACTGTAAATGCCACATCTTTTATGCCGTCCCCATGACGATCAATGTGGGCACCAATATCTGTGTTCTTTTCCAATGGTGATGTTATGACCAGGTTAATATGATCCTGATTCAGCACGTAGCTGACTCTGTCGCGACTGCCTGTTTCCAATCCACGATATGCGATGGGCTGGAATCCCATGGTAGTGCGGTAATAATGAGCCGTCTGTTTTGCGTTGCCCACATACAATTCACAGTGATCAAATCCTCTAATTGAGTATGTTAAGCTGCTCAAAGTATTTCCTTTAAACATGTAATGCATTTTTGATTTTCTTTTTCCAGGCCTACAGAAATTCGAATGCAGTTAGGCCAACCAAATGCAGCAAGGTGCCGTACAATCACTCCCTTTTTTAAAAGATCCTGTGTGAGTCTCAGTGCATCTTTTTCCGAACTCCAGATTGTGGTAATGAAATTCGCGACAGAAGGCACTTGTACAATCCCCATTCCATCAAATTTTTCCTTGAGAAATTTCATTCCCATCTTATTGGTCTGGATGGTTTTGATAAGAAAATCTGAATCATCCAAGGCAGCTATACCTGCAGCCTGTGCTGCCAGGGAAGGTTCAAAGGGAACTTTAACTTTCATCAGGTTAGCAATGAGTTCATCATGGGCAAATCCGTATCCGATTCGTATACCACCCAGGCCATAAGCTTTGGAAAAACTTCGCAGTGTGATCACATTATCATACCGATAGGTCATGGAGTCGGGATAATCCGGTATTTCTTTCGCAAATTCAAAGTAAGCTTCATCAAGAATAATTAACACTCTTTCTGGTACGTGAGCATAAAATTCATCAAAATCTTCCTTGGTAATATACGTACCCATGGGATTATCCGGGTTGGCAATGTAAATGATCTTGGTATAATCAGTGATCCTATCCGCCATGGAGCCTAGATCGTAACAGTGCTGTTTCATGGGCACCCAGTGTATCTGTCGTCCAGAAGCATTAGCAAGAACACGGAATCCAATAAAGGAATTTTTTGCACTGATCAGTTCATCATCACTTAATAAAAAAGTGCGCATAATAGTTGACATGATTCCTTCTGATCCTGCGCCTAGGACTACATTGTCCATTTTCACATTGAATTTCTCTGCCAGTTTTGTGCGTAGTTCAAACCCGGAGGAATCAGGATAACGATGAATATTTTGTAGTGAATCCTGGATCGCTGCTATGGCTTTTGGCGATGCTCCCAATGGGTTTTCATTAGATGCAAGTTTAATAACATTATCAATCCCCAGTTCCCTCTGTACTTCACTGATGGGTTTGCCTGGGATATAGTGGGCTAATCGCTGAATGTAGGAAGGGACAAGAGCCATTGTTAAACCGTAAGTTTTGTTTCGTTTTTAAACGTAGAAAGAACCACAGAAGTTTTCATTGTTTGAACATTAGTAAGAGCAGATAATTGATGAAGAATCAATTCTTCATAGGCGGGGATATCTTTGGTTACCACCTTGAGTAGAAAATCTGCTTCACCGGTAATGTGGTGGCATTCGAGCACTTCCGGAATGAGAGCAATGGAACTAATGAAATTTTCCACCGGTGTTTCTCCATGACGGGCTAATTTTACTTCCACAAATGTGAAGCAGGAATAGCCAGCTTTTCTCGGATTCAAAATAGCGATATATTTATCGATAAATCCGCTGATTTCCAGTTTTTTCACGCGTTCTAAAGTACTGCTGGGGGAAAGCCCTATGCGTTTGGCCAGTTCAGCATTTGTAATACGGCTATTCTTCTGGAGTTCTTCCAATAAATGTTTGTCTTTATAATCTAAATCCATATATAAATTCTATTAAATATTAATAATTAAGTATAAAGTTAGTTAATAAATTGAAATTACAAAATATTATTCTATAAAGTTATTTATTACTATTGTTTATCTGTTGAAGAATTATAATCTCCAAATTCCATTAATAAATTTTACTCTTTTACATAGCCATATAGTCACACGCCGGTTCCCCGGTATTTTTTGTTTCTGGGAGGATGAGTAGATTTGGATATGATTAGGTATATATCACTGCTATTATTTATTGGTCCGGTTTTGGATAGGAGAAAATCATTACTGGATTTGATAATTTACATTGGATTTGATAATGAGCTTTTCTCAAAAAGAAATATTTAAAAAACTACCAAAACATTTACATCAATTTATCGCGACTCAGGATTATGATTTATATTATAATGCACAGGATCAAGCTGTTTGGCGCTATGTAATGCGACAACTATCACATCAATTAAAATCTAGCGCACATCCAATTTATAATGAAGGCCTTGAAAAAACAGGTATCTCTATTGAAAAAATTCCATCCATTGAAGAAATGAACAAATGTTTAAATAAACTTGGTTGGATGGCAATTGTTGTTGATGGGTTTATTCCACCGCAAGCCTTTATGGAATTACAAGCATTAAAAGTTCTTGCAATTGCATTAGAAATGAGATCCTTAGAACACATTTTATACACACCAGCACCAGATATTGTACATGAATCTGCGGGGCATGCACCAATGGTTTATGATGCTGAATATTCTGTTTATTTACAGCGTTTTGGTGAAATAGGAGTCAAAGCAATGTTTACTAAGCAGGATAAAGAAGTTTATGAGGCAATAAGACATTTATCAATTATTAAAGGTTATCCGTCGGTTACAAAAGAAGAGATTAAACAAGCAGAGGAAGATATAAATAATATATTAAATAGTGTAACGGTTCTTTCAGAGTCTGCACTATTAACAAGACTTCATTGGTGGACTGTTGAGTATGGTTTAGTAGGGACCGTTGATAATTACACTATTTATGGTGCAGGTCTTTTATCATCTTTAAGTGAAAGTAAATCGTGTTTGGATGATGAAAAGGTTAAAAAAACACCTTTAACAGTTGATGCAGTAAACACTCCTTATGACATTACAAATCCACAACCTCAATTATTTGTAACAAAAAGTTGCCGTCATTTAACGCAAGTTTTAGAAGATTTTGCTGATCAAATGTGTTTTAGAAAAGGTGGGGCTGAATCTGTACAAGTCGCTATAGATTCTGAAATTATTTCTACTTGTGAATATTCTTCTGGGTTACAAGTTTCTGGACTATTTACAAGATTACTAAAAAATTCAGTTAATAAAGAAATATATATTGGAACAACCGGACCGACCCAAATTTCTGTAAATAATAAAGAATTAGATGGGCATGGAATCTCTTACCATACCGAAGGATTTGGGTCTCCCGTTGGTCCAATTTGTAATTTGATGATTCCATTAGAAGATGCGACAGAATACGATTTAATTACATTAAATATAAAAAGAGAATATGTCGTTCATTTAGAATTCGTTTCTGGCATTGAGGTTATAGGTGTCCTTAAAAAAATTCATAAAAAATTGGAAAAAAATGTGTTAATGACGTTTGAAAACTGTACAGTTACAGGCCCAACTGGGGATGTATTATTTCAACCTGAATGGGGAATTTATGATATGGCAGTTGGTATAAAGATTTCATCTGTATTTTCTGGTTCAGCAGATAAAACTAAATTTGATGTTTATCCATCCAAATCAGAAGAAACTGCCAAAAAAATAAAATATAGCGATAAAGAAAAATTCGAGTTTTTAATTTATAACGAAATAAGGTCAATTCGTGAGACCGGAAAAAATTTCAATCGACTCAAAGAAATAATTACACTCTTAAAAAATAAAAAATTTGAATCATGGTTACTATTTTTAGAAATACTTGAATTATTAGAAAAAGGTTCAAAAGAGTACAAGGATGTTAGAAATGCGTTAATATCAATTTCCAAAATAAATAGTAAAAAGAAACATTTGATAGATCGTGGTTTAAATATCCTAGATTCCGAATGATAATATTATCCCAATAAGACACCACCTTTTGATTAGAACACTAATCAATACACTCATGGATATGCAAATTTGATTACAAGGAAATTATTAAATAGAATTTTAAACTTTATATTTAAATAATATAAGCCCGACAATTTTGGTTTGTTGTTTCTGAATTGAATCGACGGCCATTTGCTTAACAGCTAATTTAAAATGGAAGAAGTTGCGTGAGATTCATAACCCGAAAGATAATTAAAATATTTTAGGCATTCACAGGACTTAATATAAATACGCACTGATAAACCCCAGGGAAGGGTACTTTTTATTGAATTTAAAATTTAAAATCACGCAGGGATAAAATATTAAGTTTTATATTAGCTATATAATTCCGACACATGGTAAAATTAAACGTAAGTGATTTTATGAAAAAAATTGCAACTTATGTCCATCCCGATCGGGGATTTCTTCCCTATCCTGATCCACTATTGGAATTGCCCCCTGCTTACCGTGCTTGGGATGAGTTGAATAATGCTATGCCGGAACTACTTCATAATAATGATTTCCGTGATGCCTTAAATAATATACCTCAGTTGAATCCTTCCGGGATAAAAAATGGCCCAGAGCTTGATAGATCTATGCGCCAATTATCCATGTTTGCAAATGCCTATGTAAACTGGGGTGAGGAACCAGTGAAATCTATCCCAAAGAATCTCGCAATCCCTCTTTGGGAAATAGCACACCGATCAGGTAGGCCCCCAATCACCAGTCATGCATCCATTGTTTTATCGAACTGGCGCAGGATCGATCCTGATGGTCCGATTGTACCTGAAAATTTAAAAACACTCCAAAATTTCTTTGGAGGTAAAGATGAAGACTGGTTTTATTTAGCTACGGTGGGAGTAGAATCGGTAGGAGGTTGCGCAGTGTCTAAACTTTTTTCTTGTTTAGAGGCAGTTAAACACAATAAACCTAATTTTGTAGTCACCGCACTTAATGATCTTGCTTCTATAATCCATAAGATTAACCTTGCTCTAGAAAGGATGTATGAACGTTGCCGAGCGGATATTTTTTATCATAGGGTGAGGCCTTTTCTGAATGGTTGGCCGGATGATGGAATTATTTATGAAGGGGTAAGTGAGGAACCAAAGATATTTATCGGTGGCAGTGCCGCACAAAGCTCCTTACTGCAGACCCTAGATGCTGGGTTGGGCATTACCCATCCCAGTGATAATTCTGGCCCATTCTTAATTCAGATGAGAAAATATATGCCACCAAATCATAGCAAAGTTATTTCTTTACTAGAATTAGATCCCATATTGCCCAAGTACCTTAACAAAAATAGAAGTATTGAGCTAAATAATGCCTACGAAAAGTGTGTCTTTGGTTTAAATATTTTTAGAAAGAAACATCTGGAAATGGCTATTCATTATATCTCTGACCAAGCAAAAAAGGGAAAAAAAGGAGAAGGCACTGGAGGAACAGAGTTTATTACATTTTTGACGACAGCAAAAAAGGAGACATATTTGCAAATGGAAAAAGAATAATCTGGAATTTCTAAAAGAGATATTTTTTAATGGAAAATTTTGAAATAAAGGTAACCACATAGCCTCACACTGGTGGGGTTTTTTGTTTGTGGGAAGATGGGTAGTTTGATAAACTAGTTTTAATAATTCTATAATAATATTAAAAAATGAAAGCACAATTCCTTGGGCATGTAGTTTTCTATGTTGAAGACATGAATAAGTCCCTTGAGTTTTATAACGAACTAATTGGTTTTAAAATTGTTGGTTTTATTGAAAAACCTTTCAAGGTAACAGCACTGTCGAGTGGTAGAACGCATCATGAATTATTGCTGATCGAAGTTGGCCAAGCCCCCAAACCACCAAAAGGACACAGGTTAGGTTTTTATCATATTGGGATTAAAATTGGAGATTCACTTGATGAGTTATCTTTAGTAAGAAAAGAATTAATTAGTGCAGGTATCGAAATAATTGGCATGTCTGACCACACTGTAAGCCAAAGTATTTATGTTTCAGATCCTGATAGTAATGAAGTGGAATTGTATGTTGATGACAATAGTGTTAATTGGAAAGATGAACCTGATTTAGTAATGTCTCCAATAAAGCCACTCAATTTAAATAATTAAAAACCTTATCATAACAATTAATCGACAAATCATACTCTTGGCCTTTTTTCTTATACCATAATTGATTACATGGATAATTTAAATAAATATATTCATGGATATTCTGATTATGAAACAAATCGGCTAAATAATCAGGCAGAAACTCTTGCAGATCTATTGCATCATGATTCTGTTTGGGATGAGGGTTCTATAATTCTAGAAGCAGGATGCGGCATTGGTGCACAAACAAAAATTGTTGCTCCTAAAAACAAAAACTCAAGTTTTGTTTCAATAGACATATCATCAGAATCTATCAATCAGGCAAGGACTAATGCTGATTCTAACCGATTTGAAAACGTAGTATTTAAACAAATCGATATATTGGATCTACCATTCGCAGATGAATATTTTGATCATATTTTTCTTTCATTTGTTTTAGAACATATACCAAATCCAATTCAGGCATTAGTAAAATTGAAAAGAGTTTTAAAACAAAAAGGAACAATAACAATTATAGAGGGTGATCTTGGATCAACTATTTTTCACCCGGATAGTGAAGAAGCTAAAAAAGCAATTCAATGTCAATCAAAACTTCAGGAACAAAATGGAGGCGATGCCAATATTGGAAGAAAATTACACCCACTTTTATATCTGGCTGGATTTAAAGAAATTAAGATTTCTCCAAGACAAGTTTATGTTGATGACTCGAATCCGAAATGGGTCGAAGCATTTACAAAAAATACTTTCATAGCAATGATCAAAGGCGTTTTAAAAGAGGCTGTATCAAAAAATCTTATTAATATCGAAGAATTTGAAAAAGGGATTAAGGATCTAAATAGAACAGCTGAAGGTGGAGGTACTTTTAGCTTCACATTTTTTAAAGGAATTGGTACTAAATAACAGAATGATGAGAACATCTAACTTAATCATTTAATAGGATACATTATCTTACCAGAGAGTTCTCTGCAATCGTTTCGACCATCAAAACCGCTGGTGGTCTGGGATGGAAAGTGCAATTTCTGCCGAATGTGCGTGGAGCGGTTCAGTTCTTATAGACAGCAAAAAGTGGACTTGGTTCCGTATCAGAAATTGCCTAATAAATATCCCCAAGCTCCTGAAAAAGATTATGCTGCGTCAATAGTCCTTTTTATGCCATCAGGGAATACCTACCACGCTGCTGCCGCTGTCTATCGTTTCTTTGCGGAATATCCTTGGAAGGGCTGGGCTTTTTGGGCTTATCAACGATGGCGCTGGTTTGCCGCCTTCTCTGAGTGGGGATACCGGCTTGTAGCTAATCATCGGTGGATTTTCAGAGGGCTAGTGACCCTTTTCTGGGGCAAGAGTTTTGCCCTGTCTTCCTATCGGACCAGTGGCTGGGTTTTTGGACGATTGTTAGGCGTTACAATGCTTTTTGCCTTTCTTTCCCTTTGGGTTCAGTCAGCAGGACTGATTGGACCAGAAGGTATTGTACCTTTTCAGGAAAATCTTGATCAGGTTCGGAAAAGCAGTGCAAGTAGCACGGCATCATCTCCATGGCTGTTGCGGCCAACCTTGTTATGGTTAATCTCCGGCGTAAGCGGACTAACATTTCTATTTACGATTGGTACCTTGGCGGCTCTTTTGTTGATCACTGGTTTTATCCCGCATATTGCAGTTTTGACAGGTTGGGTATGTTACCTGTCAGTAGCAGTGGTTGCCCAGCCATTCCTCAATTTCCAATGGGATCTATTGCTTTTGGAAACGATGTTCCTATCGTTTTTCTTTTTACCTTGGGTAATGAAAGAAAAAGTCAGTACGGCGAGTGAACCCCATTTCATCGGTCGATTGCTATTGTGGTTGTTGTTATTTAAGCTGATGTTTGAATCCGGTTTAGTAAAATTCACTTATTTTGGGGTAGATGGGTCAAATACGTGGGCTGATTTCACTGCATTGAATTATCACTATTGGACCCAGCCAATTCCTTCTTGGTTAAGCTGGTATTTTCATTGGTTGCCAAACTGGTTTCATAAAATATCGCTAATAATTACATATGTCACAGAGTTAATTCTGCCATTTTTTATTTTTTTTCCACGCCGTTTACGGAATGTTGCCTGTCTAGGTATGGTTTTTTTACAACTCATGATTATTATCACAGGGAATTATGGATTTTTCAATCTTCTGACAATAATCCTTTGTTTGACGCTGTTGGATGACCAGACAATCCCTAAACAGCTCAAACGATATTTTTATCAACCCCAAAAAGAACGTCAAAATTTAGTTTGGACGATGTGTTGGAAATCTGTTTTTGGAACTATGGTTCTGATCATGTTTATTATTACCGGAAGCTATTATTTGAGTTTGGATTTTCGCGGGAATCGCCCTGAATTTTCAGGGAAAACACTTTCTCCTGCACCGATTTCCAACACACTGGTGCACACAGCACAGTTTTCCCGATCCATGAATTCCTATGGCTTATTTCGTGTTATGACAACCATTCGCCCGGAGATAATTATATCTTACAGTAATGATGAAAAAACATGGACACCTTACCATTTTAACTATAAGCCGGTTGAACTCCAAGCGCAGCCGCCATTCTTTTTCCCCCATATGCCACGGCTGGACTGGCAAATGTGGTTTGAAGCGCTTTATATCGAACGGATCATGGATGCTCCATTTTCATTATTTTTGTACAAACGTTTTCTGGAAGTGATGACTACGGGTGATATGAAAAAGGGTGAAATACGTGTAGAACAGTTTTTTACCCCTCAGGAATTACAGGACCTAAATATTATGGATGCCGGGGAGCAGCAGCAAGTTATCCAGAATTTTCAGATGCACATAAACAGTTATCTGGATCATTCCTACTGGTTTGCAATGTTCTTACGTGCCCTGCGTCGGGGAAATCCAAATGTGTTAGGCCTTCTTACTAATAACAGCAATTTTCAGGAGAAACCAAAAAATATGCGTATTGCCTTATATTATTACAACTTCTCCAGTCCCATAGAGCAAAAGAACGGGTTCTGGTGGACCAAAGAACCGCTGGAACAGTTCTCGCTGGAAATAAACTTGAAAGATAGTGACGAAATATAAAGAGTGTGGATAAATAAAAAAACCTTGCATACGAGTATTCAACAAGATTGAATATGTAACCCTGACCAGCGGGGTTTTTTGTTTGTGGGGTGATGGGTAGATTATTACGATAACTATCTTATTTTGAATAAGAAAATATCCTCTAATAATAAATGGGTTATATCTATATCTCACTAAGTGCCTTCTTTTTTTGCCTTATGACAGTCTTTGTAAAGATAGCAGGGCAAGAATTGGAAACAGTTCAAATCGTATTTACTAGAGGTATCATTACACTTCTCTTTACTTTGGTAATAATAAAATCGAAAAAGGTTTATTTATGGGGAGAAAATCATAAAATATTAATTCTTCGAGGGATAATTGGTACAATTGCTCTATTCTTTGTATATGAATCTATTCAGCGATTCCCGCTCCCAGAAGCAACTGTAATCCAATACTTGTATCCTATATTTACTGCTTTACTCGCTTCATTTTTTATATCAGAACATGTAGGCAATCAACTTTATTTTGCAATTATTTTAGGATTCGTAGGTATATATACCATCTTAGGTTTTCCATTTATTAATCCAGAATCTTCTCCAAATACGATTAATCTAATAATTGCCATCATTGGTGCATTCCTAACAGGTTTTGCATATGTGCTTGTTAGAATGGCATCAAATATGAAAGAGTCACCTTATGTAATAATGTTTTATTTTCCTTTGTTTACTGTACCATTAAGTTTCCCTTTCGCTTATGATTTATGGATATTCCCAAGTATAAATAATTGGGTAGTTTTATTTCTAATCGGGGTTTGCACACAATTAGGACAAACTTTTTTAACATTTGGATACAAGTTACTACCCGCTAGTAAAGCAGCGCCCACTAGTTATATCCAAATACCTTTTTCTGCTTTAGCGGGTGCAGTTATTTTTTATGAAAATATATCGTATAATTTCATTTTAGGATCGATTGTAATATTTTTTGCCATCTTTCTAATAATTAAAAATAGAAAACAATCTGAACACAGTTTTTTGGATTAATGGACCCACATTCGTGGGGTTTTTTGTTTGCGGGAGGATGGGTAGATTATAAAATACAATGGAGCATTGCTTAGTGAGAATTAAAACTTAATTATCTCATTTCATCGATTATACTATTCAATGTGGTATTAAGATAATAATGATTTATGAAGGAATGTTTAAATGCATAATAAAACACTAAAAGATATATTTGAAGATAAATACTCTGAATTACCTGAACTATTGGAAAATAATGGAATCACAACATTGGCATTGTTAAACAAAAAAGTTTTTAATGAAAATGAAATGTATTTCTTTGAAATTTTGGGATATGATAAAAAAGACAACGAACGAATTAAAAATATTCTTCGAATGGAGAATACAGAGGACGTATTGGAATCCTTTATCTTATCATCTGTCGAGTCTAGATTTGGTTCTGAGATATTAAAACCAGTTATACTTTTATTAATAGTATTAATCCTAATTTTAGTATTCATAATAATAATAATCATTTAAAAATATTAGTTTAGTCTTATTAATAATCCAGCCCTGGTCACCCAGGGTTTTTTGTTTGTGGGAGGATGGGTAGATTTGGATAAAGAGACTAATGCGAACAGTTAGGAGATTGTATTGGTAATTTTTAGGAATCTAAATTCTAATAATATGACGGATAGGGTATTAGACAGATATGGGTGTGAGAATCATCCCGCCTCCTCAATCATCAAAAAGAAATATTTAAGAACAAAGCAGGTGTAATCCCGAACATGGACACATCGGTGATGGTCAAAACCGGTGTGTAAGGATTATACCGTTTATGACTGACATTATTTTTATTATATATATTATAGATTGAAATGCCGGTATGAATGCGTGCTGTGAATAAGATACGGCGGGTGGAAATACTTATATCCAGGTGGTGAATGGGGTTTAATCGTTCATTGTTGCGGTTAGTGATAATTGAAATGGTTTGATTTGAATTATCAATATTATTTATATGTGTATAGACACGGCCGGAGGAATATACCCAATTGGTTGTTAAATCCCAGTTACCGATTGTGGTCATGAGAACGGATTTTATTTCGTGGGTTTTATCATGATCCCCTGGAAAATTTTCGCCATCATTCAAATCCGGGAATTCAAAGATTGTTGTGTTCAGCAGGTAGGATAACCAGCCAGTGATATTTCCTTCCTTTTTCCGGATTAGGAATTCAGCCCCATTTGAATGCCCGAAACCGGTCAAGATTGATTCATTATTATTCGAAAGTGGGGTTGCTACACCCTGGAATTTGATCAGATTTTCTAAGGATCTATGATATAATTCTGTGGTAATGCTGTAATTATTATAATTCCAGTTCAATCCTAAATGGTAATTCATTGAAGAAATATTTGGAATATCCTCAGATGAAAGCAACCACATTCTATCGGTGCCCCGGGTAGAGTAATTGCTGTTGAACTGATGGATAAACTGGTAGTGCCGTCCTAAAGATCCTTCAAGGGTGATTTCGTTATCAAATTTTTTCATGATGGAAAATCGGGGCGCTGCTAAGAATTCGGACAGCTCAGAAAAATAGGAAACCCTGATCCCGGATTGTATAATACAATTATGTAAAGCTGTCCACTTATCCTGGACATAGAATGAATGTAAATAACTGGATTGGAAGAACTGATAGGTTGTGTCGGAAGTTTCATCCTTTTTTTCATCTAGGAATTGAATATCATAAAATGAACCGCCAAAACCAGATGCAATTTTATGGTCTTTAAATCCTTTATAATTACCGTGTAGTTTGAATGTCATATCACTCACATTATTTTTTTCGCTGGAGGAACCTATCTGCATGGGATCCTGATTTACAATCGCTGTTTGATCCGATTCATAATTGCTGGTATAAGTATATTCAGAAATTGTCAATTTTGAGTCCCAAATATGATTCCAGTGAGTGTTCCAATTCAAACTTATGCCATTATTACTCCATTCTGTTTTTTGCTGGGTGATGGAAGTATCATACCCGAATGTACTTCCAAATCCGTAGAATTTCCTGGTTTCCCGGATAGAATCTTTACCGGTGGATATTGTGATGCTGATTTTGTTCTTTGGTGAAAGCAGATAGGAAAATTTGGTATTCTGGTCATTATAAGAAAAATTTGGGGAATAGGAAGCAAATTGACTTTTTGACATGTCAGCACTTTTTCCAATGAGATCAAACTGATTATCTCCGGTGACAAAATTTTGAATGGAATTATATAATTCCGTTTGATTGGTGGACCTCCTCATATTCAATATCCAGCTCCCACGGTTTACAATGGGCAGTTCAATAGAAAATCCCTGGCTCATTAAATTTCCATAAAATGATCCGCGGGGCCGAAGGTTGTTGCCATTCCTGCTTGTTAATTCAATCACACTTGAAATTCGACCCCCAAATTGTGCAGGGAAACCGCCTTTGTAAACCTGAATATCCTTGATGGTATTGGCGTTGATCCCGCTTACAAACCCGAATAAGTGTCCCGTATGATAAATAGGCATGCCGTCAAGGAGAATCAAATTTTGGTCTGGCGTGCCCCCACGGATGTATAGATCGGAAGTTCCCCCTAATCCAAACTGAATCCCGGGGAGGAGCTGCAAGGACCTGAAAATATCCACCTCACCCAAATTGGGCAGGGTGGTTATATGCCGGGGAGAAAAAGAAATTTTCCCCGGTGTATCAGACCGATCCATAAATTCCCGGCCTTCTGCCGTGATCCAGACCCCTTCCGATAAAATAACCCTCGGCTGTAAATTGACCCTCAGCAGGCTATATTCATCTCTGGGGAAATTCAGGGCAATTCTGGTGGTTTTATACCCAATGTAAGATACGGAAAGGGAACAGGATCTTACAGGAATATTGACAAGTGAAAAAGCTCCGTCGGAGCTGGATATATCACCGATACCCAGATCAGGAATATAGATGTTGGCATGGGGAATTGTTTCCCCGGTCTCCAGATCAGTTATAAGCCCCGATAACCTGAACCGGTAGGGTTTCCCGGACTTGAATACTGTGAATTGCGTACCTGTTTGTTTCCACACCAGATCTGTTATCGATAACACTCTATCCATAGCCTCAATGGGTGAGCAGGCACTACAGTTGGCTGTAATAGGGATGCCCCGCACTGCCTCATCTGGAAAAATAACCGGGATTCGATGGATGTCAGTCATTTCCTGCAGAACATCCTGCAGGGGGAGTTTATCGAATGAGAAGGAAATGGAATCCTGGGCCTGGGCTGTCAGTTGGCAGCATAGGGCCAACTGGAAAAAAAAGGGAAATTTTTCGGGGGTTAAACTAGAGGATCGTACACGTTTCACCATCAAATTTAAACTCATGCTGAGTCAATAGGGAAATGGTGCTCAGTACAGAGTTTAAATCACTTGCATCCAGCACACCGGTAACGGTGACGTCTGCAAGGGAGGGGTCAGTGAAGGTAAAAGAAATATCAAATATGCGCTCAATCTCGTCGCACACTTCCCGCAAGGGGGTTTGTTCACAAACCAGTTTATTGTGAATCCAGTCCGGATAGTCATGATAAGAATCAATTGCCGAACCAAGGTGTATCTCTGAAGGTT
>Ga0066866_10000395_pt1 | contig 16736 bp, 14 predicted proteins | sample ETN01SmetaG_3_FD_66435 | JGI IMG/M metagenome (GOLD analysis project Ga0066866, IMG submission 66435) | Marine microbial and viral communities from oxygen minimum zone, Eastern Pacific Ocean - ETNP2014F12-01SV263 | ecosystem: Environmental > Aquatic > Marine > Oceanic ...
AAATTTTTCCATATCCCGGTCTCTCTTTTTTCTATAATTGTTTCTTTATAAGAATTATGGCAAACAATGAAATTAAAAAATCTATTTTTAATTCTCTTCTTTTCTGACTTAAATGGCAAAAGACTAGTTTGATTGTTTTCATATGAAAAACAGACTCTTTTCAAAGGGCAAATATTACATTTAGGCTTTCTTGGAACACATTGAAGTGCTCCAAATTCCATCATAGCTTGATTTAAAAGGCCTGGATCAAATCCCTTTATTAAGGAATTTACTTTTTCTTTAAATTTCCTTTTAGAAGAATACAAATTTATAGCATCTCTAATACCAAAAATTCTTGAAATAAGTCTATAGACATTTCCATCAACAACTCCCTCAGACACATTAAAACAGATAGACACAATCGCACTAGCTGTATAATCACCTATCCCTCTAAATGATTTAAGTGTCTTGAAGTCGCTTGGAAATTTACCTCCATGTTCCTCAAATATCTTACACGCCGTATGGAATAAGTTTCTAGCACGACTGTAATAGCCAAAACCTTCCCATGCTTTAAGAACTTCTTGTTCAGTTGATTTTGCTAATTTATTTAAGGTTGGAAATTTTTTTAAAAATTTGTTATAATATAAAACTCCCGTATCTGCTCTTGTTTGTTGAAGAATAATTTCTGAAACCCATATTTTGTATGGGTCTTTTGTTTTTCGCCAAGGAAAAGTCCTTTTGTTTTTTAGATACCAGCTAATTAGTTTAGTCTGAATAAGCATTAAATATAAAATAGTAATTTACAGTGATTTATCATATAAATTTATATATTTGGAAGCTTTTAAAACATTTATTTAATTAACATTTTAGATATGACAAAAGCTGACATAGTCTCAAAAGTTTCTGACAAGCTTGGAATTGACAAAATTGATGTACAAGCAACTGTCGAAAAATTTATGGAAGAAGTTAAAACAACTTTGGAAAATGGTGAAAACGTTTACCTAAGAGGTTTCGGAAGTTTTATTATAAAAACTCGTGCTAAAAAAACAGGAAGAAATATTTCAAAAAATGTTGCGGTAAATATACCGGCACATAATATTCCTGCTTTTAAGCCCTCAAAAGTTTTTTTAAATGGCGTCAAATCTAAAGTGCCTGTTTCTTAATTGTATTTTAACTAACTTATAATAATTAACATATGCCTAGTGGTAAAAAAAGAAAGCGTCACAAAGTTGCTACGCACAAGAGGAAAAAAAGAAGAAGATCAAATCGCCACAAGAAAAAATAGTGTTTATAAGCAAAAAATTATTTACGCTCTTTGACATAGGGACTGATAAGAATTCAGCCCCTTCTGAAAATTAAATTGAATGTTTAATTAGCTATAATTAATATTATAGCTACAAAAATTAATCACAGTGAAAAAAGAATTGGTTATACGATCAAATTCCTCTGCTGTTGATTTTGCATTACTCAATAGTGGAAAGCTAATTGAGTTAAATAAAGAAATCGATAGTAATAAGTTTTCTGTTGGAGATATTTTTATTTCTTCAATAAGAAAACCTGTTGCTGGACTTAATGCAGCGTTTGTCAATGTAGGCTATCAAAAAGATGGTTTTTTACACTATCATGATTTAGGTCCGAGATTATCTTCTGTTTTAAAATTTGTGTCTCTTATACAAAAAGGGGGGAAGAAAGATTATTTATTGTCAAATTTTCATTTTGAAAAAGATATACCGAAAGATGGGAAAATTGAAGATTTTGTTCAACCGAAACAAATAATACTTGTTCAAGTTGTAAAGGAACCAATCTCCTCAAAAGGTCCGAGAGTAAGTTCAGAGCTTTCTCTGGCTGGAAGATTTATGGTTTTGATTCCTTTTTCTGATAGAGTTTCGATCTCACAAAAAATAGAAAGTAAAGAAGAAAAATCTAGACTTAATAAAATTGTAAAAAGCATTCGTCCTAAAGGCTTTGGAATAATTATACGCACAGTTGCAAAAAATAAAAAAGTTGCAGAACTTGATTCTGACCTTCAAAGATTGTTGAATCGTTGGAAAAATATGTGTGAAAAATTAACTAAAGTTGATAAGTACCCAGCAAAAATTTTAAGTGAAATTAATAGATCATCAAGTATTTTAAGAGATATTTTTGATGATAATTTTACTGGTATTCATGTAGATGATTCAGAAATGTTTTCTGAAATTAAAGAATACATTCAAACGATTGCTCCAAAAAAAACATCAATTGTAAATCTTTACGAAAGCCATGTCCCGATTTTTGAAAAATATGGTATCGAAAGGCAAATAAAGACCTCCTTTGGTAAAACTGTTTCTATGCAAAAAGGGTCTTATTTAATAATTGAGCATACTGAAGCTTTACATGTAATTGATGTTAATAGTGGTAATCAGTCAAATCGATCAAAATCTAAATCGCAAGAGGAAAGTGCATTTGAAGTTAATATGATAGCTGCTAGTGAAATTGCTAGGCAAGTCAGGTTACGAGACCTAGGTGGTATAATTGTTGTTGATTTTATAGATCTCACTTCTAATGAAAATAGAAGAAAATTGTTTGAGCATCTTAAAAATGAAATGGACAATGATAAAACTAAACATAAAATTTTACCTCCTAGTAAATTTGGTTTAATCCAGATAACTCGCCAAAGAGTTCGTCCGGAAATGAATATAAAAACTAAAGAACCAAATCCTAATCAAAGTAATGAAGTTGAGGCGCCAATTATCATATTAGAAAAAATTAACGCAGAACTAGATAAAATAACTAAGCATAATAACTATAAAAAGGGAAAGATTTTTTTACATGCTCATCCTTTTATAGCTGCCTATTTAAATCAAGGGATCCCTTCAATTCGAATGAAATGGTTTCTAAAATATAATAAGTGGATACAAATAATTCCACGGGATGCTTTTTTTTATCTAGAATTTCGTTTTTTAGATAATAATAAAAAATTTATTCAAATAAAATGATTTATAAGAAACCGCCCATAATTAAATGGGCGGTTTTTTTGTTATAAATTAGTCTATATGAAATCTTCAAATAAAAATGAAAAGATTCAATCAAAAATTGAAAATTTTTGTCTTTATCAAGAAAGATGTAAAAAAGAAGTAATAACTAAACTCAAAAGTTTGGGGGTAGAAAAAAAAATGATTGAAAAAATAGTATTAAATCTTTTAAATCAAGATTTGCTAAATGAAATTCGTTATTCTAAAAACTACTCTAGAGGAAAATTCAGAATAAAAAAATGGGGGAGATTAAAGATATATCAAGAACTTAAAAAAAGAAATATTTCTGAATTTAATATAAAAATTGGGCTAAAAGAGATAGAAGAGAACTATGTTTCTACTTGTGAAAAATTGGTTAAAAAAATCTGGAATTCAAATGATTCCAGGCCTTTAATTGAAAAGAAAAAAAAAATTTGGGATTATCTAAGATATAGGGGGTGGGAAAAAGCGTTGATTTTTAATCAAATAGAAAAACAATTAATTTATAAGGAATAATTTATACCAAATAAAAAATTCCTTTTAGGCATAGGTACAAGGTTTGTCTCTGAATATTCTACATTAAGCAAATTATTTATAAATAAATCTAATTTTATTTTTTTAAATCCATATTGGAAAAACAGATCAATAATACTATATCTTTCGTTGTTATATCTATCTATAAATTTAAAAACAGTGGAACTATTTATTGTCTTGAATAATTTAGTGTTATAAGTCCCTGCTAGTTGGTGTTTTGTAGAGTTGTTTATCAAATATTTTGAAAAGCTATATTCAATATTTTTTAGATTGTTTTGTAAATAGGAATACCCCAACTTAAAAGAACTTAGGCTTGATATATTATTAAAAGGGAAAAAAAGTTCAAATTCAAATCCTTTTGAATTAATCTCTCTAATATTATTTGCTTGCCATAGTTCTGCTTCATTTTCTTTTATATAGTCAATTAAATTTTTTGATTCTCTATTATAAATAGCAAATAATCCACTAAATCTTTTCTTTAGAAAACGAACCCCTACTTCTTTAGTGAAAGCTTCCTCTGGTTTCAAATTTTTGTTTCCTTTTGTAGTTGGATCTTGATAATATAAATCTGTATAAGTTGGGACTCTGTATGTATAACCTATTGTACTGTATAATCTTAAATTTTTGTTTAATTCTAATCCGACATCAAGCCCAGGGAAAAAGTGCCAATTAAAGTCAGAAAAATAATTAATTGCAACCCCAGGAGAAATATCTAGTAAATTGTTGATCAACCGAAGTCTATGCTCAAAAAAAATATTAAGTTTTGTGCGCTGGTGATTGCCTAGGTTATTGCTTAAAATTGAAACCTTTGAAAGGTCAACTCCAAAACCTGTTTCTGCGTTATCCCATGAATAACTTGCGTCAAAAGAAAATCCATATTTATTTGTTATGTGAAGATTTCTATAAACTTCAGGCTTCCCTCTGATATATTCGTAGGTGTCTTGTCCCCTTCTCCAAAAAACTTTAGGTTTAAAAATCCACTTTTTTTTATTATAAGTTGAAGAAAAAACTACAAGACTAGCCTGAGTTTCTTCATACTGATCTGTCGCGCTGGGGTTAGCATAAAACCCATTAGCTCCAAATTTCCTATCTGAAAAAAAGGCAAGCATATTTATAGGATTTTTCTTTTTTGAAAAATTCCCCTTTAAAAAATAATTTGAAAAGTTATAATCAGTATTATAACGATAGCCATTTGATGAATTACCATTTAAATTAAAGAGCATACTGTTTTTTTCATTTGAAAAACCATATAATATATCTCCCTTTGTTCTTCCATAAGAACCTTTACTTAATTCAAATGAAATATTTTTTTTTATATCTTTTTTTGTAACTATGTTTATTGCTCCTGTAAAAGCATTTTGGCCAAAAATTCTTGCTGATGAACCTTTAATAATTTCAATCCTTTCAATTAAATTGGGAGGGGGCAAAAAGTTTAAGGCGTGATGCCCAGTTTGTGAATCTTCTAATTTTACACCATCTATTAAAAGTAAAGTCTGATCAAAGGTGCCTCCTCTAATATATAAATCGGCTTGTATCCCATCGCTTCCTCTTCTTCTTATGTCAATTCCAGGAACCTGTTGTAATAAATCTATTATAGTTTTAACTCCACTTTTTTTAATTTCCTCTTTTGATATTATTTGGATAGATCGTGAATTTTTTGAAAAAGGGATATCTATCCTAGCAGAAGAAACAATTACTTCATCTAGGTTTTCTTTAACTAAATATTCTTGTGCATTAGAAAAAGATGACAAAAAAAGCAATAAAAAAACTGGTAACCCTTTATCTTTCAATTGAAAATATTTATAAATATATTCTAATCAGAAAGTAAAATCAACTTATTTTTTTTTACCTGAATAACTCCAGATTTTATTTTATATATATAAGTTTCTTTACCTTCTTTAGAGAAAAAATTTTCATCAGACTCTTCAGGTTTTGTATTTGTCTTAATTTTTATAATTCCTTTTTTTAAAGTTGAAATTATTGGAGCATGATTGTTAAGAACCTGAAAGTCCCCACTTGATCCAGGAACAGAAATAGAATCGATTTCACCTTTAAAAACAATGGCTTCGGGAGAAATAATTTCTAAATACATACTCTATGCTTCAGACAACATTTTTTCCCCAGCTGCAATTGCTTCCTCAATATTTCCCTTTAAATTAAAAGCAGCTTCAGGGAGATGATCAAGTTCTCCATCCATGATCATATTAAACCCTCTAATAGTATCTTTTATATCAACAAGTACACCTGGAATTCCAGTAAACTGTTCAGCAACATGAAAAGGCTGGGATAAGAATCTTTGTACTCTTCTTGCTCTTGCAACGGCAAGCTTGTCATCTTCTGATAATTCCTCCATTCCGAGTATAGCTATAATATCTTGTAGTTCTTTATATCGTTGTAAAAGTTCCTTAACTCTTTGGGCGCAATTGTAATGCTCATCTCCAAGTATTTCAGGTGTTAAAATTCTAGAGGTCGAGTCAAGAGGATCAACGGCAGGATAAATACCTATTTCAGCAATCTTTCTTGATAGAACTGTAGTTGCATCTAAATGGGCAAAGGTTGTTGCTGGAGCAGGATCTGTTAAATCATCAGCAGGAACATATACTGCCTGAACAGATGTAATTGAGCCTTTTTTAGTAGATGTTATTCTTTCTTGCATTGCTCCCATTTCAGTCGCTAAGGTTGGTTGATAACCGACAGCTGAAGGCATTCTCCCAAGTAAAGCAGATACCTCTGATCCAGCTTGAGTAAATCTGAAAATATTATCAACAAAGAATAAAACGTCTTTGCCTTGGCCATCTCCAGCACCATCTCTAAAGTATTCAGCTAAAGTCAACCCTGATAAGGCTACTCTAGCCCGAGCTCCAGGAGGTTCATTCATTTGACCAAAAACAAATGTTGCCTTAGATTCACTCATTGCCTTTTTATCAACTTTTGACAGATCCCAACTTCCTTCTTCCATTGATTTTAGAAACTTGTCTCCGTAATTAATAATACCAGATTCTAACATTTCACGTAATAAATCATTCCCTTCTCTGGTTCTCTCACCCACACCGGCAAAAACGGAAAGACCTCCATATCCTTTTGCGATATTGTTTATTAATTCTTGAATTAGAACTGTTTTCCCAACGCCTGCTCCACCAAATAATCCTATTTTCCCTCCTTTTGCATACGGTTCAATCAAGTCTATAACTTTTATACCCGTAAATAAAACTTCGGTAGAGGTAGAAAGTTCTTCAAAAGGTGGTGCGTCACGATGAATGGGCAAACCGCTTTTCCCTTGCTTAGGTAATTTTTCAAGTCCATCTATTGGATCTCCAATAACATTAAAAAGGCGTCCATAAATTTCCTCTCCTATGGGCATTTGAATTGGACTATCTGTAGCAAAAACTTTTACTCCCCTACTTAAACCGTCTGTGGAATCCATAGAAATTGTTCTCACAGTATTTTCACCAATATGAGATTGCACCTCTAAAACTAAAAGCGAGCCATCATCTCTTTTAATTTCTAATGAATCATATATTTTGGGGAGATCATTCTCTCCGCCAAATTCAACATCGACAACAGGTCCAATTATTTCAGAAACTTTTCCAACTTGATTTGCCATATTTTTGTTTAAAATTTAATAATAAAATAAACTTAGAATTTTGCTTGCAAATATAGTACTTAGACTTATAATCTTAAAAAGTCTTTACTATTATTTATCCTATTTTTTTTGGATTTTATGATCTTACATTAATAACCTTTGTTTTTTGCTAATTTATCTAAATGGTAATTGTAATCTCCGAAAATTTTCTGTAAAACTCGAGCTTTTTTCAAATAAAATCCAATGTTAGAATCATCTGTGACGCCTATCCCTCCATGCATTTGAATAGCTTCGTTAGTTACCAGTTTAACAGTTTTGCAAAGCTTAGCCTTAGCCAGGCTAGCATAATTTGAAATGTCTTTATCATCTTTATCTATTGCCTGCAAAGCCTTTAGAACAATTGATTTACAGAGTTCAATTTCTGAAAAAAGCTTTGCTGCCCTATGCTGAAGTGACTGGAAAGATCCTATCTTAACACCAAATTGCTCCCGCTCTTTCAAATAATTTATTGTCAATTCAAAAGACTCCATAATAACCCCTAATATTTCAGCTGAAAGCCCGATACATGAAATATCAAGAACTTTCTTTATTAATTCCATACCTGAAATCTTAATATCCAAACGGTGTTCCTTTGGCACCAATACATCGTTTAATATAATCTCTGAATAAGTAGATGTATCTAATAAGATCTTATTTTTAATTGTTATTCCCAAAGTGTCTGATTTAACGAGAAAAAGACCATATTCCTTAGAATCTATTTTTGCTAAAACAATTAAGTGATCAGAAAAATTACCATTAAGAACAAAAGTTTTTTTACCATTTAGCCTATAACATTTTTTTTCTTCTGTCACTTTTGTGTTAATATTATCAGGGTCGTGATAAGATTTTTCATCAACAGCAAGTGACATCAATGCTTCTCCATTCATTAACTTAGGGAAAAATTTAATTTTTAATTTCTCATTATCAGAATATTTAATAGCAGTAGCGGAAAAAAGTATAGAAGAAATTAATGGTGATTTTACTAATTTTCTACCCATTTCCTCAAGGACTTGTCCCATTCCAACATAGCCAAAGTCTAATCCATTATATTTCGCAGGAATTATTAGAGAAGTCCATCCCATTTCTATTATTTCATTCCATGTCGATCTATCAAATGATTGATAATTTTCATCTCTCAATAATCTAAACTGATCTATAGAAACTTTTGATTCGAGTAATTCTCGAGCAGCTTCTTTAAGCATTTTTTCTTCCTCTGTGATTATTAGCGCCATTATAATATGTTTTTATTATGGTAATTCTAAAATTCGTTTTGCAATTATATTAAGTTGTATCTCTGAGGTACCTCCCTCAATTGTATTTCCCTTTGATCTGCAAAAGTTTCTGGCGATATTTATTCCAGAACTTTTGTCGTCCATCCATAATAAACCATCAGATCCTGAAATACTTAATAAAAGTTCAAAACGCTTAACATTTAATTCTGTCCCATAATATTTAAAAAAAGAAGAAAGAGCCCCAGAATTATTTCCTGCTTTTGCTTCATCAACTATTCTCTGGATTGTAAGATTAAAAATTTCATCATCTAATTCAAAATCAGAAATTTCTGTTCTTAAAATTGAATCTTTTAATTTACCATTCTCAAAAGGAAGTTCCTTTTTAGCTAGTTTATGAGGATTCTCTTTTATATCTGTTTCTCCAATCCCGCCAATCATTTGTCTTTCATGAGTTAACAAAAACTTTGCAATTGTCCATCCCTCATTTAAATTACCTACCAAATTTGTTTTTGGAACTTTAACAGCGTCAAAAAAAGTTTCACAAAAAGGAGATTTTCCACTAATTAATTTTATTGGCCTTGTACTAACTCCCTTTGATTTCATGTCAATCAAGAGAAAACTAATACCCCTATGCTTTGGAGAATTAGAATCAGTTCTAACTAAACAAAAAATCCAATCTGCTTTATCTCCATAAGAAGTCCAAACTTTTGATCCTGTAACTAAAAAGTATTCTCCCTTGTCATCAGCTTTCATCTGCAGTCCAGCCAGATCACTTCCAGAATTTGGTTCACTGTAACCTTGACACCACCATATCTTGCCTTTTACTATCTCTGGTAAATATTTTAACTTTTGTTCTTCTGTTGCAAATTGAAGTAGAGCAGGTCCCAACATTGAAATGCCAAAAGAATAAATCGGTTTACGGCATCCTAAACGACTCATTTCTTGAGTAAGAATAGTATTCTCCTTTGGAAAAAGACCTCCTCCTCCATATTTTTTTTCCCAATAAGGAACAATCCATCCTTTCTCTAGCATTCTTTCAAACCAAAGCCTTTGGTCTTCAGAGCTAAATTTTGCGTTTCTACCTCCCCAATAAAAATCACTTGCATCCTTGATTGGTTGACACATGCTTTTAGGACAATTCTCTTCAAGCCATGCCCTTGTTTCAGTCCGGAAATCTGCAATATCTAATTTAATTTTTGAATCCATGCTTTTTTAAAATAAGTCATCTACTTTTTTTTTATCTATTGCCTGATTTGACATAATTCCATATAATTCTACAATTTTATTAAGTTCCTTAAATCTAGAATCCTTGGTAAATCCTTTTTTATATCTATAATAAATCTGTTGTATGATTACAGCTATTTTAAACAATCCAAAAATAAAGTAAAAAACTATGTTAGATAAATCTCTTTTGCTTTTTAAAGCATATAATTCAATCAATTCTCCGCGTTTTGGATTACCGTCAGTAGTAGTTAGATTAAGCTTATTTGATTTAATAAAATCCGGATCGGTTTGATGAATCCAATATCCTAAAGTGGTACCTAAATCCATTAAGGGATCTCCTACCGTTGCCATTTCCCAATCTAATACAGCCTTTATTTTAAGATTGTCATCTCCACTTAAAACTAAGTTGTCATATTTGTAATCATTATGAATTAAAGAAGTTTCATGTTCAGTTGGATAATTATTGCATAACCATTTAATTGTTTTTTCAATTCCATGAAAATTATTTGTTTTTGATTTTTCATATCGATAAGCCCAGCCCTCAACTTGCCTTTTTACATAACCTTCAGGCTTTCCAAAATTTGACAACTCTGGGGTATTACAATCTATTGAATGTAACTCTGTCATAGTTGATATAAAGTCGTAAACAATATTTTTTATTTTTTTAGGCTCAGGAAGCTCATCTTTAGGCATTCCTCCCCTTAGAATTACTCCTTTTATACGCTCCATAATGTAAAAAGAAGAACCAATGATTTTTTCATCATCACAAAAAAGAATAGGTTTAGGAGCTTTAGAAAATTTATTTTTTAAAATGGAAAGAATTTTAAATTCACGAGACATGTCATGCCCTGATTTTACATTTGCTCCAAAAGGGGGCCTGCGAAGAACATATTCACTTTGATTAAATTTAATTAAATAAGTTAGGTTAGAATATCCTGAAGGAAATTGAAGCACTTCTAGCTTTGAACTATTTGAATTGAATTTTTTAGATAAATATCCTATTAACCTTTCTTTATCTAAATCCTCTCCTTGTCTAATTTTAGTAGGTGTATCCAATTTCATTTTATAATTTCTAATCTATTTTGAATACTTTTTTAAAATTAATTTAGCTACTCTACTTTTATGTACTTCATCTGCGCCATCATAAATTCTTGCTGCCCTTTCATGTCTATAGTAAGCTGATAAAATTGTATCGTCTGTAACACCTTTAGCTCCGTGCACTTGAATTGCACAATCAACAACTTTTTGAAGAACTTGAGCACAATAGAACTTTATAATAGAAATCTCCGTTCGTGATTTATAGCTTCCATGGATATCTATTTTTGTTGCTGCATCTTGAACAAGAAGACGAGCAGCATTAATCTCCGCACGACACTCTGAAATCCAGTTTTGAACTGTTTGCTTTTCTCCAAGCATTGTTCCCTCTGATATTTCTCTAGATGAAGCCCGCTCACACATTAAATCAAATGATCGTTCACACATACCAATCCATCGCATGCAATGGTGAATACGCCCTGGTCCTAATCTCTTTTGCGCGATTGAAAATCCTTCTCCTTCATCTCCCAGAATATTTGAAGAGGGAACAATAGCATTTTTAAATTTAATTTCTGCATGACTCTCCCATCCTGATCCAGGGTGCCCCATAACAGATATATTCCTGACAAACTCAATTCCTTTATTATCAGTAGGAACAATAATTTGGCTAGCTTTTTTATAGGGGTTATTCTCATCAGGATTAGTGATTAGCATAACAATTGCAAATGATGCCCCATCAAATCCAGAGGTAAACCATTTATGCCCATTAATTAGATAATCATCCCCTTTTTTAATTGCAATTGTTCCCATTTTAACAGGATTTGATCCTGGAAATTCTGGTTCAGTCATTGCAAAACAACTTCTTATTTTGCCTTCTAATAATGGATATAAATATTTATTTTTTTGATTTTCGGATCCAAATTCAATTAAGATTTCCATGTTTCCGGCATCTGGAGCCTGACAATTGAAACAATAGTGCCCATAAGGACTAGTACCTAAAATCTCACTAATCTCACCATGTTGTAAATTGTTAAGGCCTAAACCACCGTATTCTTTAGGTATTTGTGGCAACCATAATCCATTAGATTTAACTTTTTTTCTAATCTCATCTAGTTTTGGCAACTTTTCATTCCAATCAGAGCTTAGAATCCATGGCTCTAAAGCTATTATTTCTTTCTTTACAAAAGCTTTAATCTTTTCTTTTATTTCTATAAACTCCATCTATCCTATTTACCTAAAAATTTAGGCTTTCTCTTCTCAAGAAAAGCCGTTACCCCTTCCATTAAATCATTACTCTTAAATGCAAGAATCTGTTTCTCAGCTTCAAATGCAATTGAATCATTTAAATCATTATCCATAGAAAAAAACATATCCTGTTTAGTTATTCCTATCGCCAAGGTCGGCTTTTCAGATAGTTCTTTACCCCATTTTTGTGCTTCGCTAAGAATATTTTTTTCATCAACTAATTTATTAGTCAAACCTAACTTTAAACATTCTTCTCCTAGAATCTTTTCCCCACCAACAGCAATTTCAAGAGCCTTACTATAACCTACCTGTCTAGTTAAAAGCCAACTGGCTCCTCCATCTGGCCCTAATCCTATATTGATAAAAGCATATAAAAGGCCACTTTTTTTACTCATCACTCTAAAATCACAAGCTAAAGCAAATGCTGCTCCAACACCTGCAGCAGTTCCATTAATTGCTCCAATAATTGGTTTTTTTATAGAAAAAAATAACTTCATAATCGGTTGATATTTTTCGATGATATAATCTCTTCGTTGCTCTGGAGTGGCTTGAACTCCAAAAACGCTCATATCTGCACCAGCACAAAAGCCAGGTCCGTTACCAGTCAAAACAATAGATCGTATGGCTTCATCTTCTTTACATTTGTTAAGCCCACTGATAATTCCGTCTATCAGATCTTGATTTACTGCATTGTAACGATCTGGACGATTTAAAGTGATTGTTGCAACACTATTTTTTATTTCAAATAAAACTGCTTTATTCATAATTTATTATTTATATGCAAGAGCTAAACAATCAGCTATACATGCCGGTTTTTCTTCTCCCTCTAATTCAATAACTACACGTAATTTATACTTTGCTCCCTTAGGAATATGTAGATAATCCATTAATGAAACCCTTCCTCTAAATCTTGAGCCTGAAAGAGTGGCGTTAGGGAAACGAACTTTATCTAGTCCATAATTAATCGCCATTGATAAATTTTTAATCTCATAACAATCAAACATAGTCTTAGAGCTCATTGAAAGCATTAAAAAACCATGAGCAATTGTCTTTTTATAAGGAGAGTCCTTTTTGCTTCGCTCTTCATCAATGTGAATCCATTGAAAATCTTCTGTTACATTTGCAAATTTGTTTATTCGCTCTTGATTCATTTCTTGCCAATCCGTTAATCCCAATTCTTTCCCAACACAACTTTCAAGTTCATCAATATTATTAAAGACCGTTCTATAGGCATTATGTTTTTTTTTATCTCCCATAATATTGTTTTAAGTTAACATATGTCCACCGTCAATAGTATAAACACCTCCTGTTGAATAGCTCCCTGCTCTAGATGATAAATAAACAGCTAGTCCAGAAATTTCAATTGGTTGAGCCATTCTTCGAGCTGGTAATTGATCCTCAAACTTTTTTAAAATTGATTCATTCTTCCAAATACCGGCGCTAAGTTTAGTTTGAATTAAGCCAGGACATATTGCATTAGAGCGAATACCATGTTTACCCCATTCTTTCGCCTGGACTTTAGTTAACATTATCATAGCTGCCTTGGAAATGCTATAAATACCCAGACCGAATGTTGGTTTTAATCCCTCTACAGAAGCTATGTTAATAATTGATCCATCTTGTTTTTCTTTTAAATAGGGAAAACAAAGGTTCCCAAAATCAAAAGCTGATTTTAAATTTACATCCATCATCTTATCATAAATAGCCTCTGTCATTTTTTCTAATGAGTCATGTACTGGGTTTATACCTGCATTATTGATGAAAATATCAATACCACCATAAATTTTAATTGTTTTTTGAATTAATTCTTTTCTTTGCTCAGAATCTCCTACGTGACATGCAATCCCTTTTGATTCAAAACCTTTTTTTTGAATTTTATTAGCTGCCTCATCTACTGCTTCTTGTGAACGACTACTGACAATAACATTAGCCCCATATTCTGCAAGGGCCTCAGCAATTGAAAACCCTATCCCTTTACTAGCGCCAGTAATAATTGCAACCTTACCACTTAGATTAAACAAACTTTTGGTACTCATATTTTACTGGTTTGTTTGTTTTTCTCTTTCTTAACTGAAATAAATCCTTTACGATCAATTATCGCTTTTGATATTATTTCGCATAAAATTTCTGATGTTCCTCCCCCTATTTGTTTAGATTTTGAATCCCTCCAGATCCTATTAATAGGATATTCTTCTATAGGTCCATGCCCACCAAACATCTGGAAACAATCAAGTGTGACCCTATCACAAAGTTGAGTAGCTAAAAGTTTAGCCATTAAAGCTTCTTTAAATAAATAATCCCCTTTTTCAAATCTTTTATAAAGATTAATTAGAAACTGTCGGTTTAATTCAATCTCAGAAGCCATCTTTGCAATTCGATGTCTTAAAACTTGAAATTTTGCTAATGGATCTCCAAATACCTCACGCGCTTTAAGATATTTTAATATTTTTTCTAAAGCAAATTGAGAAGTCCCAAGTGAAATAGTGGCAATTGACAAACTCTCGTATATAGAATGTTCTATTAAATCAAATTCTTTGCCCTGATCCCCTAATAAATTTTCAACAGGGACTTTCACATTTTCAAAACTAATTTCAGTCATATCTGAAGTATGGGATCCTAATTTATTTGGTTTGATAAATTTTAGACCAGCACGATCTCTTTCAACTAAAATAATTCTAATCTCTTCTGATTTTGAATTTAGATCCGTTTTAACAGGCACTAAAATATAGTCGCTATTTGTAGAATTTGCAATGAAATTTTTAGATCCATTTATAATATAATTTTCTCCATTTTTTACAGCTGTTGTTTTGACGTTACTAGAATCAAAACCTATAAAAGGTTCGCCAAAAGCAATACTGCCAATTAAATCCCCTTTAATCCCAGGAACCAAATATTTTTGCTTTTGATTCTCATTTGCATTAGCATTTATATGCATTAGTGATAAGTAAAAGTGTGAAGCCATAGCAGCAGCAAATCCAGTCGGATTAACCCTAGATATTTCCTCAAGAATTATAACGGTATACCAAATTTCAGAATTACTCCCTCCATACTTTTGTTCAAACGCTAATCCAAAATACCCCATTTGACCAAATTTTTTATATATCTCTTTTGGAATTTTTCCTTCCTTTTTCCAATCATCAATGTTTGGAATAACTTCTTTATTTATGAATTTCCTTATCGAGCTTCTAAACAACTCTCGATGATCAAATCCCATTTGATAAAGTGGTCCAATGGGATTATAGAAAAAAATTTCAGATGAAGTACCCGTATCTTTTTCTTTTTCATATTCTACATCATCAATAACCATTTTAGATATTATCTCATGCATAATTTCTGATGTGCCAGCACCGATTGTTCCAGCCCTAACATCTCTATACATTCTTGCCATAGGATAATCCTCCATATATCCATAGCCTCCATAAAACTGTAAACATTGAGTTGCTACTTTTTCATGAAGCTCAGTACAAATTAACTTAGCCATTGAACACATCTTCACATCGTACATGCCACGCCCAAAAATACTACAACAATAGTAGCCAAAAGCTTTAAGGGCTTCAACTTCAGAGGAAAGTTGGGCGATGCGATGCCTTAGCACTTGAAAAGTGTCAAGTGTATTTCCAAAAGCTTTTCTCTCAGACATATATTCCATAGAAATTTCAATTGCATATTCCATAGATGAAACTGAAGAAGGAATAAAACATAATCTTTCTAGCTGCAATCCATTCATTAAATATTTAAAGCCAGAGCCCTCCTCCCCAATTAGATTATCAACCGGAACTTTTACACTGTCAAAACTTAATTCTGCAGTATCTGAACAATGCCATCCAAGCTTATTTAGTTTGTTCTTTTGAATTCCTTCAGAATTTAAATCTATTACTAATAGGCTAACTCCTTTTGATCCTTTATCTGGATCTGTTTTGACAACAGCAACTACAAAGTCCCCATAATAGGCATTTGTTATAAAGGTTTTGGATCCATCAACCACGTAATAATTCCCACTTTTAATTGCTTTGGTTTTAATTTTTTGTGTATCAGATCCTACGTCAGGTTCAGTTATCCCTATACAGCCTATTAATTCTCCTGTGGCTATTCCTGGCAGGTATTTTTCCTTAATGACTTCTGAACCATATTTAACTATGTATGGGCCGGCCATATACTGAGCGGCTTGTTGAGCAATTGTAAAACCTCCACAGTTTATTCTCCCTAGTTCCTCATTGAAAACAACATCAAAGAAAAAATCTAAATCACTGCCTCCATACTTTTTGGGATATGATAGTCCAAGATATCCCATAGCCCCCATTTTTTTCCATATCTCTCTGGGTATTCTCTTTTCTTTTTCCCATTCATCAATGTTAGGAACTACCTCCCTTTGAAAAAAATCCCTCAGGCTTGCTCTAAATAATTCATGCTCTTCTCTAAAATATTCCATTCACTTTAAATAAGTTTCTTTATCATATTAAATAACTGCATTCTATCACCTGATAAATGTTCAAGTCCATCCACCGGGATAGTGATGCCACTAATGTAAGAAGAAAGTGGCGAAGCAAGAAATATGACAGCATTGGCTATATCTTTTGGAGTTCCAAATCTATTCATCAGATTCTTTTTCTCAATTTCCTTAAAAAAAGATTTAAATACTTCTGGATAAGAATCCAAGCCAGAAGTAGCTATTATTCCTGGAGCAATAGCATTTACCCTTATTTTGTATTCAGCCCATTCTTGTCCTAACGTTTTGGTTAGGTTCTCAACACCTGCTCTAGCTGCTCCAGTATGAGCCATTCCTGGGAACCCTCTTAAAACATTTGCTGTTATGTTGACTATGTTCCCTTTGCTTTGGGGGATAAAAAATTTATTTGCACAAGAATGACTCATGTT
>Ga0066866_10000399_pt1 | contig 16704 bp, 16 predicted proteins | sample ETN01SmetaG_3_FD_66435 | JGI IMG/M metagenome (GOLD analysis project Ga0066866, IMG submission 66435) | Marine microbial and viral communities from oxygen minimum zone, Eastern Pacific Ocean - ETNP2014F12-01SV263 | ecosystem: Environmental > Aquatic > Marine > Oceanic ...
AATTAATAAAATTAAAAACAAATTTAAATATAAAGGCTAACGAAAAAGATTACCTAATAACCAATAGAAATCAAAAAGCATTATCGGATATTACAACCAAATATGATTTAAAAACTATCGCAGAAAGCCTTGATCTAAAAATAATAAGAAAAAATTATAATAACAAAGCGAATTATAAAAATATTTATACAAACAAAGAATTAGAGGGTTTGCGCACAAAACTTAATAAGAAAAGTTTTTTTGCATTTGATACCGAAACAACTTCGCTGGATTCAATGGAGGCCAAACTAGTTGGTGTGTCTTTTTCTATTAAACCTCATGAGGCATATTATATTCCTATCAATCACCATGATAAAAATATTGATATTAGCGAGAAAAAAGTATTGGAATTTCTAAAAGAAGTTATGGCAGAATCAAAATTTACTATAATTGGTCAAAATATTAAATATGATATGAATGTATTAGAAAAATACAGCATTAAGTTTAATTGTAAAATTCATGACACGATGGTTATGTCATACGTTTACAATTCAACCGGCAAACATGATTTAAATACTTTGTCAGAAAAATATCTAAATTATACAACTATTAAATATGAGGAATTAGCTGGTTCAGGAGCTAAGCAAAAATTATTTTCAGAAATTGATGCAGATAAGGTAACTAATTATGCTTGTGAAGATGCAGACATTACATTGAGATTATATAATTTTTTATATGAAAAATTATCTTCAAATAAAGAACAGCTTAACTTATATGAAAAAATTGAATTACCGCTTGTTAAGATATTATCTAAAATAGAATTAAATGGAGTTAATATTAATGAAAAAAGTTTGTCTCAACAAAGCAAGTCTTTAGGTGAAAGAATTAAAGTTATAGAAAAAAATATTTATAAATTAGCTGGCAAAGAATTTAATATAAGTTCTCCTAAACAATTACAAGAAATCTTTTATGACGTTTTAAAATTACCAATAATTAAAAAAACACCAAAAGGGCAACCATCAACAAACGAAGATGTAATGTTAGAATTATCAAATCTTAATGAATTACCAAAACTAGTTTTGGATTTTAGAAACCTCACAAAGCTCAAAAATACCTATACTGATAGACTGGGTGAACAAGTTAATCAATTCACTAAAAAATTACATACTTCTTATAATCAAACAGTTGCAATAACTGGAAGACTATCATCTTCAAACCCTAACTTGCAAAATATACCAATTAGAACTGAAGATGGAAGAAACATAAGAAAGACTTTTGTGGCTAGTAAAAATCATAAAATTTTATCAGCTGATTATTCTCAAATTGAACTTAGAGTAATGGCTCATTTATCTAAAGATAAGTCTTTAATAGAAAGTTTTTTAAAATCTGAAGATATACATTCAGAAACTGCAAAAGAGGTATTTTCATTAGATAAAGAACCAACAAAAGATCAAAGAAGAGCTGCTAAAACAATTAATTTTGGGTTAATTTATGGGATATCTTCATATGGGTTAAGCAGGCAGCTAAAAATAGATAATAACTCCGCAAAAGAATATATTGAAAAATATTTTTTACGTTATAAAGGTGTTAAAAAGTTTATGGATAATATAAAAGCTGAGGCAAAAAAAAATGGGTATGTGTCTACAATCTTAGGCAGAAGAATTTATTTACCAAATATAACTCATAATAATTTCCAAATACGTAGCGCATCAGAAAGAACAGCAATAAATGCTCCTATTCAAGGGACTGCTGCTGACATATTGAAGATTGCAATGATACATATAGATGAGTGGATGAATAAATCTGATGGAAAAATAAAAATGTTAATGCAGGTACATGACGAACTTGTTTTTGAGGTAGAAAATGATTTTCTTGATAATGCTATAGCTAAAATTAATGAGCTAATGTCTAATTGCTACACCTTAAACGTACCCTTAATAGTTGACATAGGAACGGGTGATAATTGGGATAAAACCCATTAAATTTTATTGATTATTTGAAGAATAGTTTTGTTCCTATATAATATCTGATTGAGATATATGAATAAATTACTCTATTTCATCAACTTTATACTTCTTTCAGTCTTTTCTCTGAATATTTCAGCAGGCAATGTCGAAAAAGGTAAAGAAAAAAGCGCGGCCTGTATTACATGTCATGGTGATGCTGGCGTAAGCGTTAATGCAGCTTGGCCTAAATTAGCTGGGCAACACGCATCTTATATTGCATCTCAATTATATGAATTCCAAAAAGGAACTAATGGTAAAAGAAATAATGCTGTAATGCATGGTATAGCACTAACATTATCTAATACTGATATTGAAGATTTATCTGCATACTATGCATCTTTAGATAATTCTATAGGAGTAACGGATGACAAATATGTGACACTTGGTCAAAGTATTTATAGAGGTGGTAATCTAGAGTATAAAATACAAGCATGTATATCATGTCATGGCCCTAATGGACAAGGTAATTTACCTGCTGCTATACCTTCTCTTTCTGGACAACACTCAACTTATATATACACTCAACTGAAAAATTTTCAAAGCAAGAAAAGATCAAATGATCCAAATAAAATGATGAGAAACATTGTATATAGAATGTCTGAGGATGAAATGAAAGCGGTCTCAGAATATATAGAAGGTTTACATTAATGAAAAATTTTTTAATCGCTCCATCTCTAATTTTATTAATTATAATGACCCTATTTTCTACAGTTGAGTCATCTCCTAAATATGTGCAAATTTCTAATCAAAAGCAAACAGATAGTGACAAGATAGTTGTTTATGAATTTTTTTGGTATGGATGCCCACATTGTTATAATTTAGAACCAACAATGGATAAAATAGAGGCTAATTTAAAAAAGGACACTATTTTAGTTAAGATACCAGTTGCCTTAAGAGATACCTGGGAAAATCATGCTAAAGCATTTTATACATTACAGCAGATGAAATTAGACGATGATTTACATGAGAAAATATTTAATGAAATACATATAAATTCAGAAAGATTAGATACCCGAGATAGTTTAGCCCAATTTGTTTCTAATGAAGGTTTTAATGGAGATAAATTTAAAAAAATATTTGATTCATTTGGTACAGAAATGAGGTTAAAAAAAGCTAGCAGGCTTGCAAGACAATATCAAATAACATCTGTTCCAACTTTAGTTATAAATGGAAAATATAGAACTAGTGGATCACATGTTAGCTCTTATGATGAGTTAGTCGATGTCGTTAATTTATTAATTGAAAAAGAAAGGTTAAATTAGGAGTTAATTATGGTGGCAAAAATTATAAGTGGCAGAGAGGTTGCAGAAAAAATATTAACAACTGATTTGAAAAATAGAGTAGATGCTTTAAATAAACGTAATATAAAACCTAAGTTAGTTGTGATGCTCGTAGGCGATGTGAAGGCTTCAGCAAGTTATGTTAGACAAAAAGAGAAATTTGCTGTTAAAGCTGGAATTGAATCAGAAGTAGTTAGATTTGAATCAAGCGCAACCGAAGATGAGATACTAAATAAAATTGATGATATAAATGATGATAATAAAATTCACGGCGTTATAGTTCAATTGCCTTTACCAGACCATATTTCTGTAACTAAAGTTTTGAATAAAATAGATCCATCAAAAGATGTAGATGGGTTTACCCCAACGAATGTAGGAAAATTATTTTTAGGTGAAGAAACTTTAGTCTCATGCACCCCAAAAGGTATAATGCAAATGTTAGCATCTACGGGAGTAGATTTAACGGGGAAAAATGTAACTGTAATAGGCAGATCAAATATTGTTGGAAAACCAGTGTCTATTCTTTGTCAACAACAAAATGCTACAGTTACAATGTGTCATTCAAAAACCAAGGATTTGAATGCTAAGCTTTCAGATGCTGATGTTGTTATTGTAGCTGTAGGTGTGCCTAAGTTTGTTGATGGTAGCCAAATACCTGAAGGAGCCATTGTAATCGATGTAGGCATTCACAATATTGATGGTAAACTTTGCGGAGACGTAGATTTTGAATCAGCCTGCGAGAAGGCATCAGCAATTACTCCTGTGCCTGGTGGAGTTGGTCCAATGACAGTTTGCGCCCTTATTGAAAATACTATTATTGCCGCTGAGAGAATAAACTAGCGCCTGAGAAGATTTGAACTTCTGACCTTTAGCTTCGGAAGCTAATGCTCTATCCAACTGAGCTACAGACGCAAATTTATGATGACTTTATTATTTCTTCTAGTATAATCGAATCAATTATATTAAATCATAAAAATTACTTAACATGGATAGCAAAAATACAGACAGAGAGTTTTATAAAATATTTTCAATTGTTATGATTTTTATTATTGGTTTGACAATATTAATAGCAATATTATCAAATGTATTTGCCTCATATTCTTTACATCCTAGCGAGCAGTATAAACAAGAAATCCAAAAACGTGAAAACCAAAGAACTAAACCTGTTGCCAATATAAACTTAGCTAGCAATCCAATAATAAAACAAGAAACACCAATTATTACTGCATCAGCTGGTAAATTATCAGGGGAAGAAGTTTATAATGCTGTATGCATGTCATGTCATACAAGTGGCGTCGCCGGAGCTCCAGTTATTGGAAAAAGTGACCAGTGGGCAGAGAGGATAGCTCAAGGAAAGCAGTCATTATATTCAAATGCTATAAATGGAATTGGCGTCATGCCAGCTAAAGGTGGGGCTAGTAATTTATCTGATGATAATATAAAAGACGCGGTAGATTATATAATTTCTGAATCTAATTAGATTTTAATTTCTTTTCTAATTCTTCAATTTTTAACCTTGTTTTAAGTAACACTTCTTGTTGAATATCAAATTCTTCTCTAGTCACAAGGTCGATCTTGTGCAAATAATCTTCAATAAGAACCTTAATACTAGACTTTATATCTTCTCTAAACTTGTTATTACCTGATGGAATTAAAGATTCTATTTTTTCAACAAGCTCAACAACTTTACTAGATTCCATATTACCTCTGCACATAATTAGTGCAATAACTATAAAAAACGTATAATAATAACAATATACTAGCTTTTATACCAATTTTCTATAGGATGATAATTGAGAATGTTAATCTAGCAATTTTAAAGATTATACTTAATTAATATAAATATAGTTGGCATGATTTGTGCATATTGTATTGTAGTTAGAGTTAACAATATTTATAAAAAATGGAGATGAAAATGAGAAAAATATTTAACAATGCTTTTGCTATCTTTTTAATTGTCACGATGACTATGGGAACAGCACAAGCAGGTGGAGAAACTGCAAGTTCAGATAGTTCAGGCAGCAATATAACTTATAATGTTGGTTTTACAACCGCATATTGGTATAGAGGAGCTTTCCAAAATGATTCAGCGATTAGCTTTGGAGCTGATTATGAAAACGGTTCATTTTACTTAGGCACATGGTGGGTTGATGTAGGTGCATCAAGCATACATGATCCAAGCTTAGAGATTGATCTTTACACTGGTTATAATTTTGATTTACTTGGTGTACCAAGTTATTTAGGTGTAACTGGTTATTATTATACAGATGAGTTTGATCAAGATTATGAAGAAGTAAATTTTGGTATGGATTTTGGATTAGTTTCTTTTGATAGTGTAATTTATGGAGATTACAAAGCTGGTAATGGAAATGCAAGTTCGGATTATGGACATTTTAAACTTAATGTACCATTAACTGATTCACTTGGTTACAGCTGGCAAACCTTTACTGGTGGTTCGATTCATTACGCAAGTCATGAATTGGATTATTCAATGCCTGCCCTTGGTGGTGATTTAGGAATAGTTATAGGGCATAACAATGATGGAGGAGCTGGCGCTACACAAAATAGTGACCAAGATACAACATACGCTACTCTGTCAATAGGATATACTTTTTAAATAATGTATTATGAAATCTTAGGAGGAACATTGTTCAATGAAATTAGTAATAGCAGTCATTAAACCTTTTAAACTTGATGAAGTAAGAGAGGCACTCTCCGGTATAGGAGTACAAGGTATAACCGCAACTGAAGTCAAAGGCTTTGGAAGGCAGAAAGGTCATACTGAGCTTTACCGAGGGGCTGAATATGTTGTAGATTTTCTACCTAAAATAAAACTAGAAATTGCTGTTGATGATAAGCTTGCCGAAAAAACTGTAGAGACGATATTATCAACAGCCAGTACTGGAAAAATTGGAGATGGTAAAATCTTTATTCTTGATCTCCAAGAAGCTATACGTGTTAGAACTGGAGAAAAAGGAAACGATGCCCTCTAGTTAATAAGTTTTATTAATAAATCAAAAAAAAGTTACTTAATAGCCATGATTGTATATAAAATCATGGCTTTTGAGATTTAATAAAAGACCATAAACCAAGCGGGTAAATTGGCATATGAAATGCGCTTATTATGATTTTTTTAAAATTATTATTTTTTAGCTTTTTAATTGTCGGTTTAATTATTTTTTTATAATCAATCATTGGCGAACCACTTTGTTGTATCAATATTCCATTTTTTTTTAAAATATAATTTATATTTTTATAAAATATATTTGAATAAAGTTTTTTTGCTATAGGGTTTGGGTCAGTGCAATCAATTATTATAACATCATATTTTAAATTATTTTTTTTCTTAACCCATTCATAACCATCCTCAATATATATAGATACTTTATTTTTAATGGATGCATTAAATTTAAAATTGTTTTTAAAATATTTTTTACAAGTATTGATTATTTTATCATCAATTTCAACAACATCAATTTTGCTAAAATTTTTTTCTTTACTAATTTTTTTCACTAAACCAAAATCACCGCCACCTATAATTAAAACCTCCATTTTATTATTTTTTAAATCTATCATCCTTAAACATTCGTCATGATAGTGATCTGAGTATTTTTCAGTAATCATGAAACAATCATCCAGCATTAATATGTTCCCAAAGGTTTTTGATGAATATACTTTTATTTTTTGAAATTTTGATTTTGTGCTGTAAAGCAATTTTTGACACTCAATGCCAAAGAAAGTATTAGATTTTTTGCAATATTCTTTTACTAACATTTAATTCTTATATTATTTTTAATGATATAATATTTTAACTTTAAATTTAGTAAAATAAAAATTTATATGAATGTTGAGCATAAACACCTATTAGTTAGAGCTGAAGTTGATAATTGCCCTATGAAAAATGAGCTTGGTTATGTTTTAACCTGGATGAATGGGCTTATATCTAAAATTAATATGAAACTAATGCATGGCCCAAATATCTCCTACATTGATCAAGCAGGTAATAGAGGTATTACTTGTATGGCCTTAATAGAGACTAGTCATATTGTTTTACATATATGGGACGAAGCGAAGCCAGGATTGTTTCAATTAGATGTTTATAGTTGTAAGTCTTTTGATTTGAACATAGTTATAGAATCACTCAGAAAATCATTTTCAGTTAGAAAGATACAGTATAAATTTTTGGATAGAAAGTCAGGTTTAGTATTGGTGGAAGAAAAAAAACTTTAAACTTTTAGTTTTAGAGCGTATCTTATTTTTGCAATAACATAATCTAGTAGCAGACATGTTTTTTCATGTAATTCAGAATTTATTCTATAATCTGCTGGAGCAATGAAATCAACTCTATTTGCATTAAGAAGGTTTTTGCTAATACGCACCTGTTCTTTTAATTTCTTTTGGTAAACAGCTATAGAGTGACCTCCTTCCTTTTTTAGCAAAGCCATACTTGGAACATCTGTTAAACCATCTCCCACATAAATCATATTATCAAATGGTATAGGCCTCTTTTTTTCTGGCATATGTTTATTTATGCTCTGCGATAATAATTCTTTACCTTTATTAATTCTAAAAATATATTGAGTTTTAGTTGTATCTGTAATTACAATTTTTGGGAAAACCGCATGTTTTTTAGAATTATAATAATATTCTGATGCAAATATTTTTTTTATAAATTTTTTAATTGAGACTCCTTCTAGAATTTCTAAATGACCTGCTGAAATAATATAATGATAAATTTTTATTTCGCCATTTGATTTTTTTTCTACATATTTATCAATATTTTTAAACCATTCATTTACACCTTGATAATATTTAATGTCTTTCCCCATTTTATAAAATTCATTTTTTGAAATTTTAATATTTTTTTCTATTGCTGAATCTAAAAGATGACGCATATAAACCATCATTGTTTCAGCTCCAGTTTCTTTTGTTTCTTTCATAATGCCAGCCCAAAAACTTTTAGACGTAATCCCAAGCTTAGGTAATAAAGTATATTCTTGCATTGTTTTTGGGGTTAAAGTCCCATCAAAATCATAAATTATTGCTATTTTATTTTGTATCATCACATTTCCTTGGGTGCGTTGATGTTTAATAATTCTAACCCACATTTTAAAACTTTCTGTACAGCAGCTATCATATAAATTCTACTATAATTTATTTCATCCGTTAGCATTTTAACATTTGCGTAATAGCTATGAAAATCTTGTGCTAGTTTTTGCAAGTAATGTGTCATCATGTGAGGCTGAAGGTTAATTATTGTTTTTTCACATACATCATTAAAATTAAGAAGAGTTGAAATTATATTTTTTTCTAAATCATTATCTAAAGATTCTAGATTATAATCATGTGATTTATAGTCTTTTGCATCATGTAGTATTTTTTCTATTCTTGCATGAGCATATTGAATATAGTAGACAGGATTATTTTTATTTTCAGTTATTGCAATATTTAAATCAAAGTCTAAATGCTGATCTTTATTTTTTGTTAAATAAAAGAAGTTCATTGCATCATTTCCTATTTCTTCCCGCAGTGTCTCTAATTCTACAAACTCTCCCTTCCTTGTAGACATTGATACTTTTTCTTTTCCTCTAAACAAATTAGCAAACTGCATTAAATGAATATCTAACTTATCTATGTTATGTCCGAGTGCCTTTAATCCTGCTATCATTCTTGGTACATAACCATGATGATCGGCCCCCCAAATATTTATGACCATATCATATTCTTTCATTTTTAAATCATGATAGGCTAAATCTGATGCAAAATAGGTATATTCTTTATTTGATTTAATTAATACCCTTGGCTCATCTGCTTTTAGCATGAGAGCGCCTTCTTTTTTGATAGTATGTCCAGACTCTTCAAGTCTATTTATTAGTTTATTTACTAAATTATCATCAAATAAAGATGTTTCATAAAACCAATTATCAAATTTAATATTTAAATTCACTAATGGTGTTTCAATTAAACCTATTACTGATTTTATAACTTTTCTTTTATCAACATAATTATCCGTCTTAAATTTTGATGCTAGACTTTCTATATACTTACCTTGATAGAGATCTTCCTGTCCTTCTCCATACTTGCTATCAATTTTTGCATTAATACTTATCATTAATTTTTCTATTTGATTGCCATGGTCATTTACGTAATATTCTTTTGTCACATTATGCCCTTGTATTTTTAAAAATTTTGCAATTATATTTCCATAAATTGCCCCTCTGCCATGACCAACATGAAGAGGTCCAGTAGGATTAGCCGAGATGAATTCAACATTTATTTTTTTTGATTTATCTGTTTTGCAAGATTTTAATAAATCATTTGACCCTAATATTTCTTTAACTATATTATTTTTCTGCGCATTTTTAATTATAAAGTTTATATACCCTGGTTTAGCTACAGAACATTCACATACATCTGATTTTTCTATTTTCGATAATATTTTTTCAGCTAATTCCATAGGATTTATTTTTAGCTGTTTTGCTAATTTCATAGCAATATTTGTAAAATAATCAGACCCAACATGTTTTGTTGTTGTCTTTTGTATTTCTACAACTCTTTCGTCTATTTCTTTTTCAAAAGATTTTTTTAAGGCTTTTGTAATTATTTTTTTTAGATTATTTTTCACGTTATTTCTAATATAAATCAATAGGGTCTACGTCTAGAGACCATCTTATATTGTAAGGTTTTTTTCTATCCATGTATTGTCTTATTTCCTGTGTTTTAATTGCTAAAGCATTTCTATTTTTTGATCCAAATAATATTTGAAAGAAATACATATTATTTTTTCTACCTATAGGTGCTTCAGCTGGACCATAGAAAAAAATAGATTTTTCATTGTTAAATTTTCTCTTTACTTCTTCTAAAAATAATAGTGATTTACTTTTTACTGTTGATGAGGCCCTAATTAAGGATATGTAACTAAATGGTGGCAATCCAGCTTTATCACGTTCTTCCATATTTTTTTTAGAAAATTCTATATAACCTTTTTTTAATAACACATGTAGCAAAGGATGATCAGGTCTCCTAGTTTGAATTATTACCTGTCCCCTATGTTCTTTTCTGCCAGACCTTCCAGAAACCTGAGTGATTAACTGAGCCGTTTTTTCTAAACCTCTAAAGTCCAAACTATATAAACCTGAATCTATATCTATAATTCCAACTAATGATACATTTGGGAAATCATGACCTTTTACCAACATTTGCGTTCCAATTAAGATATCAATTTCATTATTATTTGCTTTATCTACAAATTCATTTAGTTTTTTTATATTTGAAATAGTATCACTGTCTATCCTTGCTATTTTTGTTTTTGGGAATAAATTTTTTATTTTTTCTTCAATACGTTGGGTTCCATAACCAATAGGGCGAACATCACATTTTTCACAACTACCAGGATTTTTTAATATTTTTTCTTGATAACCACAATGATGACATTTTACCAATTTTTGAGATTGGTGATAGGTCATAAATGATTCACATTTATTACACCTAGATACCCAGTTACAGTTCCCACACATTAATGCGCTGCTAAAACCTCTTCTGCCAATAAACAATAAACATTGTTTGTTCCTGCTTAATTGTGTTTTAATGGATTTTTTAAGAAAATTTGAAATACCATCATCTGGAATATCTTTGTTAAGATCAACAATGGCAATTTCTGGTAATTCTGCTTTAAAAAATCTTTTTGTTAAATTAAATTTCTTAGATTTATTAATATCAGAATTATACAAACTCTCAAAAGAAGGAGTGGCGCTTCCAATTATTATGGGTATGTTTAAATTTTTTGATCTAACGATAGCTAAATCTCTCGCATGATATTTAAATTTTTCCTGTTGTTTAAGAGATGTATCATGTTCTTCATCCACTATAATCATTTTTAAGTTTTTAAATGGTAAAAATATAGAAGATCTTGTGCCTATTACAATATCTAGATTAGAATTTTTTGAATAGTTCCATACCTTCATCTTTTCTTTTTCAGTTATTGATGAATGATATGAGAAAATATTACAGTCTAAATATTTTTTAAATCTGGCTACTGTTTGAGGTGTTAAATTTATTTCTGGAACAATTATGAGAGTTTGCCCACCATCTTTCACGATTGCGTCTGTTAATTTAATATACACTTCTGTTTTTCCGCTCCCTGTTATGCCATTAATCAAATAACTAGAAAATTTAGATTTATTTATATATATTTCCTCATATATTTTATTTTGCTCTTCATTTAATTTTATTATGTTTTGTTTTATTGTAGATTCTTCCTTATCCGATATAAGAAAATCATTTTCCCTTGTACTCTTACCCTCTCTAATTTGTTTTGGCAGCGTATTAAATAACACTTGACCAATGGGGTGTTGATAATAATTAGATGCCCAATTGCATAAATTTAATATATCTTTGCTTATGCTTGGATTGATATCTATTACTTTAACAATTTTCTTTAGCTTATAATTTATATGTTCTTTTTTTTGATTTGATTTACATGAAAGAACAACTCCAATTATCTTCTTGTTTCCAAATGGAACCTCAACCCTTGAGCCAGGCATAATGCTTGAACAGGAATCAGGTATTAAATAATCAAAGGTTTTATACAAAGGAAGGTTAAGAGTTACTGTAGCAATATTTAACATAATTTATTATACATTTAGGTCTGTTTTTTTGACAAATTAACTAGAACATACAGTAGAATTATTTATCCACAGAAATTGTGAACAAAACTGTGGATAAAACCCAATTAATCGGTACTTTTTATTTCTATGTATTATTTTTGTTGGATTGTACGTTTTATAATCAATAAAAAAAATATATAAATATCAATAATATATAAAGTAAATAAATGTATTAATGTTATAGAAACCTCACAAGATTATGTTTGTTTAGAATTTACAGCATTGTTAATAAACCCTAGGTTTTTAGCGATTTATCCATTATGGAGCATTAGAAATGACCTAAAAATAATACTTTTTGACAATATTTTTGATTAATGCACACTTAGTGTGCAAACTAGTTTTAATATATTAGTAATTCATCTTAATTAAGTAAGTTATAATATTTTAATGATTGAAAATAGACAAATTTTAAGGCTAAATTCAGCTGGGCATCCAACTGGATGGATAAATTATCAAGCAGCAGTTAAGCTGTACTATCTTGATCAGATAGTATACGAATGTGGAGCATCATCCATGAAAATAATGGGTGGTTATAACCGCCTTACAGGCCTAAGAAGCTCCTTAAATATTAATTCCATCATAGCTACTAGAAATTTACATAAACTCGATTATTCTTCATTTACACCTACGCTAAATAACACTACATTATTCATGAGAGACGATAATAAGTGTTTGTACTGTGGCAGTGATTTTAGTCACAGAAGTCTCTCTAGAGATCATGTAATACCACTTTCATTGGGAGGGGAAGATGTTTGGACTAATGTAGTCACAGCATGTAGAAGATGCAATAACCACAAAGGTGGCAAGACACCAGAGGATGCAAATATGATGTTACTCGCAATACCTTTCAGTCCATCACGAGTAGAATATCTTATTTTGCGAGGACGTAAAATTCTAGCTGATCAAATGGAGTTTTTAATGTCACATGTTTCAAAGAATAGCCCCTTATTAGAAAGATATAAAAATTTTTAAGTTTGTTTTAAAATATTATGATGAATTCAAAACTAGAATCTACAGGCGTTTTATTAATTAATCTAGGAACACCCAAATCTCCTAATGTAGAAGATGTTCGTAAATATTTATCAGAATTCCTTTCAGACCCAGATGTAATAAGGCTACCAAGAATTTTGTGGATACCATTGCTTCACTTAATCATTTTAAGGGTAAGACCTAAAAAGAGCGCTGAATTATATAAGAAGATTTGGTCAAAAAATGGTTCTCCATTATTACATAATTCTATCCTACAATTAGACTCCCTCAGAGATAAAATTGGCTTAGAAAATAATAATTTATTATTAGATATAGCTATGAGGTATGGTGAGCCATCAATAGAATCAAAAATAAAAAAATTTTATGAAAAAGGCATAAGAAAAATTCTAATTATTCCTATGTTCCCACAGTACTCAACCACTACAACGCTATCAATAATAAAAAAAACCAATAACGTATTAAAAAAACTTAATTTAACTAATAAAATTTTTATAAATATTATAAAAGATTTTCATAATAATGATCTATATATTAGTTCTTGTGCAAATCTAATTAAACAGTATCAGGATAATTATGGCAAGCCTGGAAAACTTCTTTTATCATTCCATGGAATACCTAAATCATATATTTGTGATAAAGAACCATATCAAAAACAGTGTTTTATAACAGCTAAGTTAATAGCGAAGAAATTAAATTTGAAAAATAATGATTATGAAACTGTGTTTCAATCAAGATTTGGTAAGTCAGAGTGGATTAAACCATATTTGGCAGAAAGGTTAATAAAATTACCGACTGAAAATATAAAAAATATACAAGTTTTTTGTCCTGGCTTTGTAGCTGATTGTTTAGAAACTATAGAGGAAATTGGGGAAGAGTCTCATGATTTATTTCTTAAATCAAAAGGATTAAAGTTTAATTTTATACCATGTCTTAATAATTACCCTGGATATATAGATACAATGATAGATATAATTAGGAAAAACTCGTAGTGCGTATTAATTTATGTACAGTTTTATTTAAAATTCTTAAGCTTTTTTCTCACCAAAGGATGTTCTAATTTGGCATACACCGGAATGCCGTTTTTATATGGGGGATAATCTTCACCTTCAACTAAATTCTGTATATATTTTTTACATTTGCCAGTTATTCCGAAACCATCTTTGCTTATGTACGACATAGGAAGTTGTTTTTCCTTGTTAGCGACTTTAGCTAGTTTAGTATTTTTTATTTTCCACTTATATTTACCTGAACGAGAGCTTGTTATTGTAATCATTACCCCGCTTAAACCCTTTTTAGCTACTTCTAATGCCTCATACCCAACAGCATATGCTTGTTGAACATCAATTTTTGAACCAATATGTCGCGCTGATCTTTGCAAATAATCAGCAACAGCCCAGTGTACTTTAAACTTTAGTTTGTCAGTAATATAAGATGCTAATTTTGGGGCTACTCCACCTAGATGCGTGTGTCCAAAACTATCTTTAGAACTACTCGCTGAAACAAATTTATTTTGTGAATTCTTTATTCCTTCAGAAGCAACAATTACACAATACCCATACTTTTTAACAGATTTATTAACTTTCGATAAGAATGAATCTCGCACAAACAACACTTCTGGTAAAAGTATTATATGTGGGGCATGTACATTATTATCTTTAATTATGCCTGAAGCAGCTGCTAACCATCCAGCGTGTCTACCCATAACTTCAAGTAGGAAAACTTTAGTTGAGGAATTAGACATGGACGCAACATCAAGTGAAGCCTCATATGTAGATGTCGCAATATATTTTGCTACTGTTCCATATCCTGGACAATTATCAGTTATTGGTAAATCATTATCGATTGTTTTTGGTAAACCAATACATTTAACATCATAAGAGTTTTGTTTAAAAAATTTTTCAAGTTTATTAGTTGTATCTTGTGAATCCCCTCCTCCATTATAGAAAAAATACCCGATATTATGAGCTTTGAAAACATTCAATATTCTTATAAATTCTTTCTTATTTTTTACAGGGTCTTGTAATTTTATTCTACAAGAACCAAAAGCGCCTCCTGGTGTATGTTTTAATTTTGAAAGTTCTTTGCTATTTTCTTTGTCAACATCTATAAGCTCTTCGTTTAGAGCGCCTGCAATACCATTTTTACCAATATACATTTTCCCAAAAAATTTTTTATTATGCTTATATGCATCTATTAATCCAGCTGCTGTTGAATTTATTACTGGAGTTACACCACCAGATTGAGCATAGAATATATTTTTTTTCATATTAATTTTAAATACTTTCTTTAATATTTCTGATCCAAGAATATTTTTGACCTTCTTTCATCCCCGTTTGGCTTAAGAAGTTATCTAGTTTAGTAAAATCCACTTCTTTTCTATTTAGGGAGCTTATATTTTTGTTTAAACTGTCAATATACTCTAGTGTAGCTAACTTTTTAGAAAGATAAATAATTTTTTTATTATCTTCTATAATTTTAATGAACCGTTTATAACGATCGCCTAACTTTAATGGTATAGTGTCTACACTCATTAAAATATTATCAAGGTTTTTATATTTAATCATTAAAGCAGATGCAGTTTTATTTCCAATTCCTGGCGCACCAGGTATACCATCAACAGCATCACCCATTAATCCAAAATAATCAGGTAATTTTTGCGGTAGAAAACCTAATTTTTCAACAAGATCTTTTTTTGTGTATTTTTTTTCTGCAAAGTCCCACCATAAGTCGCCCTCATGAACAATTTGATAAAGATCTTTATCGTTAGTAATAATAATATTATTTAGTTTTTTTTCTCTATTATTTTTAGATAATGTATATAAAATATCATCCGCCTCATATTCTTTACTAGCTATGTTGCTTATACCTAATAAATTTAAGAATTCTCTACATAACTTAAATTGTATTTTTAACTCCTCAGGAGCCTTTTCTCTAGATTTTTTATAATCTGGATATATTTTGTTTCTAAAACAAGTTCCAAGACTTTCATCAAAAGCAAAACTCAAGTAAATGGGCCTATATGTTTTTAGAAATTTAATTACAAAATTACAAAAACCTAAAAATGCAGATATGGACTCATACTCTTTTGTTTTTATTGTTGGCATAGAGAACCAATATTTTAGAACAAATCCAGTAGAATCTATTAAAAAAGCTTTTTGATCTAATTTGTTATTGGACAATCTTTATTAAATCTCCAATTTTTGGATTTTTATTTGGATAGTGACCATTTAGTAAGCGCAGTTTATCAATTGCGAATTCACCTAATGGAGATGATTCTGCAAGTTTTTCATATGTCATACCTTCTCTAAATCTAATCACCTTAATTCTCAAACCTTTAGAATTTACAACTTCAGTTTTAGACATTTTTGAAAATGTTTTTAACATATTATTCGCTTGCTCATCATTAGATAAATCACTTAGGTTTATATTTACAATCCATGCCTTGGGTTTTATAGTATCTGATTGAGTATCAAATATTACTATAAATCTTTTATAACTCGTTGAAACAATATTTTCATTTTTATATAAATGGGTATAACCTTTTAGGTTATTATATGAAAAATCCCCAGCTTCAATTAATTTATTTGTATTTAAAAAGTTAGTTTTATTTACCCCATTTTCTAAATATTTTTTTGGAGTTAAACCATTCTCTAAGTCATCTGTAAGCAACTCATCCGCGTTTATAATTATATTATCTTCTTTTTTTGTTAACAAAAGTCGTTGTGGTTCATTTTTAAACAACCATGATTTATCTATGTTAAATTTAACAGCAAGAATTGGGTG
>Ga0066866_10000405_pt1 | contig 16623 bp, 9 predicted proteins | sample ETN01SmetaG_3_FD_66435 | JGI IMG/M metagenome (GOLD analysis project Ga0066866, IMG submission 66435) | Marine microbial and viral communities from oxygen minimum zone, Eastern Pacific Ocean - ETNP2014F12-01SV263 | ecosystem: Environmental > Aquatic > Marine > Oceanic ...
CCAAATATCATTCCTACCACACAGGTTCCCTGGTTAAGTTTATCCGATTGATCTGCAGTTATTGGTTGTACCGCCAGAAGCAGATTGGTCTCTTTTAATACTTCTGAGGCGTCACAAAATCTAACACCTTCATAATCATCATCTAAATGATTTGAAAGTGCTCCCGCGCCTTTTTCCATGATAATCTTTGCGTTTAGCTGAATAAACTTTTTTGCAATTTCAGGTGTTAGAGCGACACGAGTTTCACCTGCAACTCTCTCTTTAAGGACGCCAATGGTCAATGGCATTTTTTGTCTCCGTGTTATGGTAATTAGTGAGTAAATTAATTTTTCAAAAATCAGGTATTATTTTCACCTAAAAAGGCGAATAATGACATAACAATTAATTAATCGAAACAACTTTTTATTTGATTTATATATTATGAAAAATATTCTTAATTAGATGATCTAAAATGCAATATCTTATTGATGCAAGTGTTTATATATTTCGAGCCCATTATTCAATGCCAGAAGATATTGTTGATGGTGAAGGCAATCCAATAAATGCTTTTTATGGGTTCTGTAGATTCATTGGAGATTTCTTAGAGAAAGTAAAACCTAATTATATAGCAGTCTTATTTGACGAGAGTCATGAAACATCCTTTCGTTCAGAAATTTATCCTCTATACAAGGCAAATAGGGAACCAGCGCCTCCTGAATTGAAGAAACAGTTTGTTAAGTGCAAAGAATTTGTTGATCTCTTGGGTCTTATGAGCTGGAGTCATCCTCGCTATGAAGCTGATGATTTAATTGGAACTTTAGTCAGAATTGGTCGAGAAGAAGGGCGAGCTTCTACAATTCTTTCAAGAGATAAAGATTTGGCTCAATTGATAGGAAAACAAGATATCTTTTGGGATTATTCAGGTAAAGGGAAAATAAAGCATGATGAAATATCAGATGTTTTTGGGGTTCGCCCAGAGCAAGTTGCCGATTATTTGGCTCTGGCTGGAGATAGCGTTGATAATATTTCTGGCGCTCCAGGCGTCGGGAAAAAAACAGCCATAGCATTATTGCAACATTTTGAGGATTTACAGGAAATATACAAAAATTTGGATAAGATTCATGAAGTACAAGTCAGGGGTGCAAGAACACTCGGCGCTAAACTTGAAGAACATTATGAAAAAGTCATTTTATCCAGGAAGCTTACCGGCATTGATTGTTATGTAGGCTCTGGTGAAAAAAAATATGACTTGATTACAAAAAAACCTAACATAGAGGGCATCAATAAATTATATGACCACCTTAGTATTGGCACAGCGCTCAGAAGACAAGCGGAAAGGATTAGAGACTTCAGAATAACTGATAATTGAGCTATTCATTGGCCCCTTTTTGGGTAGCTCGTATATAAGATTCTTGCAATTCATTTTTATCGATACCTGATGGAGTGGCATTGTCAATCCAATCAGAAATATTCTTTTCGATTAAATCGCAAAGAAATGATATATGATCTTCACTCTCATTGAGTGCCGGTATGTATCGCAATGAAACCCCTCCAGCATTTATAAAAAGTTCATTATTTTGAATTGCTATTTCTTCTAACGTTTCAAGACAATCAACAGCGAAGCCTGGACAGATAACGTCTACTGTTCCAGTTTTATCTTTGCCCCATTTAATTAAAGTTTGATCGGTATAAGGCTCAAGCCATTGTGTTCGTCCAAGGCGAGACTGAAAACTAACAAACCATTCATTTTTCTTAAGTTTAAGTTCGTTTGCAATGAGTCTCGCTGTTTTTTGGCATTGACAATAATAAGGGTCGCCGTCTAACAACATCTTTTTGGGTAAACCATGAAATGAGAAAAGTAGTTTTTCACCTCGACCATACTTATCCCAATATTCATCGATACTTATCATTATTGATTTGATGTATTTGGGATCATCATGGTAATGATTGATGTAACGAAATTCAGGAATCCAGCGCCTTTTAAATAATGTCTTGCAGACATTTTCATATACTGACCCTGAAGTGGTATTGGAGTATTGGGGGTACATCGGGAGTAATAATATTTGACGAACAAATTTATCATGCAGTTTGTTTAATGCGTTACTAATCGATGGTTCTCCATAGGACATCGCAAGCTCTACATAAATTTCTTGTTTAAATTTCTCCTTAAATTTTAGATTTAATTTTTCTGTAATCTTGTTTGAATGGCACAGTAAAGGCGATCCTTCTTCAGTCCAAATTTTTTTGTAGGCTTTAGAAGAGGTGTGTGGTCTCAAGGGTAATATGAAGAAACGGAGAATAAGCCACCATAATAATCTGGGTATTTCTATTACTCGAGGATCGGATAAAAATTGCTTTAGATAACTTCTTATAGAGCTTGTTTTAATATCTCTAGGTGTGCCTAGATTTACAAGTAATATTCCGATGGATTCGGAAGTTCCATGTTTGTATTTTGGGTTTGATGAAAAACGAGACATATTTATATTAAGAAATTGAAGTTATTTTATATTCTAAATTTATCACAATGCAGACCGTATTCTGATTATATTAATATTTATTTGTTGAGATATATTGTTTATAAGCTTTAATTGCTTGATGGCCAAATATCCAACATATGGGTAAATTTGCATAAATTATAATTCCAAGCCCAATGCCACTGACATTATCAAGGTCAACACTGGTTTCGATGAAACCTAATGTGGCAATAAATATTAGTGAGCAATAAATTAAACGAAATGACAGGGCACTTTGTTCTCCAAGGAGATAAATGATTCCTTGTTCACCGTAATAACCCCAAGCCATAATTGTAGAAATAGCAAAAAACCAAGAGGCTATCGTGATCAACCATTTTCCTAATCCTGGGTTGACTGAATCAAAAGCTTTTGCCGTCATTGTGGCACCTACATAATCATAGAAGTAGCCATACCCATGAATTTCTGGAGTAACTGTTGAATGAAATTCACTCCATTTTATTTCAAGATGATCATTATTCTTTATTATTAAGCCAGGAATTTTATGTATTGTCTGTTCTGTTGAATTATTATCACCTGCTTTGATTAGCATAATTACAGGATCTCCTTCTTTTCCAGAAATATCTGTATGCAATGTATTGGAAAATGACCAATTATTTGTGTCTTGGTTTATTTCGGGTAGATCATTAAATATTACGTCTACCGAACGATTCCATATACCCGTGGATAATATAATTAATGCTGTAAAGGTGCATACAACTAAAGTATCGATTAATGGTTCAAGACCAGCTATCAAGCCCTCTCTTATTGGCTCATTGGTTTTAACCGCAGAGTGGACAATGGGGGAAGATCCTTGCCCGGCTTCATTTGAAAATATTGCCCGTTTCATGCCAAACATGAATGCAGTAGCTGCTGAACCTCCAACAAATGCTCCAGTTGCTTGAGTTGTGGTGAAGGCGGAGGTAACAATAAGCTCGAATAATTCTGGTATCTCTCTAAAATTTAATATAAGAACATAGAAGCCAGCAATGACATATAGAAAAACCATAAGCGGAACGAGCGTTGCAGTAACTTTAGCAATCCTCTTTATGCCGCCTAAGAGTACCGCGCCAACAATCACGGATAATATAGCCCCACTTATCCATCCTTTTATACCAAAATATTCATAGGTAACATCAGCAACGCTCCATGCCTGAAACATGTTTCCTCCTGTGATGGAGGAGGTTATGATGCTTATAGAAAAAAGTATCGCTAATGTTTTGCCCACGTTAGCCAGTTTTGGGAAAGTCTTTTCGAAGCCTTTTTCTGCAACCCACATTGGTCCTCCATGAGGGTTTTCAGGGTTGTCAATATTTCTATAGAGCATGGATAAGGTAACTTCAATCAACTTTATTGACATACCAAAAATAGCGATCACCCACATCCAAAATATTGCTCCAGGGCCACCCAATGTAATAGCTAAGGCAACGCCACTTATATTTCCTAAACCTACTGTTCCTGATAGAGCTGTTGAAAGAGCTTGGAAGTGGGTGATGACACCATTGTCTTGAGGGCTAAAGAAATCACCCCGAAGAATGCTTGGGCTGTGACGAATAATTCTATATTGAGAGAATCCAGACCAAAGCGTAAAAACAAGTCCGGTAAAAGCTATGATTAATATCCATATTTCATTCCATAGGAATGCATTGATATTAGTTAAGATTTGTCTAAAGGTTTCGATACTGGTGACCGTTAAAATACGTAATTTATCTTTCCATTATTGCGGTTATCCCCATCCCACCAGCAGTACAAATTGAGATCAATCCTCGACCACTGCCTTTTTCTTTAAGTAATTTTGACATGGTGGCAACAATTCTGGCTCCAGTGGCAGCGAAAGGGTGACCAATGGCCAAACTTCCTCCTTTAATATTTAGTTTTCCTGAATCAATTGAACCCATTGCTTTATCTCGGTTAAGTTTTGTTTTACAGAAAGCATCTGATTTCCATGCACGAAGAGTGGCTAGTGTTTGAGCAGCAAAAGCCTCATGAATCTCATAAAAATCGAAATCTTGTAACTCTAAATTTACTTTGATCAACATATCTGATACGGCGTAAGCTGGAGCCATTAGAAGCCCTTCATTATCAATGTAATCAATTGCCGCAATTTTGCAATTGGTTAAATAAGATTCAATGCTTAAGTTATTGTTTTTTGCCCATTCTTCTGATGACAATAAAACTGCAGCTGACCCATCAGTCAGTGAAGTGCTATTTCCAGGTGTCATTGTCCCGTTTGTACTTTTATCAAAAACTGTTCTTAATTTATTTAATTTTTCCAACGTGGTGTCACGCCGCATAATATTGTCTTCACTTATACCTTGGTAAGGCGTTATCAGGTTATTATAAAATCCCTCATCATAAGCTTTTGCTGTATTTTTATGACTTTCAAAAGCAAGCTGATCTTGATCTTGGCGTGTTATTTTATATTCTTTGGCTATGATTTCTGTGCTCTCACCCATCGATAAACCTGTTCTCGGTTCGTTGACTCCTGGAAGTTTTGGTTTCAAGAAGCCCGGTCTCATTTTCAACCAAGGAGAAATCTTCTCTTTGAAGGTTTTGCCTTGAAAACTTGCCAGTAATATTTTTCTAAAGCTATCATTATAAACAATAGGTGCATCACTTATAGAGTCGACTCCGCCCGCAATTCCTGATTCGATTTGACCTAAAGCTATTTTATTTGCAATGTTTAGTATTGTTTCTAAGCTTGTCCCGCATGCTCTTTGCATGTCTACTCCCGGCGTGTTTATAGATAAACCGGAGTCGATCACACATTCTCTAGATAAGTTCCAATCACTGGAGTGTTTTATAACTGCCCCAAGCGCAACATCTCCCAATGTTTTACCATGTAAATTAAATTTCTCTACAACTGCTTTCAGGGAAGCGGTCATCATTTGTTGATTTGATGAATTTTTGTACCCGGTGTTGGCTCTACAGAATGGAATTCTAGAGCCGCCAATTACAGCAACTTTTCTTGATTTTCCATCGTGTAACATGTGAATTCTCCTTGCAAATAAGTTCTATTTTTTTGGTTAAGGGTTAACATTACATGAATCCTAACTAAACTTTGAGCTTTGATAAAAAAAAGCAGTTATATATCTTTATATTCATTTATGTTTACTCTTAAAAACAAAAATATTATTCCGCTACTTCGCTTAGGCGCACCTTTGATTATTAATAATCTTGCTATTGCTGGTATTCAGTTAACTGATGCCTTAATGGCAGGTCGTCTTGGTGCTAGGGAGCTTGCGGCTGTTGCCGTTGGGGGGAGTATTTGGTTCCTTATTTTCCAAACATATAATGGTTTGATGATGTCAATTTCGGCAATTGTGTCACGTCTCTATGGCGCAAAAAAGGTATCACTCATTGGAAGATACAATCGTCAAGCATGTTTTATGAGTTTGATGATTGGTATTTTCGTTATATTTTTCTTTCATACTTATATTGCCTCATTTATGAATTTTATTGGTATTGATGCCGAATTCCGTCATTTGGTTGTTGATTATTTGAATGCAATTATATTTGGTGCTCCTGGCATATTCTTGTTTCTTGTTTTTAGATATACAACTGAAGGAATAGGTTATACGCGTCCTGTTATGTATTCTTCATTAATAGCATTAATTTTGAATGTCTTTTTTAATTACGTTTTTATATTTGGTAATTTTGGTGCACCAGCATTGGGTGTCCTAGGTTGTGGACTTGCAAGTGCCATCTCTATGTGGCTTATTTTTATCTTTTTATCTTCCTATGTATTTTTTAATGCCAGGTATAAGCAATTTAATATCTTTGAAAAATATACTGCATTTCGTCTTTCAATAATGCACGAAATTTTAAAACTTGGCGTTCCAATTTCTATAACAGTGACGGCTGAAGCAGGTCTATTTTCAGCTGTTTCTATTATGGTCGGAACACTTGGTGCTGAAATAACTAGCGCGCATCAAATTGCAATGAATGTTGCCACAACCACCTTCATGGTGCCTCTAGCGATAAGTGCAGCTATTACAGTCAAGGTAGGGCAATCACTAGGTTCTAACGAACCCGAACAAGCAAGGAATTTTGGTCTGACAGGGATAGGGGCATGTGGTTTGTTCATGCTTTTTTCAGCATGTCTCTTATTAATATTTAGAGGAAATATTATAAGTTTTTATAATGTAGATAAGGTTGTCCAGGCCATGGCTATGAATTTATTGTTGGTTGTGGCTCTTTTCCAAATCGTCGATGGTATTCAAATCGCAGCAGCAGGCGCACTTCGAGGATACAAAGATACAAAGATTCCGATGGTTATCAATCTATTCTCTTACTGGATATTAGCATTCCCGTTGTCTTATATTGTTGGAATTATATATAACTTGCCTCCAAGTTATATATGGGGCGGGTTTGTTTTAGGCCTTTCAGTTGCTGCATTTTTACTTACATTCCGCTTTAATCGAGTCTCAAAGGGCTTAGCATAAATATGACTAACTGGAATTAATCCTTAATATATCATATACTTATAGACTACAAGTTCTTCTGTCTATAGAACAGCTTGATTATCGTGATTTCATTTTAGTACCAAGTTTAATCACTTTGGAATGCATCTGGCGCGTCAAGTAATAACTCGTTGCTTGTCATCAGAATATGAATATGCGGGCATTTAGACTTTGTGCTCTGGAGCAGTTATGACAAAAAAAGATGCAAAGGGGTTATATGACCCTTTATTTGAACACGACAGTTGTGGTTTTGGTTTAATCGCGAATATAGATGATAAATCAAGTCATTGGGTCGTGAAAACTGCCATCAACTCACTTAAGAGATTGACTCATAGAGGTGCAATCTCAGCAGATGGGAAATCTGGTGATGGATGCGGTGTATTAATAAAATTTCCTTCAGAATTTTTGCGAGCTGTAGCCATTGATTCAAATATAAAATTAGACGCTAAGTTTGCTGCTGGAACCGTTTTTTTGAATCCTAAAAAAAGGATGGCCAACAAAGTAAAGAAGATTATTGAGTCAACAATAAAACAAGAAGGATTAGGTTTGGCAGGCTGGAGAGAAGTTCCAATTGACGCCTCTGTTTGTGGGCAGTCAGCAAAAGATACACTGCCCCATATTGAGCAAGTTTACGTTAATTGTTCTGAAGGAATGTCAAACGAGACATTCAATCGAAAATTATTTTTGGTAAGAAGAAGGGCTGAGACACAGTTTGAAGGGCTTGATGAATTTTCTTATATAGCAAGCTTGTCTTCAGATTCTATTAGTTACAAAGGCATGGTTATGCCAGATGGTTTACCTAGATTTTACCTAGATTTACTGGATGATAGGCTTGAAGCATCCGCGTGTTTATTTCATCAGCGTTTCTCAACCAATACATTACCAGAATGGAGGTTGGCTCAACCGTTTCGTTTTCTTGCTCATAATGGCGAAATTAATACTATCCAAGGTAATAGGAATTGGGCTATAGCCAGAGCTCAGCATTTTTATTCAGATGATCTTGGGGATATTTCAGATCTTAAACCCATTGTATCTATGACAGGTTCTGATTCCTCATCTTTAGATAATATGTTGGAGATTATGCAAGCTTCAGGAATGAGCATTATCCAGGCTATGAGAATTTTGATCCCTCCGGCATGGCAAGCAGATGAAATGATGGATTCAGAGATCAAAGCATTCTATGAATTTTATTCTTGTCATATGGAACCCTGGGATGGGCCTGCGGGAATCGTATTAATGAATGGCAGATATGCTGCTTGTTGCCTCGATCGGAATGGATTAAGGCCAGCACGATATGTTCTGACCAAGGACAGACATATAACTATTGCCTCAGAAATAGGGGTTTACGATTACCCAGAAGAGGATGTAATAAAGAAAGGAAAATTGGGTCCTGGTGAGATGTTAGCAGTTGATTTATTGAAAGGTGAATTACTTAGTAATGATCAGATCCACGATCATATAAAGGTTGGTGCACCATACCAAAAATGGTTAAGAGATGGCTTTAGGTATTTGGATTCAAAGCTTATAGACAGAACGATAGCTGCTGAACCTATGGAAAAAGAGACATTGATTACTTATCAGAAAATGTTCAACGTCAGCCGTGAGGAAATCAAGGAAGTTATCAGTGTACTTGCTTCTACTGAGCAGGAAGCAGTGGGTTCAATGGGAGACGATACTCCAATGCCAGTTCTTTCAAAAAAACTAAGATCACCTTTCGATTACTTTAGGCAACAATTTGCGCAAGTAACTAATCCTCCAATTGATTCATTGAGAGAACGAGTTGTTATGACCTTGCAAACAAATATTGGGCGAACCAGTGGATTATTTGAGTTGACTGCAAAGCATGCAGAGCAGATTATTATTAATTCACCCATCCTTTCTCAGCAAAAGTTAAGACAACTCTTAAGATCAGAAATGTTTGGCGACAGTCATGCTTTTATTGATTTGAATTTTCCTGAAACAACTGATTATTTGAGTGCATTAAAGAGAATCTGCGATGAAGCAGAAGTTGCGGCAAAGGCAGGCAATCTATTTATAATGTTAAGTGATCGCTATCTCAAACCAGGAATGATTCCGGCGCATGCGTTACTTGCAACGGGTGCTGTTCATCATCACCTTGTAGGGCTTGGTTTAAGATGCAGCACTAATATTATTGTCGAAACCGGAGTAGCGCGTGATCCACACCATTTTGCTTGTCTCATTGGTTATGGAGCAACAGCTGTATACCCTTATTTGATTTATCAGAGTTTGCATGATCTAGCAAGAAGGGGAAATGTTGATAGAACTCAACAATTAGGAAGAAGTTTTCGTAGAGGTATTCGCAAAGGGTTATTTAAAATAATGTCAAAAATGGGAATATCGTGCTTGTCCAGTTACAGAGGGGCACAGTTATTTGAGATTGTTGGCCTGCACAGTGAAATAGTTGAATTTTGTTTTTCTGGAACCGTGAGTCGAATTCAAGGTACAAAATTTTCCGATCTAATGGATGATCAAAAGGAACTTGCCAGACTTTCTCGATCGAATGAACAATCCTTGTCACAAGGGGGCCTCTTAAAATACGTTTACGATGGGGAATATCATTGTTATAACCCTGAAGTTATCTCAACTTTGCAGGCTGCGGTAAAAACAGGCAATTATCAGACCTACATCGAGTACGCCGACCTGGTTAATCATCGACAAGTATCAACACTTCGAGATTTGATGAAGCCAGTGCCTCTTGGCGATTCAATAAAATTAGAAGATGTAGAGCCTGTTCAGGATATTTTAATACGTTTTGATAGTGCTGGAATGTCACTTGGAGCTTTATCTCCAGAAGCGCACGAAGCATTGGCCATTGCTATGAATAGGATAGGAGCGAGATCAAATTCAGGTGAAGGTGGCGAAGATCCTTCTCGCTATAAGAATGAACGTCGCTCAAAAATAAAACAAATAGCCTCTGGAAGATTTGGGGTAACTGCTGAATATTTGGTAAATGCTGAAGTAATACAAATCAAGATAGCTCAGGGAGCTAAGCCAGGTGAAGGTGGTCAACTTCCTGGTCATAAAGTTGATAATGTCATTGCAAAACTCAGATACGCGAAACCTGGTGTGGGACTAATTTCACCCCCGCCTCATCATGATATTTATTCAATCGAAGATCTCGGTCAGTTAATCTTTGATTTAAAACAAGTCAATCCTGATGCTTTAGTGTCTGTAAAATTGGTAGCGGAACCAGGTGTTGGAACAATTGCCGCCGGCGTAGTAAAGGCTTATGCCGACCTTATTACGATTTCCGGTTATGATGGCGGAACCGGCGCCAGCCCTTTAAGTTCAGTAAAGTATGCGGGAAGCCCATGGGAACTTGGTTTATCAGAGGTACATCAGGTGCTCATTAAGAACGATCTCAGACATAAAGTGAGATTGCAAACCGATGGTGGTCTGAAAACTGGTTTAGATGTGATTAAGGCAGCGATGCTTGGCGCAGAGAGTTATGGTTTTGGAACAGGACCAATGGTAGCACTTGGTTGTAAGTATTTACGAATATGTCATTTAAATAATTGTGCTACAGGCGTTGCCACTCAGAATAATCTTCTAAGAAGCGAATACTTTATTGGTCTACCGGAAATGGTGATTAATTTCTTTACATTTATTGCCGAAGATGTTCGTTATTGGTTAGCTAAATTAGGGGCAAAGAATTTAGAAGATATTATAGGGCGCACTGATTTGATTGAGTTACTTCCTGGCGAAACGAAACGTCAAAAAAATCTTGATCTGAGACCCATTATTGCATCAGATCATCTGATTGAAGGTGCTCCAAGATTTTGTACTGCTTTAAGAAACGATCCTTTCGATAAGGGTGAATTAGCTGAAAACATGCTCAGTCAAACACTCTCAAGTATACAAAACAAAACAGGAGGAGATTTTAGTTTTAAAATCTCTAATTTCAATCGATCCATTGGTGCACGATTATCCGGTGAAATAGCTCGAATACACGGAAATGACGGCATGATAGATACGCCGATAAATATTAATTTGAATGGAACTGCTGGTCAGAGTCTGGGTGCGTTTAATGTATCAGGAATGAATCTTATTTTAACCGGTGACGCCAATGACTACGTCGGGAAGGGCATGGGCGGCGGACGCATTATTATCAAGCCATCAGAGAAAGCCGAGTTTATTCCTAAGGATACTGTAATTATTGGCAATACTTGTTTGTATGGCGCAACAGGAGGACATTTGTTTGCTTCTGGTCATGCAGGAGAGAGATTTGCGGTAAGGAACTCTGGAGCTATTGCAGTTGTAGAAGGCGTGGGTGATCATTGTTGCGAATACATGACCAATGGTGTGGTGGTTGTCCTCGGACCTACCGGTATTAATTTTGGAGCTGGCATGACAGGTGGTTTTGCATATGTATTAGACCTTGAAAGGAAATTTGTAGACCTATATAACCATGAGTTGATCGATATCCATCGAATCACTCCTGAAAATATGGAAGCACATTTGCACCACCTTAGATCACTTATTGTTGAGCATATTGAATATACAGATAGTAAGTGGGCACAAGAAATTTTGCAGGATTATCGTTCATATCTAGCAAAATTTTGGGTGGTTAAGCCGAAAGCAGCTGAATTAGGCTCATTAATCACTTCTTTAAGGGAAGCGGCTTAAGAGAAAATATTATGTCAAAACATCCATTGCAATATCTTGAATTATCGCGCCGTGATCCTGAAACGGAAATACCTGAGGTTCGCATCAAGCATTTTGATGAAATATACCAATCTTATGATGGTGCTGAAGCAGCATCTCAGGCAGGCCGATGCATTTCTTGCGGTATTCCGTATTGTGAATGGAAATGCCCAGTGCATAATTACATACCTAATTGGTTGGAATTAATTGAGGAGGGGAGATTATTTGAAGCTGCAGAGCTTTCCCATCAAACCAATTCTCTACCAGAAATCTGTGGTCGTGTGTGCCCCCAAGATCGACTTTGTGAAGATGCTTGCACCTTAAATAATGGTGTTGGTGCTATCAGTATTGGGAATATTGAGCGTTATATAACTGATGAAGCGATAAAACAAGGTTGGCGCCCAGATATGGATAATGTAAAGAATTCAAGTAAAAGAGTGGCGATTATCGGTGCGGGTCCTGCAGGTCTTTCTGCGGCAGATATTTTAGCTAGAGGTGGTGTGAGCCCTGTAGTTTTTGATGCTTATCCTGAGATCGGAGGATTACTAACTTTTGGAATACCAACATTTAAATTAGACAAGAAAGTAGTCAAAATGCGCCGACACATTATGGAAGGTATGGGTGTTGAATTTATTTTAAATACGCATGTGGGCAAAGATAAAAGTTTCTCTTCTATTTATGACGAATTTGATGCTGTCTTTATTGGAATTGGGACATACCAGCAAATAAACGGTGGTCTTATAAGCGAAGATTTAACAGGAGTGCATGAGGCGCTGACTTACCTAATTGGCAGTGTTAATCAGCAGTTGAAAATTACGGATAGCAATAACCCATATATTGATTTATCAGAAAAGAATGTGGTCGTTTTGGGAGGAGGTGATACCGGAATGGATTGCAATAGGACTGCAATCAGACAAGGCGCAGCAAAAGTCAGTTGCATATATCGTCGTGATGAGGCGAATATGCCTGGTTCAAGGCGTGAAGTAGTCAACAGTAAAGAAGAGGGAGTGGATTTCTTATTTAATAAACAACCCATCGAGATCGTTGGCAAGGAGTATGTAACAGGAGTAAGAGTTGCTGAAACCAAATTAGGAGAGCCGGATGAAAATGGAAGGCGCTTACCTGAATTGATTGATGGCTCCGAAGAGATTATTTCTGCTGATGCTGTAATTATTGCGTTTGGGTATTTGCCGAACATTCCAAAGTGGGTAAGCGATCACAGTGTAAATTCGAGATCAAATGGCTGTATTGAGGTCGCTCCAAAAGATCATCTGCCTTTCCAGACCAGTAACTCGAAAATTTTTGCCGGAGGGGATGTAGTCCGAGGTTCTGATTTGGTTGTAACAGCTGTTTTTGAAGGCAGAGAGGCAGCTAAAAGCATCCTAAGTTATCTATCAGTTTGAATATTGATCATGCTGCATCAGAATTAATTAATTTATACTTTCCAATATATCAATGCTCGTTATAATGCATTCTTTAGCGTTATTAAATCTGAATAAAATTTTTCCACGGATTAGGACATGACATCACAGCAAGCTCGCCTTACGACGGGACCCGTAGGATCGCATTTAGTTAAAATGACGGTTCCGGTTTTCTTTGGTGTTTTTGCAATGATGTTACAAGGTTTTGCTGATGCATTTTTTATTGGCATGGTGGGTGACTGGGAACTTGCTGCTCTAAGCTTTGCATTTCCTATCTTAATGATAGTTACAAGTGTTGCTATTGGTCTAGGAGCAGGCACCTCTTCAGTAGTAGCAAGAGCAATTGGTGCCAATGATGCAGTTCGAGCAGCACGTCTGGCAACTGATAGTTTGTTACTCTCATTCTTAATTACCGGCGGTTTTTGTGTAATTGGAATTATGACCATTGATGAATTATTCACGGCTTTAGGTGCACCAATAGACATGATCCCGCTTATAAGAGGGTATATGGAGATACTTTATATCGGTGTTCCTTTTGTTGTGGTTGGAATGGTTGGTATGAGTAGTATGCGAGCGACTGGTGATACTCGTTTGCCGAGTTTATTAATGATTATTGCGTCAATCGCAAACATTATTATTGATCCGATAATGATTTTTGGTTTAGGTCCGATTCCAGCAATGGGATTAAAAGGCGCGGCCATGGCTGCATTAATTGCTAGAGGGGCAATTTTTTTGGGGACGCTATATTTTATGAATGAACGTTTAAATATGCTGAGTTACAAAAAACCAAGTTTTTCTGCAATGCGATCTTCATGGGCGGATATCTTGCATGTAGGTATACCAGCAGCAGCAACTAATGCCATTATTCCAATAGCCACAGCAATTATTACTGCGATGTTGGCACAATATGGTCCTGAAACAGTAGCTGGGTTTGGCGTAGCGAGTCGAATTGAATCATTGGTTTTGGTGGTTTTCTATGCGCTGTCAGCAATCATTGGACCGTTTATTGGGCAGAATTTATCGGCGCTTAAATCAGAAAGGATTTTCAAAGCATTGAGACTGTGTTTGAATTTTTGCTTATTATCAGGATTATTTATTGCTGCATTTTTAATGTTCTTTAGAAATTCATTACCATTGTTATTCAGTCAAAATTTAGCTGTGATTGATGCCGCTTCTTTGTTTTTATTGATCGCCCCAATCAGTTATGGTGCTTATGGTGTTGTTATGGCTATGAATGCTGCATTCAATGGAATGGGAAAACCAGGACCAGCAGTAGTCGTGAGTGTGGCACGTATGATTGTTATGTATGTTCCCACAGCCTATCTGTTACAGCATTATTATGCCATCAGTGGTATTTTTATGGCTTATGCCATAGCCAATATATTTTCTGCTGTGATTGCATACAAATGGGCTAATAATTCAGTAAAAGGTCAGATCGAAAAGATGAGTTGATTGTAATGCATAACTTGTAGTTCAATTTTTGCTCGCTGATAGCCTTTAAATAAGCTGAACAGCATTTGAAGTTAATTATGACATCATCTTAATAGCCATTTTAATCAATTTCCTAACCTTTGGTGTATACGGCGGTTGCAGTATTGATGCAGAGCTAAATTTATCAGTTAATACACTTCGTTTATGACTAAAGGCGTCAAAGCCCCACACACCACCCGACTTACCAATGCCACTATTGTTAACCCCACCGAACGGTAGATTATGGTGAGCAAAATGCATCATCGTTTGATTGACGCAGGTATCACCCGCGCTGGTTTCAGTCAGTATTTTTTCAATATTGCGATTATCTTTACTATAAATATATAAGGCTAAAGGTTTGGGCTTACTATTGACATATGAGATCACTTCATCAAGATCAGTAAAGGTAATTATCGGTAATAAAGGGCCAAATATCTCCTCATGCATGATAGTTGAATTCCCCGACATCCCTTCAATCAATGTTGGTGCTATAAATCGTCCCACATCATCAGTTTGACCTCCCGTAATCAGCTTGCCACCTTGTGCCTGCGCATCGGTCAGCAGTCGTCTAATACGTTGGTAGTGACTATCATTGACGAGCTGGCAATAATCATCATTATCCTTAGCGTCATTACCTAGGCCATACTGCTTATCAACACAGGCCACCAGTTCTGTAACAAATTCACTTTTAATTGACTCGTGTACATAGAGGTAATCTGGCGCGATACAGGTTTGTCCATTATTAGTAAACTTACCCCAAGCAATCGACTTCACGGCTTTTTTAATGTCTACCGAATTATCGACGATTACCGGACTTTTTCCGCCCAACTCTAACGTTACCGACGTTAGATTTCTCGCCGCGGCCGCCATCACGTGTTTCCCAACCGCCGGACTACCCGTGAAGAAAATATGATCAAAGGGTAAGCTAGTTAAATAACTGGCCACGTCAGCTTCTCCTTGAAATAGAAAAACTTCCTCTGGACTGAATGCTTTTTCGACAATCTCACTGATAATAGCGGACATGTTAGGCGTCATCTCCGAAGGCTTAATGATGACTGTATTACCTGCCGCAATAGACCAGATCATAGGGCCAAAAGTCAGGTTAAAGGGATAATTCCAAGGTGATACTACCAAGGTTACGCCCTTTGGCTCCTTGACAATTTTCGATGAAGTGCCAAATAGCATCATGGTCGCCTTAACCGGCACCGGCTTCATCCATTTTTTCAGGTTTTTACGTACATGCTTAAGCTCCATGAGAACTGCCATTATCTCTGTCATATCCACTTCAGCTTGCGGCTTGCTAAAATCGTCGGCGGCAGACTTGTATATTTTTTCTTCTGAGGCTCGAAATACCTGTTCAAAGCGATCAAGCACCGCAATTCTTCTTTTGTAATCTGACTTTCGTAGTTCTATGGCATAGCTCTGTTGGCGTGCAAAAGCATTATCAATATCTAGCTTAACTTGCTCATTTAATTCTGACATTTTAAACCTCTATTCTTTTAATTAAATCGAGTGGTTGCAGGCATCTCTCATTATTATAGTATTATATTAATAATTTAAATAATTGGATTTTTGGTGAAGAAAAATGTAACACGACGAGATTTCTGTAATGGTATCTTGGTTGCTGGCGGAGTAAATACATTCGGATGCTCAAATCTATTTGGTAAAGATGGGTTTCTTTATAAGGGATCTAATAAATTATTCACAGATTATCCACCCATGCTCAGTGGCATGCGCGGAAATCATGAAGGGTCTTATGAGGTTGCACATGCACTGGCATGGAATAACCAAAAGCCTTCTTCTTATATAGATCTTGATGAAGAGTATGATCTAGTCATTGTGGGAGCTGGGATAAGCGGCCTTGCTGCCGCAAAATTTTATCAGAATAAGAGGGGACCTAAATCACGAATCCTTCTGCTTGATAATCATGATGATTTTGGCGGACACGCAAAAAGAAATGAGTTCGATCAGGATGGACGAACGCTTCTTGGGCTAGGAGGATCTGTCAATCTCGACAATCCAAATGATTATAGCCAAATAGCAAAAAGTTTGTTGAAAGAGCTGGGCATCAACCTTGATTTAATGAGGAAAAATATCAGTGATGATTTTCCCATG
>Ga0066866_10000408_pt1 | contig 16587 bp, 14 predicted proteins | sample ETN01SmetaG_3_FD_66435 | JGI IMG/M metagenome (GOLD analysis project Ga0066866, IMG submission 66435) | Marine microbial and viral communities from oxygen minimum zone, Eastern Pacific Ocean - ETNP2014F12-01SV263 | ecosystem: Environmental > Aquatic > Marine > Oceanic ...
GGAGGCATAGCGCCGGGACCCATTGGAGGCATAGCGCCGGGACCCATTGGAGGCATAGAACCGGGACCCATTGGAGGCATAGCACCGGGGCCCATTGGAGGCATAGCGCCGGAGTCCATTGGGGGCCCTGCAGGTGTAAGGGTAGTCAACAAAGGATCAGGAGCAGGTTCTGGTTCAGGGCCTGCTTCTGGCATTGGGGGGCCAGCAGTAACTGCGGCAGGCATAGGTGGGCCTGTGGGTGCGGGGGTTACGAGGGGGTCTGGTGTTGCTGTTTGTGTACTCTCAACTAACTTTTCAGCCTCTGCTTTAGATTCGGCCGCAGCTAACTCCTCTCGGGCCAGAATCATATCGTCCATACCGGACTTAAACACGTCCTCAAAGGTCTTTCCCGACTTTTTATCACCGCTAACCATGATGCACGCCGAACCTCGCACTACGGATGAAGTCTTGAATGCGTTGGCCGATTGTCTAGCCACAAAGTTACTCAACAGCCTTGATGAATAGGGTTCTCTTCGCCTTAATCATGGCCTTGGTCGGACTGCTTGTAAATCCCGATGCTGGGCTTGGCGGCAGGCTTGGATTCAAGGGCAGTGATGGTCGTGCAGAACAGGCTCGTAGTGAAGGTGCTGAAGATCGTTCTGGGCCACGCATGCATCAGACACTTCTTAGATTGATAGAACTAGGGGCCGATAAAGTCCAATTCCTTACATGTGAAGGGCGAATGGGGGATTCTTGGCTTCCCGAGGGGGTCAACAATGTATCCAAAATTACGGGGGCTGAACCTAGTAATGCGCAGGATACAAAAAATGCAGTCATAAAAATGGTAGAAGGTGGAATTGATGCGCTTCTTTATGCTGGAGGCGATGGCACCACTAGAGATATTATTTCAACACTTCAAGAAATTGGTAGAGATGATTTACCCTTGATTGGAGTCCCAAGCGGAGTTAAGATGCATAGTGGTTGTTTTGCTGCAACACCTCAGGCTGCCGCAGAGGTGCTACACGCTTGGTTTCGTGGCGATCTACTTGTTGCTAATACAGAGGTAATGGACCTCGATGAGGAGGCCTATCTCAGGGGTGAATGGAAAGTTAGGTTGTATGCTGAAGCAATGACGCCTGCTTCTCCAAGGTGGATGCAAGGAGCAAAGCAACGAATTGAGACAAGTGATGAATCTGAAATCATTGAGGGAATTGCCGAACACATTGGTGAAATGATGGATGAAGATGATAATCTTCTCATCGTTTGGGGTTCGGGAGGTACTCTTAGACGCATGGCAAAGCACCTAGGTTTTGAGAAAACAGTGTTAGGAATTGATGTCGTACAAAGTAGTCAAATCATAGCTGAAGATGTCAATGAATCTGATTTGCTAAAACTTCTTTCATCACATGATGGTAAATCACTCATTCTACTATCTCCTATGGGGGGTCAAGGATTTTTGATTGGAAGAGGAAATCTACAGATTTCACCTGCAGTTATTCGGCAAGTGGGAATTGATGGAGTTCTTGGTATCGCCACGCCAGCCAAATTATTGTCACTCACAACACTGAGGATTGACAGTGGTGAAAGAACATTGGATAATGAATTTAGAAATAAGAAATATCTCAAAGTATTACAAGGATATAGAACTACTAGACTAATCAAAGTCTCACAAGAGTAGTTATTTCATTCTAGCAAAAGCGGCTTCAACTAGACCAAAGAATGGAGGGCTTGGCCTTGTAGGCCTGCTCTTAAATTCAGGATGATATTGTGTTCCAAAGAAGTATGGATGCCCTTCTAATTCTATTATTTCCATCCGTTGTCCCTCAGTATCTTTTCCAACAAAGCGAAGTCCCTTCTCTTCTAATTGAGATATCATATCTGGATTGACTTCGTAGCGATGACGGTGTCTCTCATGAATTTCAGTTTCACCACCATACAATTGATATGCTGCACATTCTTTTGTCTGGATATTAGTTTGACGACTGCCAAGGCGCATTGTTCCTCCCATGTGTGTACGACTTCCTTCGGGCATGAAAATCACCGTTGGGTGTGGCGTATCTTCATCGAACTCTGTGCTGTTTGCTCCCTTTAGTCCGAGAACATTTCGGGCAAATTCAATGACCGCTACCTGGAGGCCAAGACAGACTCCAAGGTATGGTATGTTGTTCATTCTTGCATGGTTTGCTGCGAGTATTTTTCCCTCAATCCCACGATTACCAAATCCTCCAGGCACTAATATTCCATCTGCGGCACGCAAATCATCCCAAGATTGGGAATACCTCTCGGGTTCGCTTTCTTTTGATTCGGGTTCAAGCAAGGCTGCTTCTACCCAACAAATATTCATCTTTGCTCCTACTTTGAATGCTGAATGCTGTAATGCTTTGATGACACTAAGATAAGAATCTGAAAGACCAGTGTACTTGCCTACCATGGCAATTGTGATTTCATCTTCTAATGAATCAACATGATCTGCCATTTCCTTCCAAGCATCGAATAAAGGCCTGTCATTTGACATTGTAAGTTGTAGTTTGTCAACAATCATCTGAGTGGTATTCTGTTCTTCAAGTAGTATTGGGACACGGTAGATATTGGAAACATCATGAGCACTGAGTACATGAGATTCGTGGACATGACAAAAGAGGGCCAACTTTTCTTTTGTAGCGCTCTGCAATGGCTTTTCAGAACGACAGACTAGGAAATCAGGTGAGAGGCCAGCGGCACGTAACTCCTTCACAGTGTGTTGAGTTGGCTTAGTCTTCTGTTCACCCACCACGCCCACCACAGGTACTAGACTTACATGAACCAAGACAAAGTTCTCTTTCCCAACTCGGAATTGGAACTGCCGTAGTGCTTCTATGAACGGGGCGCTCTCGATATCACCGACAGTCCCACCCAATTCAATTACACAGACATCTGGCTGGTCACCATTGCCATCTACTGGAATCGAGGCGACTCTCTCAATCCAATCTTGGATTTCATCAGTAATGTGTGGAACGACTTGAACAGTTTTTCCCAGATAATCGCCGCGTCGCTCAGCTTCAATCACTTTGGAGTAGACCTTACCGGTTGTCAAATTATTATCACGTGTGAGTGTAATGTCTAGGAAGCGTTCGTAGTTGCCTAAATCTAAATCGACTTCCCCTCCATCATCAAGCACAAACACTTCACCATGCTCAAAAGGACTCATTGTCCCAGCATCGCTATTGAGGTAAGGATCAATTTTGAGCGCTGTGACTCTATATCCTAGTGATTTTAACAGCATTCCAATACTACTAGCGGTTACTCCTTTTCCTAATCCAGAGAGAACCCCGCCGCTGACAATAACATACCTCATGGCAATCAACGGGATATGGACCCGTTGGGTATAGCATATCAACATTAGTACAATTATGGTCGAAAGACCTCATCTACACTTCATAATTTGCTTGAATCATTCGGCCACGCATCTTCAAGTATCGACTTCCCCAGCGCGTCCCAATGACCGAGCAACCCGGCTCATGCGTGCTTGTCACAGGTGCACTTGGTCAAATCGGTACAGAATTGGTTGTTGCGTTGCGTCAACGCCATGGTGTTGATTCAGTTATTGCAACTGATCTGCGAGAAATAAACGACCATTCAGTAGTGATTTCAGGCATATTTGCTGTAGCTGATGTATTGGACAAAAATCGGCTTGAAGAGTTAATAATCAAACATTCTGTTGACACGGTATACCATCTAGCGGCAATACTCTCAGCAACAGGTGAAAAGAATCCAGAACTATGCGAGCGAGTCAATCTTGGTGGGTTGGCAAATGTTCTCGAACTTGCTAAGGAACACAACCTAAGATTATACACTCCATCTTCAATTGCTGTTTTTGGTCCAGACTGCCCTTCATTAGCACCCCAAGAAACATCACTTAATCCAACTACGATGTATGGGATGACCAAGGTTGCAGGCGAAGTCATGGCTAACTATTACTGGGAGAATCACAATGTAGATGTGCGAGGTATTCGTTATCCAGGTTTGATTTCATGGAAGGCGCCTCCCGGTGGTGGGACTACAGATTATGCTGTGGAAATTTTTCACCATGCTATTGAATCGAGTAATTACACATGTTTTGTTAAACCAGATACTAAGTTGCCAATGATGTACATGGATGACGCCATCCGTGCGACTCTTGAATTGATGGACGCACCCTTAGAGTCTCTTGGTTCAGCACGGGCGGGGTACAATATTGCTGGAGTCTCTTTTACTGCTGAAGAATTGGCAAATGAGATTACTGTTAGGCTTCCAAATTTTGTTTGTAGTTATGAGCCAGACATTAGGCAGAAATATGCTGATTCATGGCCCAGTATGATTGATGATTCTCAAGCACAGAATGATTGGGGTTGGGAGCCGCAATTTGGCTTGGAACAATTAGTTGAAGAAATGTTGGAAAACTTGTCATAAGTGGGGAATTAAGAATGTCTAAAGTAGATCGATTTTATGGAATGAAATTAAGCACTGCTGCAAATGTTGCGATATTATTACTCGTATCAGTTCTAGCATTAATACATTTGAAAACAATAATTCAACCATTTATTGTTGCTATTTTGCTATTTTTCCTGATCAATCCCTCTGCAAAATGGCTCGAGGATCGTTATGGTCATCCTCTATTGGCTTATGGAATCCTAGTTGCAATTACGATAGGATTCATTTCTTTAGCGGCGATTCTTCTATATGCTAATTTACAATCATTTTCCGATAAGGTACCGGAACTTGCTGAACAATTCAATGAAAAAGTTACTTGGCTTGAGGGCATAACTATCTTTGGTCATTCGATAGAACTAACATCTGTGGTGGATAATATTGGAATAGATTCCATAGAAGCATATTCAAAAGGTTTTCTTGGAACAATAACTAGTTTTTCAGGAAGTGTGGCAACAACTTTGATATTTTTGATATTCATTGTTCTTGAAGCAGAATCACTACCGGGGCGCTTAGAAGCAGCATATCCTAGGCAGGTTTCTAGATTACAGAAAATAGCTGATGGTTCTGGTAAAAGTGTTAGCACATATGTGTTAACTAGAGCTTCAGTGGCATTTGGGCAATCAGTTTTCGTAGCTGTAATCCTCTTCTTTTTCGGAATCCCGGGGTGGTTTCTTTGGGCCAGTATTGCATTTTTACTAGATTTCGTGCCTTACATTGGTGGTCTTATTGCTACCTTGCCACCAATCATTCTTGGATTTGTTTTATTCGAACCTACGACTCTAGCATTGTTGGTGTTACTCTTAGTTGTGAACCAGCAAACTTGGGGTGGTTTTATTGAGCCGCAACTATCAGGTGAAAGACTCGATATGTCACCAATTGCTCTGCTATTATTAGTTGCCTTTTGGGGCTGGGTTTGGGGCTTAATGGGGATGGTTCTTGGCGTTCCTCTAGGTGTTATTATGAAACTGGCTCTAGATAATGATGAGAAAACTAAGCCCATCGCAATAATGCTTTCAAAAAATCCACCTGCTGAAGAAGAGTGATGGTTCAGACCCTTGTGCGTCTACCCTTAGAAATTTGCTGCGGGCGCTTGGATATTATTGAAATGAATAAAGTACTGCGAAGTAAACCAATTACCATGAATGGTAGTAAGTTGATGCTCAACATAGGGGGGCTATGTTTACTCGGAGGACCAATTTTCTACATCTTAGGATTAAATATGAATAAATTCTATTCTGGTGATGTTGCATGGGCTCCAACATTAATGTTGTGGACCATAGCTTTGATCTCAGTAATTATCGGTATTGGCTTAGTGATTGCAGGGCTTCTCATGAAACCAAAAACTGATGACGACACAATGACAGTTGATGATGCGAAGTTAAACTGATTGAATTACTGTTCAAATCCTTGTGGGTCCGTAGAAAAGTATTCAGTAATCCTAGAATTAGGTAACCGTGATGATAAATTGGATAATCACCATAATTGGACTCGTGTTCCTGTTATTGGGGATTGGGACTTTCACGCAGTTTTTTGATTTTTCAATAGGCCAGGCTTGCTTATTTATCCCTCTAGGATTGTTCATGTCCTTAGGCGGAGGATTCTCTTTGGAAAAGGAGTATTCAATAGGTTTTTTTGCGACTTCTACGGAAGAGGAAATGGATGACTCACATAATCCTGATATCAAGGAAGGCATAAATCCCTGGGGTACCGCGGCCACGGTGGTGTTGTCACTTCTGGTTTTTGGCATTTTGTTTTTATTTTGGTTCTTGAACCAATTGGGGGAGGCATTTTCTTGAATCAATTAGGGAGTGCATTTTGATTCAGAAATAGACCCTTGTGGGTCTAAACCCCGTTCAAGTCTCGCCGGCAGAACCGTCGGATTTTTCCCAATCGGGAATTGATGGGTCTTGATTAGCCCACAACACATCATCAATTCTAAGCACAGATACCGCTGCTTCCATTGCTCCTGAAATAGCATTTTTACTGACTGCTAGGGGTTCAATAATTCCAACCTCGTCCATAGCTGCTGTTTGTCCATTGAATATGTTCAATCCCGTCCACGGGCCATTAACTTCCTGTGCTGCATTGAGTCGCAGTAATTCATCCAGTGGAGATAGCCCAGCATTCTCGGATAATATGCGAGGTATTGCTTCGAGTGCTCCAGCAAAGGCCTCAATCGCTAACTGCTCACGTCCTGGGACTGTGGGTGCAAATTTTCGCAGGTGCCGAGCTAATGCCATTTGTGTGGCGCCGCCACCAGGTAACACGCGAGGTTCACGTACCAATCCACATGCAACACCTATGGCATCGTCAAAGCCGCGAGCCACTTCATCCATTCTTGTCTTACTTGTGCCCCGAACTACCAGAGTTAAACCAGCACTTGAAGCACCAACGAGTTTCATGTATGTGACTCCACCCCATTTTTCACTTGTTAGTGAGGTGAACTTGCCCAAATCCTCTGATCTCGCAAGCATTGGTTCGTGCACAATAGTGGAGCCCGTGGTTCGTGCTAGAAGTTCAAGGTCAGGCTTTTCGATTCTACGATAACAGGTGATTCCTGCTTTCAATAACATCCCTCGAGCATCATCATCAATTCCATCGCGTACGCATAATAAGTTACAACCAGTTGTAGCAATGGCATCGACTCGGTTTTGTATGTCTCTAAGTTCTTGTGCGTTTAGTGCTGCTATCATTCCTGTATCAGTAACCTTCAGATTAATGTCAATATCTGGTTTTCTCCTACTGATTCCACCATCAAGGATTAGGATTGAACCACCCTTTGGATACATTTTCATTTCAGAATGAAGCCTGTCTTTTGCTAGTACTAAACCAGAAATCAACTCGCTTTCAACACTAGGGCGGCCCATGTCATGAATTTTCTTCACAAGGGTAGCATCAGCATCTATTCTCCCATCAACCTGGTGGGTCAAAGATTTCGCAGCCTTAACTGCTAATTTGCTGAGATGTTCACGTACTCCTTCATCAGATTTCCCTGAAAGCGAGGTCATTACTGATTTGAGGGAGTCTTCCTCAGTGGCTTCTTTTGATAGATTGGATAGTTCTTTCATAATTTCACTATTTGCAAGCCTATAACCTCGTCCTACTAATCCAGGGTGAACTCCTATGTCAATTAATTCTAGGGCATTTTGTAGAAGTTCTGCAGTAAGAATCACTGTAGTAGTAGTCCCATCCCCTGCTTGCCGATCCTGTGCGCTTGATTGTGCAATCAACATCTTTGCAGTAGGGTGCTCTACCTGTGCATTTTCAAGAACTGTAACTCCATCGTTTGTGACGGTCGCATGGTTATCTCCGCCACTAACCAACATCTTATCGAGTCCCTTTGGCCCTAGGGTGCTTCTTACAGCACCTGCAAGTGCAGTGGCTGCAGCAACATTGTTGCGCAGTGCGGTTCGGCCTTGAGTACGCTGGGTATCATTCAATAGCGACTCATGCTCTTGTGTGACCATCATGCTGTGCGAACCGCAGGGCTGTCTTAAGTCCAATGGATTATTGCGGAAATTGATTACTTCACTTACACTTCAAACTAATATTTTCAATTTTATCTCGTTGGGGGGGGGGACAAGGGTTCATATATGTCCACTAAGTCGCACTATACAACCTCGAGTTGATAAGTGGGATTTTGGCATGTCAGAAAAGAAATTTACTCCAAGTGGGGATGACTGGGAAGAACAACTCATAGAGCAACTCACAAAGATGTTTCAGGACATGGGGATGCCCATTGATACTAACACCCTTCGTACTATGATGAAGCAAATTCAAAGCCAGTTTGATGATATGGGAATTGATCCCGAGAAAATGGCTGAAGGCAAGGTTGAATTGAATCTTGAAGCAACTATGAATGATCTCGCTAAGATGATGGGGGGCAATTTTCCTCAAAAGAAACCCGTTGAAGTGGAGATTGAAACTAGTGAAGAGGCTGAAGAATCTGATATCGTCGCTGTAAATGAAGATGATGTTTACATCAATGATGATTCGATGATGTTGACAATTGATTGTAGTAGGATTTCTGATATTGATGATTCTGGCAATGGTGTTGAAATCACCCTAACAAGTGACAACAGTGTGTTGAGTTTGATGGTAGAAGGACGCCCTCGCCCCGTCAAGAAATATGACCTTGGGAGGGTTGTGGAAAATATTGAGGAATGGAGTATCAATAATGGAATATTAGATATGACTTTGAAAATATAAAGGAAGTGAAATAATGGCAAGAAAACCAGTAATAGGAATTGATTTAGGAACAACTAACAGTTGTGTGGCTACGATTGAAGGCGGCGAAGCAATTGTGATTGCTAACGCAGAAGGTGCCCGCACCACGCCGAGTGTTGTGGCTTTTGCACAAGATGGTGAGAGATTAGTGGGCGTGACTGCAAAACGTCAAGCAGTGACCAACTCGGAAAGGACAATCCTTTCTGTTAAGAGAGAGATGGGTACTAACTGGACGAAGGGAATTGACGACGCGAAATACACCCCTCAAGAAATTTCTGCATTCATTCTTCAGAAGATGAAAGCAGATGCTGAGGATTACCTAGGTCAAGAAGTGAAGCAAGCAGTGATTACTTGTCCTGCATACTTTACTGATGCACAGCGTAAGGCGACCAAAGATGCTGGTAGAATTGCAGGACTTGAAGTATTGAGAATCATCAACGAACCTACTGCTGCTGCGCTTGCTTTTGGTGTTGACAAAGACGATGACCAAACAATACTCGTCTATGATTTGGGTGGTGGGACTTTCGATGTTTCAGTTCTAGATATCTATCAAATCGATGGGCAACCTCAGATTGAAGTTAAAGCGACTGCTGGTAATAATAGACTCGGCGGTGACGACTTTGATGAAGAAATCATTAATTGGGCAGTTGCCGAATTCAAGAAATCTAGTGGAGTAGATCTCTCAAAGGATTTGCAAGCAATGAGCCGACTAAAGGAGGCCGCTGAGAAGGCAAAAATCGAACTTTCAGGCACAAGTCAGGCACAACTCAACCTCCCATTCATCACTATGGTGGATGGACAACCAACTCATCTTGACCTCTCACTATCACGTGCTAAGTTCGAGGACTTGATTAGCGATCTCGTTGAAAATTCCATGAAGCCCACGCGGCAAGCAGTCAAGGATGCTGGGATAACAGCTTCAGAAATCGACAAGGTTCTACTAATTGGTGGTTCTACAAGAGTTCCTGCAGTGCAAGAAGCTATTGAGAAGGAACTTGGAAATAAGACTCACAAAGGAATCAATCCTGATGAAGCAGTTGCTCTTGGTGCTGCTTTGCAAGCAGGAATTATTGTTGGCGATGACGCTGTAACTGATGTTCTACTGCTTGATGTCACACCACTCAGCCTTGGAATTGAAACGCTTGGGGGAGTAACTACTTCTATGATTGAGCGCAATACTACTATTCCAACACGCCGCTCTGAAACCTTCTCAACTGCTAGTGATAATCAGCCTGCTGTCGAGATACATGTTCTCCAGGGTGAGCGTGATTTTGCTCGTGACAACGTTACTCTTGGGCGCTTCTTCCTTGAAGGAATACCTGCGGCTCCCCGCGGTATGCCTCAGATTGAGGTTGCCTTCGATATAGATGCCAATGGAATTGTCAGCGTATCTGCAAAGGATTTGGGGACTGGAAAGGAACAATCGATTAGAATCCAATCTGCTACATCTCTCAGTGAAGATGAAATCCAGCAAAAGATTACTGATGCCGAGAAATTTGCTGAGGAAGATGGTTTGAGAAAGGCAAAGGTGGATCTTAGAAATCAAGCTGACAGTATCATTTACCAGACTCGAAGAACGCTCAAAGAGGCAGAAGACAAAATTGGCGATGAAGATGCAAAACCAGTTGAAGAAAAATTATCTGAACTTGAAGATTTGATAATGGATGATGGGAAACCAAAGGACATCGAAGATATAGATGAAGATGAAATCCAATCTAAAGTCAAAGAACTTGAGGAGTCTATGCATGCAATCTCAGCGAAATTGTATGAGGCGGCTTCAGCTCAAATGGAATCTGAGCAAGCGGCTGAAGAAGTTGATGCCGATGGCAACGAAGTGGTTGATGCTGATTTCGAAGTCGTTGATGAAGAAGAGAACTGATTCAATTTGTGAATAGAGTTTTCATTCATGCGTACGCATATAGTGTGCTGCTGTAGATTCTTCCCGGCTTAGGCCCGGAACTCGCTTCAATGCAGAAGCACTCTTCCAACGGTTCTCAAATTTGCCCGATGTCCAATCTTCCAAGAACATAGGTCGGATGTAAGATGTGCGACATACTGCACGTGTGTTCCCAAGATCGCCTGCTACGGAATCAATTACAGCCAACATAGTTGCTAAGCGTTCAGGTTCAGATTGGCCTTGTAATTTACCTGCTTCTGCAAGTTTTGACAATCCTTCTGGTCGTCTTAATTGAGTGCCTCGCCAAATGATGATTGGTTCTTCTTCAGTATCTTCAACTCTTGCCATCTCCTTTTTTGTCAGTTTGGGTATTTTTGCAATAAGATTTTCACTTGCCGTTGCAACCAGTGCAAGTCTTGCACCAGTCTTCCATGAAGCGCTCCAAGTACGGAATGCTTTGGCGGTGTATCTCACCTCAAGGGCCTCCTCGATGTAATTATTGATGTGCTCTGCTTTTACATCGTAATCGTTACCATGGTCGTCTATGTATCTGAATAAATCTTGAGATTTTTTCTTTCCTCCAACTTTCCCTGAGGCTTCTATCATGCTAGCCATTTCATCATCTTCGATAAGTAATCTCCATTGCTTTCCTGATTTCCCAGTGAAGTTGAGGACGGCGTCTATTTTACCCTCTGCCCCCTCTCCTTTGATATATTTCACATGTCCTTCTTTCAAGGTAGTCAACCCATATGATTCATTCTGTTTTGCATACTCATCCGAGCCAATGCGAATATGAAATATATCCATGAGTTTGATTACTAAAGAAACAGATTTCACAAGTGGCATGCCTGTCAATGCAAGATCACCCTCTACTCTGTCTCTTAGCCTAGGCAACATCATTGCAAATTCATCTATATTGGCAAATTTCAAATCAGCTTTGATTGCGTTCCAATCTGGATGGTATCTATATTGTAAACGACCTTTTGCATCCTTGCCAGTGGCTTGGATGTGTCCTCTATCATCAATACAGAACCATACATCAGTCCACGCGGGTGGCACTGATAAGGAGTTGAGGCTGCTAATTCTCTGCTCGTCTATGACTGGTTCACCATTAGGTAATTTGTATTCAAAAGAAATAATCGTGACCTCACCCTCTTCATTAGGGGGTGATTCAATCTTCAAACGAGTAATTCCTGGTTCAGTCCTTTCACTGATATTCAATCCAGCCAGTTTTGCAGCAGTGGTTGAATCGGTCTCCATTTCAATTCCTCTGGATATGAGAACTTAGTGTATTAAATTACATAATACTCATTCGTCATTGATTAGGCGAACAAGTGTTCGTACATGAACCCCTGTAGCACCATGAGCGACAGTAGCATTTGTCGAAGTCCCCCAACCAGTTCCTGCAATGTCTATATGGGCCCAAGGATATTGTTTTTTGTCATCTCCTTCGCCCTGTTCGGGAACAAATTGTTTGAGGAACGCTGCAGCGGAATTAGAGCCACCGTAACGCTCTCCAAGGTTCTTGACATCTGCAATCTTTGAACCGGTAACCTGCTTCTCAAATGCTGGGAGTAGTGGCATTGGCCAAGCCAATTCACCACTATCAGATGCAACTTTTCGGATTCTTTCAAGGAGTTCATCATCATTAGACCAAAGGCCAGAAGCTTCGTGGCCAAGTGCTATAACGCAAGCGCCAGTAAGTGTTGCAAGATCGATAATATATTCTGGATTAAATTCTCCAGCCTTCCATAATCCATCAGCAAGAACAAGCCTTCCTTCAGCATCTGTGTTGAGCACTTCAACGGTCTTTCCAGAGTAGGTGTCTATTACATCACCAGGTCTGTATGCTGTAGAACTAGGTGTGTTTTCTGCCATGCATGAAATGCCCATCATGTGGCCCTTGTGATTTACTCCGTGGAGTGCCACCATTAGACCAAATACTGTAGCGGAGCCATGCATATCGAACTTCATTTCATCCATCCCGGCTCCAGGTTTTAATGAGATTCCCCCGGTGTCAAAGGTGATTCCCTTACCTATGATAATCGGGCACGGTCCATCTTTTGCCTTGGCATTAAGTTCCCATATTACCATGCACGGCTTATGCTCACTTCCCTTACCTACATTGATTAGGCCACCCATTTTGTTTTCCTGTAGGTCATCCCAATCAAGAACAGTTACTGACAGGTTCCCCTTGCCTTTAGCAAATGCTTGGGCGCGAGATGCGTATTCCATTGGGTACAATACGTTGGCAGGTTCATTGCCTAAATCTCTAGCAATGTGTACTCCTGTTGTGATTGCGGCTGCCCTATTGCACCCCGCTGTCAACTGCTCTTGATGTCTAGCAGATGCTTGGAAGGTGACATTGTATGGTGTATCATCATCGTCATCATCTTCATCTTTTGACATATATTTGTCAAATTTATAGTCTCTGAGCATCATCCCTTCAGCGAAGGCAATCATCTGATTTGATTTCCATCCCGATGTGAAACGAACTGCAAGATTCTTCCCATGTGTTTTCCCTAAGCCTGCCACAATTTTTGCTCCAGCATCACGTGCGTTATTTTCCTTCAAGCCATCAGATTTGCCCATTCCGAGTAAGATGACTTTGCATTCGCTATCCCATAGTGACAATGTCTTGCCGGCCTTTCCATCAAAATCCTCGCTTGCAAAAGCCCCTTTGACTTGAGATTGGGCGTTACGGCTTAATCCCACTAGCGCTCGATTTGGTGGTTTATTGGTACCTTCAAAAAGAGGTAATATCAATGTGTCTGCAATTGTTCCTATAATGGCTACTTGGTGTTCCATAGGTCCTCGCATTGGGTTGACCTATTCAAAGGTGAGTATTCTAAAAGTGCCCTGAAATGATTATTTTTCTAGCGTAGATTCCTTTTCATAGACTAAATTGTTACTTTTGCGACCTTCTACGACAAGTACTGCACCTAATGCAGAAATCATTGAAATTGTTATTCCAGGGGCATAAAGGAACCCATTTCCTTTTCCTTCCATGATGTTGATGTTCTCATCCCATACTGAATCATGAACCCAAATAGCAGAATCAATTACTCTCTTCTGATAGTGTAATTCCCAACTGCCGCCATCAACCAATTGTAAATCCCCGGCTGTAAAAGTAATACTGCTGGAATTACTGGCATTTACACTGAAGTTTCCTGGTGAATGCCACAATACTTCACCCTCTGAATTTAGATAATGTAAAGTGGCATTTGCTGTGGAGGCGTGACCAAGATTGTTGACGGAGAAAGAGACCTCATGGCCAGGTGTTACTTCCATACTAGTTACATTCAATCTTGCTCTCCAATACCACACATTGGAGATTAAATAACGCATCACTTCCAACTCAACAGATAAACGATCAGAAAGTGACTGTACAGTTCCTAACAGAAATTGCTCATCATCTGTCTCAAAGGTGAAGGTAGGATAACCCATCACTCCATATCCGTAATCTCGACTGGTTCCATGTGTTGGGTAAATGCCAGCATTGGCATTTCTAACTGGCAAATCCGCATCTATTGTCTCGTGAATGGTGTCACGAATGTGCTCAAAAAGTTCCCAATCTGAAGGCATTTCTCCTGTGAAGCCCCAAGGATATGCAAGGATCCAAGTGCCTGTGTGCATAGTCACATAGAGATCTGCTTCTACAGCCCACTCAGCCATATAGTCAGCATTGTTTCGTGTCTCTGGTTCACTGAACGGCCCATCTCCACTAGCAGTCTCTTCTTCGGTCCAATGATGGTCATAGTTGCGGTTTAGGTCTACTTGATTCACATTCCATCTAGAATCAAGATCATTTCCATCTGCATTTAGTAGAATCATGATGTATAATTCCGTATTCTGTAATACCTCAATAGCTTCAGCATCCCCATCTGCCCAACCTTCAACATAGAATTCTGCTACTAGGAATGCCAATTCAGTTCCAAGATGTTCATTGCCATGGTGGCCGCCATCAATGTACACTTTCTCTTTGGGTGTGCCATCGCTTTTGTTTTCTAGCGACCAGTCTGAAATTTGTACAACCCACTGTTGTCTGCCAAGTATGGTTGTACCAGCCGTAGTCAAGTGTACAATTTCAGGATAATCTCCTTCCCATGATTGTAAATCATAGGTTAGAGAAGAGTATGAATGGTACCAATGCTCCTGTGTGACTCCGGGCTGTTGTGCAGTTACTGTTGGCACACTACTGACTAGCAGAGCGGCAAATAGCAACAGTGTGGTGATGGCTCGCACGAAGTGGGCTGATGGCTAGATGATTTGAGACTTAGCATTAGACGGGAGTAGTCGCAATAGTGGTTTAGATCAAAGTGAAGCTAGGTGTGCGGCGATGATTTTAGTTGCTAACATCGCTGCTGTAAACTGGGTCAAATTATTTTCACTACCAGGTACTATTTCCACTACATCGGCACCAATAACTTCAGCACCGGCTGCTGAAAATAGGGATTCTATCACCTCGACTGCTTGCCAGTATGCTAGTCCACCAGGGACCGGTGTACCAGTATCTGGAACTAATGAGCCATCTAAACCATCGATATCTAATGTGAGCCACACAGGTCCCTTGATATTAGAAATCTCAGCGAGTAATGCATTCCACACCTTTTCGCCTCCACATGGGGTAATGAAGTCACGAGCAAACCATGTGCTAACCCGTTCATCATTTGTGATGAAATTCTCTTCTTCCCGCGAAAAGGCCCGAACTCCAATTTGAATTAGGCCACCCACGCCTTCGTCAAGTGCTCGGCGAGCTGCACAGGCGTGGCTGTAGTTGTCTCCATCCAACTCATCCCTCAAATCAGCGTGTGCATCAATCTGTACTAGAGTTAGTTTACCTAAATCACCTCCCAAGGTGGGGTGTTGAGAAAGTGCTCGCATCTGTGCTGGGAGTGAGCCATGTTCACCTCCAAGAACTACAGGAAATGCTTCACCAGTGAACCACTCTTTGAGGTATTGTTCAATACCATCTAGTTGTTCTTCAAGGGTTGCTCCTTCTCCATCCCATGGCTGGGCGGTGACGATTGAATAGCCAGCGGGCAAATCATCGTCAAGAAGTGAATCATAGAGTTCTACCTGTCCTGATGCCTCGATACAAGCAGCTGGTCCATTTGCAGTACCTTGGCCGTAAGAGGTGGTCAATTCGTAAGGGAGTGAAAGAACGACAATATCGGTATCTCCTTCTCTTGGCGCTAAGCCAAGAAAGTGACCTTCGCTGAACTCCTCTGCCATCTCTCTCAAAACCTTGCTCTCATGGTTTGGTTTTATGACTTATTGGAGGTAAAGCCTACATGCTTAATACTTAATTTGGAATTATTAGACCGGATTGTTGATATATTGCGGTGTACAAATAGAAGGTGTACCCGAGGAAGTTCACATTCGTGACTCGCTTAGGTATGGGGGAGAGCAAATGGGAATGACAATGGCAGGTTTGACTGCGGCAATTCAAAGGCATATTGACAAAGAAATGGAGAAGAATGTTGCTGAGAGCATGGCAGAGCATGCTCTAGGCTTCTTTGGCTACTATGATCGAATCATTGACAATGCTCTAGAACCTACTGATAGAAACTTATTCTATATTTTTCAGGATTACAATCTTCTGACTACCGAGTCTGAGGAGACTACCCTATGGGATGGAAGAGAATGGCGTATACATTATTGGAAGTTCAAAGCAGAACTGGCTCAGAAGGCAAAGGGCTATCTTGAGGAAGATGATGATGAGGAAGAAAGCCCAGAATTCAATATTTATGATGATTTAGCTCAAGATATCTGGAATCGCAGTGACGATGGATACGAAGAGCCACTCTTCTGAACACCATTCATTCACCTCGGGCAGTTAACCACTTTGTGAACTGCAAGGGTTAGGATTCATTAGGGAACGGGCCAAAGGAATCTACATGCATAGAGTTGCACCGCGTTGGCCCGCGACTACATTGTTGTTGATTTTCCTCACTTCAATGGCTCTACCATTGACTATGGCAGATGGGCCCACATATCCAACAATTTTAGTCGATTGGCTAGACCATGATGAT
>Ga0066866_10000414_pt1 | contig 16446 bp, 13 predicted proteins | sample ETN01SmetaG_3_FD_66435 | JGI IMG/M metagenome (GOLD analysis project Ga0066866, IMG submission 66435) | Marine microbial and viral communities from oxygen minimum zone, Eastern Pacific Ocean - ETNP2014F12-01SV263 | ecosystem: Environmental > Aquatic > Marine > Oceanic ...
TTGTAATAATTTTACTATATATTAAGTTCAGAACATGAAAAATAAATTGTTAAAATCTTATTTTTTTTCTTTATTAGCGTGTATTTTTTTTTCATCATGCAGCTCAAATAATACTAGCAGTTTAACGAGTGTTTGGGATCCAATAGAACCTATAAATAGAGCTGTGTTTTCTTTTAACATGGCTGTGGACACCTTCACCTTGGAACCAGTTGCAAAAGTCTATAATTATATCGTTCCCGAATTTCTATCAAATAGCCTAGATGGACACTTCAATTGGATCAAATCACCTGGAAGCGCTATAAATTCATTATTGCAAGGCAAACATGATGATGCATTTTTAACTATCGCTAATTTTTCAATTAATATTTTTACACTAGGATTTTATGACTTAGCTGAGGACCATTCTAATTCCAATAAGGAAGATTTTGACCAAACTCTCGCAATGTATAATTTTACAACCGGACCTTATATTATGGTACCTTTTTTAGGCCCTACTACGGTAAGAGGTTTAGCGGGCACTCTAGCGGACGGAATATTAGATCCATTAAATTTACTCGGTCCAAAAAAAATTGTGGAAATCAGCTCTGCAGAACTACCAATAAAAGCAGTCCATGCAAGATCTGAGTATATGGAACAAATAAATGAAATAAAATATAGAAGTTTAGATTCTTATTCTGTATTTAAATCTGTTTATTTTCAGAGGCTCAACTCCCAAATTAATGATGCAGAAAATAAAGATGGTAATATTACAGATGTAAATAGTGGAGCTATTGATGCTTTTTTTATTAAAAATCAATAAAAATATTAAGCTTCCGCATTTTATAATTTTTCCTTTATGTGCATATTTAGTTTTTACAAACACTTTACATGCATTTAGCCAAAATGATTTTGATCTTAATAAGAAAGCTGAAATTCACGTAATAAAAATGATGCAAGATATTGAAAATTTGCTCCAAGTAGGGAAAGTCAACCCTAAAGAAGGTAGAAAATTATTAAGCATTTTACTAGATGAATATTTTGATTCTCTTTTAATTGCCAAATACTCTTCCATGCCTGCATGGAGAAAAGCAACTAGCAAAGAAAAAGATGAATTTACAACCCTATTTGAGGAATACTTGATAAATTTAGCTGCAAACAGGTTCAATGAATTTAAAGATGTAAAATATATTATTTCAAAAATCGATAAAAGGGGGAGTAAAATGTTCCTCGTTGATGGGTTTATAAAAGCTCCTGGAAGCAAAAGAGATCATACTCCCGTTAGTTGGAGATTAATATTAAATGAAAATAATGAACTGAAAATTATAGATATTGAAATCGCTAAAATTTCAATGGTCGTCGCTCAAAACGATGAATTCACATCAATTGTTAGGCAAAATAAAGGAAAATTTTCTTCCTTAATTAAAGTTCTCAAAAAAGAATTAAATAGTGAATAGATGGATAGCTACCTAGTTATAGGTTTATATTTAATGCGCGTAGGCTTTATATAATCTTCTCCTAATCTTCTTTTCTTATCTTGCTCGTAGGCATCATAATTTCCTTCAAACCATTCAACATGGCTATCACCTTCAAATGCTAAAATGTGGGTCGCTATTCTATCCAAAAACCAACGATCATGACTTATAACAACTGCACAACCAGCAAACTCTAAAAGAGCATTTTCAAGTGAACGCAAAGTATCAACATCCAAGTCGTTTGTCGGTTCATCCAATAAAAGTAAGTTAGCTCCTAACTTTAACACTTTTGCTAAATGCACTCGATTTCTCTCACCACCAGATAACTGATTTACTCTTTTTTGTTGATCCGTGCTTTTAAAATTAAATAGACCTGCATATGCTCTGGAGTTCATTTTTCTTGGCCCTATTTCGATTTCATCCAATCCATCTGAAATTTCTTCCCAGACACTTTTATCGTTATCTAAATCATCTCGTGATTGATCTACATAACCAAATTTGACAGTTTCACCTATTATTATATTCCCATTATCTTGGGTTTCTTGACCTGTAAGTAATTTAAATAAAGTTGTTTTTCCTGCACCATTCGGTCCTATAACACCTACTATTCCTGCTGGCGGAAGTTTGAAAGACAATCCTTCAAATAAAAGTTTATTTTCAAATGATTTTGATAAATTTTTAGTCTCAACTACAATATTTCCTAGCCGAGGTCCAGATGGAATCGTGATTTTAGTAATCTGATCTTTTTTTTCATTCTCTTGTTTAAATAACTCATCGTAAGAATTTAATCTTGCTTTTGACTTAGCTTGTCTAGCTTTAGGAGCTGAACGAACCCAATCCAACTCTTCTGACAATAATTTCTGCCTTGCAATCTCTGCTTTACCTTCAATTTCCAATCTTGTTTGCTTTTGTTCAAGCCAGCCAGAATAGTTTCCTTTGTAAGGAATGCCCTGACCTCTGTCTAACTCTAGTATCCAACCCGCTACTTCATCTAAGAAATATCGATCGTGGGTAATAGTTATTACAGTATTTTTAAAATCATGAAGAAATCTTTGAAGCCATGAAACAGTTTCTGCGTCAAGATGGTTTGTTGGCTCATCTAATAATAAAATATCAGGCGATGAAAGAAGTAATTTGCATAAAGCCACTCTCCTCTTTTCACCACCTGATAAATTTATAACAGGAGCATCACTTGGAGGAAGCCTTAAAGCATCCATTGCTATTTCAGCTTTTCTCTCAATGTCCCATGCATCTAATGAATCTATTTTTTCTTGCAATTCAGCTTGTGAGTTAATTAAATCATTCATTCCTTCATCAGTTAGTTCTTCAGAAAATTTAGAACTTATTTCATTAAATTCATCTACTAGTTTCTTTGCTTCACCTAATCCTGACATTACATTCTCAAGAACATTTAATTCATTATCTAGTTTTGGTTCTTGAGGAAGATATCCAATAGAAAAACCATCAGCAGGCCAGGCATCTCCTGAGTAATCTTTGTCAATGCCAGCAATAATTTTTAGTAAAGTAGACTTTCCAGAACCATTTACACCCAAAACACCAATTTTTGCCCCTGGCAAAAAGGAAAGATTAATGTCCTTTAAAATTTCTTTGCCTCCAGGCCACATTTTTTTTAATTGATGCATTGTATAAACATATTGAACTGACATAAACCACCTTAAGTTTAATAAAGAATTGAATTATCTACTTTTGCTTATCTATTTGTATATTGTTGCCGTTTAGAATTTTTATAACTTTTATCTCTTTTGTATCGATTAGCAAAATTAATTTTTTTTGATTTTTTTCTTCCGTGTAAATTAGTATATTTTCACCATCTAATTCTAAAGATTTAATAGAGCTTTCATCAGGCAAGGATAATATGTAATTTTCTGGCGAAACACTTTTTTTGAATTTATTATTACTTAAGTCACCATTTAACAATTTGTAGCAAATGATAAAAATTAATGATATTATTGCAATGCCTAAAATTATCACTAAAATCTTAAGAAAGTTTAAGCTTATAATTGGACTTGTTTGTGGCTCGTTTATTTTTTCGTTTTCCATAGTTTTTAAACTCATGCAAGGTTAAATATTATTAGCAAAGATCTTTTATATAATGAAGAAATTTCTATGTATCATAATAACGAAATGCCTGAAAAACTAACCTTTTTTTGTAAGGATAATGATGTTGGTTTGCGGTTAGATATATTTTTGCATGATGCCATCAGTAAAAAGCTTCAAAATCAGTTAATTTCAAGAAACAGAATTAAGTCACTCATTGAAAATAAAAACGTAAAAAAAGATAATGCAGTTATTACAACAGCATCAAGTAAAACTGTTAACAATTCTTTTTATCAGATAACAATTCCACCCCTAATGCCAGCTAAACCAATAGAAGAAAATATTCCGCTTGATATTATATTTGAGGATAAAGATATCATTGTAATAAACAAAGCTTCTGGAATGGTTGTACATCCTGGATTTGGGAACAACACAAAAACTTTAGTCAATGCACTTTTATATCATTGTAAAGGATCTTTATCTGGTATAGGAGGGATCACTAGGCCAGGGATAGTTCATAGAATTGATAAAGATACTTCTGGAATAATTGTTTCAGCAAAAAATGACCTGGCTCATATTAACTTATCAAAACAATTTAAAGACCATTCAATAAATAGATCTTATCTAGCCTTAGTTTGGGGAATATTAAGGGAAAAACAAGGAACTATTTCAAATAAAATTTCAAGACACTCTTTTAACCGAAAAAAAATGGGTGTTAATTCTCATGGCAAGATAGCAACAACACACTGGAAAGTGATTAAAACTATTCATAATTTGGTCAGTCTAGTTAAATGCACCCTTGAAACAGGAAGAACCCACCAAATTAGAGTACATTTTTCTCATTTAGGTCATCATTTAGTTGGTGACAAAGTGTATACGAGCCCAAAACTAAAAAAACATTATTTAAATAAAGACAATCAATTAAAGTTTAATCTTCTAACATCGTTTCCTAGACAAGCTTTGCATGCATACCACTTAAGTTTTTTACACCCAAGGACTAAACAGATCATGAAGTTCGACACTAAAGAGCCAAATGACCTCAATGAACTTTTAAGTAAAATAGAGTAAAGTATTGAATAAAATATATAAATGACTATTTATAAGTTATGAGAACTAATACTATACCTGTAATTTCCAATGAGGGCAATCTAAGCTCCTATATGGAACAAATAAAGAAATTTCCACTTTTGAAAGCAAAAGAAGAATACATGTTGGCTAAAGCATGGAAAGATCAAGGTGATATAAAAGCTGCACATAAATTGGTAACAAGTCACCTTAGACTTGTTGCAAAAATCGCATCTGGATACAGAGGTTATGGGTTGCCTGTTTCCGATCTTATTTCTGAAGGTAATATAGGCATGATGCATGCAGTAAAAAGATTTGAACCTGAAAAAGGATTCAGACTTGCTACTTACGCGATGTGGTGGATTAAGGCATCGATCCAAGAATATGTTCTAAGGTCATGGTCTTTAGTAAAAATTGGGACAACAGCAGCACAAAAAAAATTATTTTTTAATCTGAGAAAAATAAAATCAAAAATCTCAGCGTTAGATGAAGGAGACCTATCCCCGGATCAAGTAACGAAAATCGCTACTGAATTGAGTGTTCCTGAAAAAGAGGTTGTTTCAATGAACAGAAGAATATCTGGTTCAGATTACTCCTTAAATTCTCCAGTTTCTGAGGCTGGACAAGGTGAATGGCAGGATTGGCTAGAAGATGAAACTCAGAACCAAGAAATTAGCTTTGCTGAAAGTGAAGAATTTCTTATTAAAAAAAATATTATGAATGAGGCATTTGAAGTTTTGACTGACAGAGAGAAAGACATCATTTGTGAAAGACAGCTTAATGAAAAGCCTCTTACTTTAGAAGATTTAAGTAAAAAATACGAAGTAAGTAGAGAAAGAATTCGCCAAATAGAGGGTAAAGCTTTTGAAAAACTTCAAAAAACAATGAGAGAAAAAGCTAAGCTAATTAATCTCTAATTTAAGACCAATTAGTTAAACAAACTATTTAAAATTATGGTATCGTTTCTTTCAGGACCAGTTGAAATAATATTTATTGGACACTCTATTAAAGTTTCTAATCTTTTAATATACCCAATCGCTTTTTCAGGAAGATCCTTATATTCAGAAATACCTTGAGTATTTTCTTCCCAACCTGAGATTTCTTCGTATATAGGCGAAACTTTATTTTGACTATAATTGTCGGAAGGAAAAGCATTTATAGTTGCGTTATTTAACTTATAAGATTTACAAATTTTTAATCTCTCAAATTTATCTAGAACATCTAACTTAGTTAATGCTATACTTGAAATACCGGAAATTTTAATCGCCTGCCTAACCATAACCGCATCAAACCAACCACATCTTCTTTTTCTGCCGGTAACTGTTCCAAACTCATTGCCTAATTCACCAAGTTTGGTGCCGATTTCATTTTCTTGTTCTGTAGGGAATGGACCAGAGCCCACTCTTGTTGTATATGCTTTAGTTATACCTAAAATAGAATTAATATTTAATAACCCCAATCCAGAACCATTTGCGGCTTGCCCTGCCACCGTGGAAGATGAAGTAACAAAAGGGTAAGTTCCATGATCAATGTCAAGCATTACCCCTTGAGCTCCTTCAAATAAAATCTTTTTTCCTTCTTCCTGATAGTTATTTAGTATCTCCCAAGTATCAACTGCAAAAGAAAGAATACTTTCAGAAATAGCAGTAATTTTTTTAAAAATTTCATCTGGGTCTAACGCTTCCAAACCCATTGCCTTTAACCAAATATTATGATGTTGCACTATAACAGAAATTTTATCTCTTAGAGTTTTTTTGTCTCTAAGATCTGAAACTCTTAATGCTCTTCTTGCAACTTTATCTTCATACGCAGGGCCAATTCCTCTACCAGTTGTACCAATTTTACCTTCCCCTTTTATGGCTTCCCTTGAATTATCTATCAATGAGTGAATTGGTAAAATTAAAGGAGCAGAATTAGAAATCTTTAAATTTTTTTGTGAAACCAATACATTGGAGTTTCTTAAAATATCTATTTCTTTTAAAAATGCCCAGGGGTCTAAAACAACACCATTTCCAATTACAGAGATTTTATCTTTTCGAATTATTCCTGAAGGAAGTATAGACAATTTAAACGTTTCACCACCAATCACCAATGTATGACCAGCATTGTGCCCCCCTTGAAATCTTACAATTATATCTGCTTCCTCAGATAACCAATCAACTATTTTGCCCTTGCCTTCGTCACCCCATTGACTTCCTACAACCACAATATTTTTCACAAGATGTAACCCTAAATAATTAAGAAATAAAGAGAAAAAGGAAATTCTCTAGAATTGATTTTAGATGAAATTTCATCACTACTAAAGCTATTTTTAAAATTTCATATAATCTACCCTTACGACATGTTCCAAATTTAATAAGCTATTCATAGTATTATTATTTACTTCTTGGTCTATTGATAAAATTGCAATCGCTTCACCTGAATTTTCTCTTCTGCCAAGGTGGAAAGAGCCTATATTAATTTTGTTTTTTGCTAATAAAGTTCCAATTGATCCAATAAAACCAGGTTTATCATAATTTCGAACATATAAAATTTTGGGAGCAAAATTTGCTTCAATTGGTATTCCTTGAACTTCTGTTATCCTGGGAATTTCATTGCCAATTAAAGTGCCAGAGATGGTTCTTGAACTATTTTCATATTTAACTGTTACACGCAATAAATTTTGGTAGTCACATTTTCTATCGTGGCTAACTGTTGAAACTTCAAGACCCTTTTGAACAGCAACACTGAGAGAGTTAACCATATTTACAGTATCAGAATAATTTTTTAAAAGCCCGCAAAGCATCGCAGCTATTATTGGATCTTTATTAATTTTTGATGCGTTGCCATCAAACTCAACTTTAACAGAAATAATGTTTTGTGAACCAACTTTTACTTGGCCTAAAAAGTTACCCAACAATTCTGAAAGTTTTATATATGGTTTCAAGACTGGTGCTTCTTCAGCACTTATTGATGGGCTATTTAGTGAATTAATGACTGATCCTTTTAAGAGATAATCCGAAATCTGTTCTGCAACTTGAACTGCAACCTTTTCTTGAGCCTCTTTAGTGCTGGCACCTAAATGAGGAGTTAATATTACGTTTGGCGCATCGAAAAGAATATTTTTTTTAGCTGGTTCTTCTAGAAAGACATCTATTGCTGCGCCGCTTAGATGTTTGTTTTTCAGTGCCGCTGATAAAGAATTTTCATCAATTAAACCACCCCTTGCACAATTAATAATTGAAGACCCTTTTTTAATGGAAAAAATATTTTTTGAATTAATAATATTCCTTGTTGAATTTGTGAGAGGGGTATGGATAGAAATTATATCGGAATTTTTTAACAGTTCATCAAATGAAACCTTTTCTACACCAATATCCTTTGAGGTCTCAGCGGTCAAAAAAGGATCATAAACAAGTACCTTCATTTTTAATCCTTTAGCTCGATCCGCTACAATTGAACCTATATTTCCACACCCAATTAGCCCTAAGTATTTCCCAGTAACTTCAGTTCCAATAAATTTTGTTTTTTCCCATTTTCCTTTTTTTGTTGATTGATTTGCATCTGGTATTTTCCGTGCTAATGACATAATCATTGCAATTGTATGCTCTGCAGTTGTTATAGAGTTCCCATGAGGTGTATTCATTACAATAATTCCGTTTAAAGTAGCTTCATCTACATCAACGTTATCTACTCCTATACCTGCCCTACCAATAATTTTTAATTTCGATGCTTTAGATAATATTTCTTTATCAACTTTTGTATTTGAGCGTATAGCTAAGCCATCGTAATCTTGAATAATATTAATTAATTCATTCCTAGAAATATCTGGTTTATAATCAACGATTATCCCTCTTTCTTGAAAAATGTTTACCGCTTCCTGACTTAATTTATCACTTATGAGTACTTTCATTTTTTACCAAGACTTTCCCAACTATATTTAAGACATTCCATTAAGCAAATTAAGTCATTTTGTTCGATTGTTGGCCCACACCATATTCTTAATCCAAGTGGAGCAGTTCTATAACTTTTAATATCAAAAGCCACCCTTCGATCTTCCAAATCTTTAATTAGTTTACTAACAAATTCATTCTGTTCAAATTCATTTAAAGAAGAAAACCAAGGATCTATAATTTTTAAACAAACAGATGTAGAAGATCTAGTTAATTTGTCTTCAGCTAAAAAATCGATCCAATTATTTTTCTCACAAAATTTTGATACAATATTAAAGTTCTCTTTTGTCTTTTTCTTCAAAAAATTAAGACCACCTTTTGAATTAACCCATTTAATAATATTAATCCAGTCTTCAACTACCAACATCGAAGGAGTGTTAATCGTTAAACCCTCAAAAATTCCTAAATCTAATTTGCCTTTTTTCTTTAAATTAAATAGCTTAGGAACGGGCCATTTTGGAGTGTGTTCATTAATCCTTTTTATTGCTCTCGGTGAAAGAACTAACATACCATGAGCAGCTTCACCTCCAAGCGCTTTTTGCCAACTAAATGATGCAACATCAATTTTCTTCCAATTTATGTCCATTGCGAAAACCGCAGAAGTTGCATCACAAATTGTTAACCCTTCCCTGTTTTTGTCAATCCAATCAGCATCAGGTATGCAGACACCACTAGTGGTGCCGTTCCAAGTAAAAACAACATCATTGGAAAAGTTTACACTTTTTAAATTTGGAATAAGCCCATATTCAGCTTTTAAAACTCTTGTATTTGACAAACTTAATTGGTGAACAATATCATTAACCCAGTCCGAACCAAATGAATCCCAGGCCAAAACGTCAACTCCTCTTTGTCCCAAGATATTCCACAAAGCAATTTCTAATGCTCCAGTATCAGATCCAGGTACTATCCCTAAAATATAATCTTTTGGGAGCTTTAGTAATTCCCCTGTCTCATTTATAGCATTTTGAAGTCTTAATTTTCCTTCTTTAGATCTATGCGACCTTCCTAAGAAAGAGTTACGTAAATCATTAATCGACCATCCATTAAATTTTGAACAAGGACCAGAAGAAAAATTTGGATTATTTGGTATTTTTGGGTAATTCATAAATATTTTAAAAATTTTACAAACAACTAAATTAACTTTATATAAGTATTTTTTCCACTTCCTTTACGGTAGAGAGTATAAGGTTTTGTTCATTGCTTTCTACCATAATACGAATAATATTTTCAGTTCCAGATGGCCGGATCACTATTCTGGCATTGCTCTCAATCTTTTTTTCGATTTTGTGAAGTTTTTCTTTTACTTCAATTTTATTTAAAATTTCTTTATCTAAATCATTTAAATTATGTATAATTTGGGGCACAGGAATAAATTTATTAAAAAATTTGCTTGATGGCTTTTTATCTTTAACAAATTCACAAAGAATTAATAATGAATTCATAAGTGCATCTCCAGTTTTAGAGAGATGAGGTATTAAAATATGCCCTGATGGTTCACCACCTAAGGAAAAATCAAATTCTTTAATTGCCTCAGCAATGTACCTGTCTCCTACATCTGTTCTCATTAATTTAATACCAATATTCTGCAACCAAAGATCGAAAGCATGATTGGTCATGGAAGTGCCAACTACAGTACTATTATTTAATTCTCCTTCGCGTTGCATTTTAATAGCTAGTGTTGCTAATAATTGATCGCCATTAATTATATTACCTTGTTCATCTGACATTATTAAACGATCAGCATCCCCATCAAAAGCTAAGCCGATGTCAGCATTATGAGAAACAACTGTCCTTGCCATTTTTTCAGGATTAACGGCCCCACATCCTTCATTAATATTAAATCCATTTGGTTCGACTGAGATTGGAATGACATCTGCTCCAAGTTCAAATAGAGCCTGAGGAGCAGCTTTGTAAGCTGCACCATTAGCACAGTCAACTACTACTTTAATACCCTCTAATCTTTGCTGTTTATTAATACATGATTTTACAGCTTCTATATAACGGCCAACAGCATCTTCAAGTCTTTTAACTCTACCTAAATTAGCTGGATTTGCTAAATTTATATTATCGTTAATTAATTTCGAAATTTGAGTTTCCATATTGTCTGAAAGTTTTAATCCGTCTGGACCAAAGAGTTTTATACCATTGTCTTCTGAAGGATTATGTGAAGCAGAAATCATAACCCCTAAATCTGCTCTAAAAGATCTCGTTAACCTAGATACACCAGGCGAAGGAATAGGACCCAATGTCAAACAATCCATCCCCATTGCAGTAAATCCAGATACTAAAGCCGGTTCAATCATATAACCTGAAAGCCTTGTGTCTTTCCCTATAACAACACGATGAAGATTTGACCCCCCCTTTCCAATATAAATACTAGCTGCGGCTAAAGCCAACTTTTGGGCAAGCTCAGCTGTCATAGGCCATTGATTGACTTTCCCTCTAACCCCATCAGTACCAAAAATATTCATTTCCTTGATCTCATAAACTATTAATTATTTGCTATATAGCACTTCAAAATACCTAATGATAGATTAAAGTTCCTTATTAACATTTGAACTAATATCAATAGCTTGCAATGTTTCAATAACATCATGCACTCTGAGGATTTGCACACCAAACAAATATGCATAGCATAGTAATACAATTGATCCAGCAAGTCTATCTCCTGGTGCTTCATTTCTTGAAAGAGATGCAATTGAAGATTTTCTTGATGCACCGAGCAATACTGGAACTCCTAAGCTTTGAAACATCGGTAACCAGGCCATAATTTCCATATTATGCTTTGGTGTTTTACCAAAACCAAATCCAGGATCAATAGCAATTCTGTCAAGATCTATACCATAAGATTTAGCTAACTTAATTTTATTCTCAAGAAAATTAAAAATATCAATAGGAGCAAAATTATAGTGAGGATTTTTTTGCATGGTTTTAGGAGATCCTTGCATATGCATAATTACAATAGATGCACTAGATTTTGCAATCACTTCTGGTGTCAATGGATCTGACATCCCAGAAATATCATTAATTATTCTGGCACCACTATCAATCGCTTTTGACATAACAGAAGAGTTTCTCGTGTCAGCACTTATAAGAAAATTATCTCTTGCTAATTTTTCAATTACTTTTAAAATTCTTTTAGTTTCTTCGTCTTCATTGACATATGAAGCGTTTGGCTTTGTAGATTCACCACCGATATCAATTATGTGTGCCCCATTTTCTTTCATAAATTTCGCATGTTCTAATGCTTTATTTTCATCAAAAAATTTACCTCCATCAGAAAAACTATCTGGAGTTATGTTTAAAATACCCATTATCTTGGTATCATTCATTGGTAAGTTTTGAAATTTTTGTTTGCTTTTAAAAAGATTGTTGAATTTTTCTAAAAACAAACCACCAATTTGCATTGCTATTTGATTAACTTCTTGAAAAGACAAACTCTGCGCTTTAAATTTATTCTTATCTCTCCAGATAAGATCAATTTGATCTTGATATGGAAAACGTTTTTGAAAAGTTATAATATTTGGTTTTAACCAAAAATTTCCTAATTTAATAATTTCATATGGAATCTCATTAATACTTTTTGGAATATATTCAATTCCATTGACTGCAGGCATAAAACATTAAATGGTTGGCTGTGTTCCAGGTTTAATTCGACCTGGATTTGTAGGTACTGAAGATTTTGGTTTGTTCTTATCTGATTTATCAGAATCTTTAGGCAGAACATCTATTTTGTCTAATTTTTTGCCGTTAAGTACGTTTTTGATGTCATCGTTTGTTAAAGTTTCATATTCTAGCAAAGCAATTGCTATAGAGTCTAAATCTTTTTTCTTCTTTTTTAAAATTTTTCTCGCATCTATATATGCATCATCTACAATATTTCTAATCTCTTCATCTATAATCCTAGCAGTAGAGTCTGATAGATTCTTCTGTTGAGAAACTGATCGCCCCAGAAACACTTCTTGCTCATCTGCACCATAAGCTAAAAAACCAAGTTTTTCAGAGAGCCCCCACTCTGTAACCATCCTTCTAGCTGTGTCAGATACCATTTTTATATCTGAAGAAGCTCCAGTTGTAACTTTTTCTTCTCCAAAGATCATTTCTTCAGCTATACGCCCTCCACACGCAACTCTTAAATCTGCAAAAAGTTTATCGCGGGCAAGTGATATCCTATCTCCTTCAGGCAACCTCATTACCATACCTAGTGCTCTTCCCCTCGGTATTATTGTAGCTTTGTGAATAGGATCAGATGCAGGGCAGTTGAGAGCTACAACAGCATGACCTGCTTCATGATATGCCGTTAATTTTTTTTCTTCATCAGTCATGACCATTGACCTTCTCTCCGATCCCATCATGACCTTATCTTTTGATTCTTCGAATTCCAAATTAGATACTGTTCTACGACCTTTCCTTGCTGCTAGCAACGCTGCTTCATTAACTAGGTTCGCCAAATCAGCACCAGAAAACCCAGGTGTCCCTCTCGCGATAGTTCTTGGTTGAACATCATCAGAAAGGGGTACTTTCCTCATATGAACTTTTAAGATCTTCTCTCTTCCTAAAATATCAGGATTTGGAACAACAACTTGTCGGTCAAATCTTCCCGGTCTTAATAGAGCAGGGTCTAAAACATCGGGTCTATTTGTTGCTGCGATAAGTATTACACCTTCATTTGCTTCAAAACCGTCCATCTCAACTAACAGTTGATTAAGAGTTTGTTCTCTTTCATCATTTCCGCCCCCTAAGCCTGCTCCACGATGTCTACCCACAGCGTCAATTTCATCAATAAAAATTATGCAAGGAGCATTTTTTTTACCTTGCTCAAACATATCACGGACTCTGCTTGCACCAACACCTACAAACATTTCAACGAAATCTGAACCTGAGATTGTAAAGAATGGAACACCTGCTTCACCGGCTATGGCTCTAGCTAAAAGTGTCTTACCAGTGCCTGGAGGTCCCACTAGAAGACAACCCTTTGGTATCTTACCACCAAGCCTTTGAAATTTTGCAGGATCTTTTAAAAATTCCACTATTTCTTCTAGTTCTGTTTTAGCCTCATCAATGCCGGCTACATCTTCAAAAGTAATTTTACCTTGTTTTTCCGTTAAAAGTTTTGCTTTTGATTTTCCAAACCCCATCGCTTTGCCAGAACCAGACTGCATTTGCCTCATAAAGAAAATCCAAACCCCTATTAATAAAAGCATTGGAAACCAAGAAAGCAAAGTAGATAAAATCCATGACACTTCTCTTTCAACTGGTTTTCCAATAATTCTGACTCCACTATTTTCTAATAAAGAAACTATATTTGCGCCTTGTGGTGAAAATGTAGTTACAATTCTACCCGCAGTAGTAGTGGCAGAAACTGAACTACCAGATATTGTGGCCTCCCTAATGTTTCCAGCTTTCACAGATGAAACAAAATCGGAATATGCCAATTCAGTAGTAACTTTTTGATTGTTTCCATTTTGAAATAAATTAAATAGCAACAATATAACTAAAATAATAGTTACCCAAAGCAAAAGATTTTTTGTAAAATTACTCAAAATTAATCCTTGAATTAAAACTTATTAATGTTTCAATAATTTAATTTTAACTTCATATTCGGAGAACAATTTACTAAAAAATGTCTCTCCTATACTAAGATGGTTACTAGGCCTCTTATCGTCAAGATAAAAATTAATTTTCTGTGAATTAAATACTTCAATATTTACTGGCACATACCTCCATACTTCCCATGGTATAGTTTTATTTTTATCTAATATTTTTTTTATCTTCCTAGCTTCAAGATCATTGAGATGCCCAATTACAATATTTTTTTTTGAAAATACTTCCCATCTGTTATCAAAAATTAGATTTCCCAATGGTGGCATTATTTTTTTTTCTATCTTTTGATTTGTCCATCTAACCAGGATGATAGTTTTTTTTCTATAACAGAATTTACACCCCCCTAAAGTCTTTCCTGGCATAGAAAAAAGTTTATTTTTAAATCTTTTAAAATGGTTTAAGAGAAGAGTTATTTTATCTTTTTTAACAAAATATCTATGCCCTCCAATGGTTTTTATTCTCATAGACAAAATCCTGGTGGCTAAATCTACGTTCAACCTTGATAGTAAAGGTATATCAAGTTGCCCCCAACCAAGATCAAATACAGGAAAACTTTTGCCACAAAAATCATTGGTTTTCTTATCAACAACCTCACAAATCTTACCTATAGAATTTGTCATGGAATATATTTGTTTTAATAATATTGAACTATCTTGAAGTTTGCTTATGGAGTTTCTTATTCTTACTCTTTCAAACTTTTGATTAAAATTAGATTTATCGATTTCATACTGTACTGAAAACTTATTACAGGCTTGGAGAATGCCATCTTTTGAAAATCCTAATAATGGTCTGATAATTGGCGTTCCGTACCATAATACTATAGGTTTAATACCAGAAGCTCCACAAAATCCTGTGTTTCTTATCATTCTCATGAAAATTGTTTCTGCTTGATCATTTAGATGATGACCTAAAACCAAAATTCCATTTTTTGATTTGGCAATAGCACCCAAATTATTTAATCTTTCAAAACGTGCCCATTCTTGAATCTTTGAACTATTTTTACGTTCATCTAATTTTACTATAACCCCTTCAATACCCATTTTTTCTAATCTATTTTGAGTTTTTAAAGCTTCATCACAAGACTCCAATCTCAAACCATGATCAATGATTATTGCTGTTAAATTCCATTTATATTTTTTTGTATAGTAATTAAGTAAAAAAGATAGCAACATGCTATCAGGGCCACCAGAAACTCCGATAAATATATGTTTTTCAAAATAGAATTTAATTGAAGACACATAATAGTCAAAAGTTTTTAAAAAAGTTTTCTTATTAATAGTTTGTAAATCTAATCTAGCTTTAATCACAAGCCTTATCTGCTTTTAGTTCGTTGATTTTTCTGACAAATCTTTCAGGAGGATCAACAATAAAGTTCAGAGAATTTTCAAAAACTGTACAAGCTTGCTCAGGAGGAGCCACGTAACTCATTGCTTGAGCAATTCTTAAAGTAGTATCTACAGTTCTTGGTTCATTTGGATATTTATCATTAAAGTCTATGTCACTAAAAGCTGAATCTTCATATTTTTTCTGTTTAAATAAAACCCCTCCATACCAATAATGTGCATCTTTATTTCTTTCATGTGTCGGGTGAGTTTCCATAAACTCTTTTAATGCTATCTCAGCTTCATCATATTTTCTCTTCAAAGCTAGCTCCAAAGAAAATTTAAACTGTTCTTCGGGGGGAGCATCTGGCAAAACTGTTTCCAATATATTGCTTTCAGAATTATTGTCCAAAGATAGGAGACCTATGGTTTCATTTTGACCTTTAATTACTTCAACGTTTCCAGTTTGACTTAGTGGGTTTGAATTTGGAATTTTATTTTCACCTTCTCCAATACTACTAATATTATTTTCGATTGAATTGATTGTATTTTGGTTCTCTGAGAGAGAACTAGACTTAAATAATGATTCTAGCCTCATTATCCTTATTTCAGATTTTCCTATCAAATCGACCGTTGAATTAAATCTTGAATCAATTAATCTAATTTTATCATTTAATAACAATAGATCCTGATTCAACTGAGAGGATACATTAGAGCCTGTTGCTTGATTAATACTCTCTTTATTGTCAATTTGATTAATTTTAAGGTTTATACTTTCAACTTTTTCTTTTAAAAAAGGAAGCTCTACTTCAATAATTCCACGCAATTCTTTTACGGCATTTTCAAGTGCATTAATTCTATTTTGTTGTCCTGAGGAAAGAGAAGTATTAGAGTTTTTTTCTTTACCATATACGAATTTTTCTAAATCAGCGAGTTGTTTACTTAATTGCTGGAATCTTCCAGAAATGCTATCAATATTTGTTTGAGAATAAGCATAAAAGCTAAAAAAACTTA
>Ga0066866_10000416_pt1 | contig 16434 bp, 20 predicted proteins | sample ETN01SmetaG_3_FD_66435 | JGI IMG/M metagenome (GOLD analysis project Ga0066866, IMG submission 66435) | Marine microbial and viral communities from oxygen minimum zone, Eastern Pacific Ocean - ETNP2014F12-01SV263 | ecosystem: Environmental > Aquatic > Marine > Oceanic ...
TTTGGAATTTCTGTAGGCCAATATTGTTCTTGCATTCTTGCTGGTTCAATCCAATTATATGATTCTTTCGAATCACCATCTCGACTCTGAATATAACCCATCTCGCCCCAGCCGGCACGACATGTTGAGGAACCCTTTACTCCATTATATACATATTTCTTTTTCACATCTAATGGTAGTTGGAAGAACTCGTCCATGAGTTGCTTCCAGTCTTGAAATTCTGATAGCCACTCATCATAAACATTAGTGAATACTGCAAATCCCACAGTTGTATAAGCGTCATACATCTGCGCTTCACAAGTATCACTTTTAAAATCAATTATCGGAACCGGCATTTTTATAATTTAAAAATTGGCAACTTTTCTAGGTATATAAGATCATCCTTATCATATCCAGCTTCTTCTAATAAGACAGTTGCCTTATAAACTACTGTACAATTTCCTGTAGATATATTTCCACCATGATTAATTTTCCTCAACATAGCCTCTAATCCTAGAAGAGATCCTCCAGTAGACACTACATCATCAATTATACCCACATTCTTGCCTTGTAATTTTTCTATATCACATACATCAAGAACTAAGGTTTGGGCTCCTATAGTTGTAATAGATTGTACTTTTTCTATCATAGGATTAACCATATACCCTTTGACATTTTTTCTTGCAACGACATAATCAATATTTAACCTTCTTGCGAGGGCATGTGTTAAAGGGATTGCTTTTGCTTCCGGGCAGACTAAAACATCTGCTTTTAAAGTCAACAGCTTTTCGAAAAGATGTTTAGCACATTCTTCTACTAACTCTGTATCACCGAACATGACGAAGCTCGCGATGGCGAGCTCGTCATTGATCTTTACTTTTGGAAGTTTTCTTTCTAACCCTGCTACACTTAGAGTATAGAAATTATCCACCATATTATGCTCCAATGAAAATCATTTGAGTTACGAAGCCTGCAACTAATCCATAAAAAGGATTCCACTTCATAGTTACAAAAGCAGTAGCACCGATTACCATTCCCATCGGACCAAATCCATACGGCCCTGCAAATTCACCGCCTTGTGCAATCGCACCATTAATGTTTGTCATGAAAGTAACGAATACTCCAAGAACAAAAAGAAATCCTGCAATAGATGCACGATGTACGTATTGTCCAATAACAGGGAGCAACTTAGTCAAAAGGATAACAGCCATAATTCCCATCATAATACAGGACGCTACTATTGGCATAGGCGCTGCTGCAGTACCGGAAATGATTGCCTCAACTGGTCCTCCACCAAAGAATGATGATCCCATATCAGCTAAACTAGAATAAATTGCAAGATGATCTATATTTGTATTTGCACCAGCAATAGATCCTGTAATCTTACCAAATGAAATATTTGCACCAATATTTAAACACGCTAAAGATAGTGCGCCTAAGACAATATTCCGATTTGTCCAGAACTTCCACTCAATGTTTCCAACAGTGAATTTTTCTCTTTCTTTATCAACTGTAATTTCTTCTAGCTCAACTCCTAATTTGTTTCTCAACTCTTCATTAGTTTTAAGTAAAACATAAAAGCCAGTAGAAATAATCACTGATGCAATAATAGTCCATGCTAAATCTTTTGTCCAAAACCAAACAGCAAGCGCGCTAATCATAGAAACTATACCTGTCCACTTTTCTGAATTGAACAAATCTATTGATACGTTTGCTAACATAAGACCAACACCGCACATCATTGATGTGACAACTACTGGACCTATGAATTGAACAAGTGCTTCATTCATCCCAAGTAACGATGGGATTAATAATAGAGCAGCACCCCAGAATATGAGAGATAACCTTTCTTTCATATCCTTACCTAAAGTGCCTGCTAAAGTTATCGTTTCTGCTTGAAACGAAATAGTCGCTACTGAAGCGAATGCGATTGATCCTATAATACCAATAACAAAAGCAATTGCAGTAGGAAATGCAGCAAAACCAAAAGAGAGTGCTAAAATCCCTTGAGGTATGCCGTTTATTACAACCGCTATTGCGGTTAGAATGCTTTCCATTAAGCCTTCCATATTATCCTTTCTTTTTCATTCTCAGAATACCGTCTTCATCTTTTTCCATCTCCATTGCGCGATACACTTTGCCTGGATAAAAGGAATCTAAATGGCATTCTTTATGTGTTAAACATTTTATATGTGGATAACAAGTCATCATATGAGTATCCACCATCTTACGGTAAGCCGACCAACCCTCAGTTATTGGATTGGGCTGTTTTTGCCGCCCCAATTATTTTACATATTTTATTAAAGATTGAAATCCTTGATGATGTCGCATTAACCAGCCAGCATCATTATGTGGCCCCACTAGAACATAACCTACTGATAGTAATGAAATTAATTGTTTCATTTTCTCCTTCCGAAAAAATTGTTGTTAATTTCTCTCGCCCATTACCAACGGGTCTTCCAACCCCTTCACGATTTGAAAAAGGCCCCCGAAGAGGCCTTTTATTTTTTTGTCTTACTTCTTAGAGTAGATTCCCCAAAGTACCCATATTGAAACTAGGCCGATTAATCCTTCTGCACCTAATTGTTTTACGAGTGACACTACTGAACCCACGATATCCATTCCGAGAAATGGTACAGCCGCACCAAAGATTACTTGAAGAACAACACCAAGAGCAATTATTGCAAGACCTAATTCGGTTATACCTCTAATCCAACCGAGCGCGTTATCTAACATAAAATTATCCTTTTAATTGTTATTGAAAAGTAAGAGGCGCAGACCACCAGGCTTCCCATGGAAAATGAATCCAGAGATTCTCGGTATCTTTTGCTACCTCCCTTACGTAATAATGAGGTTCAAATTTAACTTCATTATTCCACCAAAGTGATGCAAACCTTACATCACAATTGATTTCTAAGGGCTTGTCCTTTTTCGGGCCCTTAATAAAAGATGATATACGTTCAAACGTTTCACCACTATCGCATATGTCATCTACTATTAAAACTCTCTCATCAGTATTCCTAGGGAGATAATCTTCCCATTCTGGAAAATCTCTAAGAGAGCTCTTCACGGGCTTAAAAGGTTTTTTTAACCAATGGGACATCATAACGCCAGGCGTTAAACCTCCCCTACTTAAACCCACGATCACGTCTGGCACAAAGTTATCTAATGTAATCTCTCTACAGAGTTGATTAACATCAAGACACATTTCCTGCCAAGTGTACCATAATTTATTCATAACAAAACTCCACTATTAAGTATTTATCAAACAAAAAACGCTTCCAAAGAACTTACCTTCTCTGGTGACCAGCCAATTACTTTCAATATTTCATTCAATGGTCCCCTAAATGATTTCTCAAATTGTTTCTCATAATCAATATAATCATGGAGACCAAATTCTTCAGGTAGCCCCTCCATCATGGCTATCACACTATCCCTAATGGGATTGGGTTGTTTTAAATAAACGAACTTAATCTTCTCACCCTCTTGAATAAAAGGATGTTTATTTTGCAACTTCTTCTCTTTTAAAAAATGATTATATAAACGGGTTGCTTTCACATGTATAGGTGTTCCTTTAGCATATAAGGTATGACCACCATTATACTTTTCAATTCCTTTTACAGATCTAGGAAAAGCTATATTCTCAATAGGTTCTTTTTCAAATTGATTTCTAAAATCAGCAATGAACTCTTGTATAGCAGTTTCATCTTTATTAATAATAATATCAAAAGACTTCTTTAACTTATCTCTACAAGATGTTGGTGTTGAGGATTTAACAGATTCAATACCCATAACTTTAATTCGTGGGTTTGTATATCGAACACCTTCATTATCATGAACATTTAAAATATAATGTTTCTTACCAGTCCATATTCCTTTATCGGCAAGACATTCTCTTTTCATATACATCTTCTGATCATAAGCATTCATATACTTTGCTAAATCAGCATATCCTGTATCGATTATCTTTGTTATCTTCTCTTCACAAACCTTATCTAGGAAATCAATAACCTTTGGTGTCTCCACATCTTCTGGGAATACCTTTTTAACTAAATCATCCAAAGTAATATAAAGGGAGTCAGTATCAGATGCCAATACATAATCAACCTCCTTTGTTTCCAATATTTGATTGAGATAATTATTGACTGTGGTCTCCGCCCATCTAATACTGAGCTGCCCCCCTAATGTGATAGCTTCTGAAATTCTTAAATCATAAAATCTAAAATATGGATTCCCGAAAGCTCCATAAACACTGTTCAACATTAACTTCATAGCTAATTGTCTATTGCCATATGAATCTGCTTCTTTCTGCAGTTTATCAATCTTCTTTGGATCTGTTTCTTTTTCTAACTTCTTCTTTGCCGCAATCATCTTCTTTTTAAAGATGACTCTATTATCATACTTCTCTTGCATCAATCTGGGCAAGAATCCTTGTACATCTTTTCTGAATGCTTGACCACTTGCTGCAATGGTAATATCTTTTTCATAGAACTTATCTAGATCGATCTTCTTATCTAATAGGTTATCAATGCCACATTGCTGTGTAATGCCTGTTAAAATAGTTTCAGGGCTAACATTGTATTGCATGATTAAATGAGGGTATAGACTATTTAAATCGAAGCTAACAACCCATTTATGCATACCTGTTTGTACATCTTTTACATACGCACCTACATAAGCTTTATTCTTTGTATTATCTTTCTTTGGTGGGACAACAATATTTCTATTCATTAAATCGTTTGCGAGAATCACTTCCCACATCATAACCATCCCAAATGTATCTTGATAATTTACTTTTGCTTCATATGCAAGAGCAACTACCATTTCGATTAACTTTTTCTTTTCTTCTAATCGCTCAACTAATTGTACGTCTTTAATATTATATTCAATAAACAGTTGGAAGTTTTCTTTGTATAATGTATAGAGATTACCATACTCTTCAAATGATAATTTTCTTTCCCCTAGTTCTATTGACGCAATGTAATCGAGCCGATAAGATTCAGCAGGGGGACTATTACGTCTATAAACGTCAATATAGTCAATAACAGAAATGCCAATAATATCATGAAAAGTAACATCTTTTCCACGAAACTGAGTAACTCGCTCATGTATTAATCTCCATGGGGATAGCCTGCGTGCTTCTTTAACATCATATAACCTGACTATGCGATTATACAAATAAGGAATATCAAAACCTTGAATATTCCAACCTGTAATAATATCCGGACCTAACTTTTCCCAGAAACCAAGAAACTCTTGTATTAAATGATTCTCATCAGAACATTGAAAATATTCTATATTATCTTCATGTGCTTTATAATCCCCACAACCGAAAACATAATACTTCCCATTATTACCAACGGTGATTGCTTGTATTTCTTCAATTGCAGATACAGGATCAGGAAATCCATGTTCTGAGCCAACCTCAATATCAACAGACGCAATTGACAATAAATCAAAGTCATAATCTATACCTCTGTCTTTTGGAAAGTTATCATAGATCCAACTATACCTATAAGTATTCATTCCATAGATTTGAAAGTTATCAACACCTTCATATCTACGAATAAAATCTCTTGTTTCTTTTATTGTTCCGGGTTTAACAGGAGCCAGATACTTTCCATCAATAGTTGTATGACTTGACTTCTCTCTGGAAGGTATAAAAATGGTTGGTCGATATTCAACACGGTCATCAAACTTCTGACCATTCTCATATCCTCTTACTAATATGTGATCACCAATCTGATGAACATTAGTGTAAAATTTCATTTATTTTGTTTTTCAGGAATGCGATAATAATGTTCTACTTTATGTCCCATTGATTCAAGTGTTTTATAACACCATAATATTTGTTGGTCTATCCAACACCTACCTTTAAACGCTCCTATTGTATAAAGGAACTGTAGGTAAATTAAAATAAGAAGTTTCATTTCCTATCCCTCTCATTTGATTATTCCTTCTTTATATTGAGTTTTACCATTAACTCTCAAAGCAGTATTAATCTTTCCACGATTTTTGCCATTTGTTTTAAAACTACAATGAACCCATCCACTTGATGGTTTCCCTTGTTGATAGAACTCTAGAATTAACTGATCGAATTCTAAATTATCTCTGACCCATTCTGCCAACTCATCGTTGCCAATTCTTGAACATTCAAAGTCTGCTGCTTCTCCATGACAATGTTGACTTGTCTTAGATCCTCCAACTGCCTTATTTAAAGCAGGTCCTCTGTAACCACTATTTACACGAACTGGTCCGAATTTTTCTCGAACTGGTTGTAAAATATGATTTGCTACATTAGTAAGATTGACTAAAATTTGATCTGTGGCAGGTGTATTATCTAAACCCATTCTATCTGCTGTTGAACTTTTTATTAATTCAGGTAGGGTAAAGTTCGGGGCTACCCTAATATCTTCAGCTTCATTCACTTTTCACTCCTATTGTGGGGTCGCTGGTTAGAAAGTATTTATCTTCAACGACCCCGTCGAACTTAGGAAAGCTTCTTTTGATTTGTTACAATCTTAATCTGCTTTGCCTTCTTTTCCTCAGGAATAATCTTCTCCATTTTAATTGTTAACATCCCAGCGTCTAATGCTGCTCCTTTAACAATTATATCATCAGAGAGAGTCCAACAACGTTTAAAAGAACGCTTTGCAATCCCTTGATAAAGAAAATCTTCATCTGATTTATCTGTTGTTGATTCGACGGTTAACACACCGTTTTCAACATTCACTGTAATGTCTTCTTCATTGAGTCCTGCAACTGCTAACTCTATTATATAATCATCTCCATCTTTTTTCAAGTTATAAGGTGGGTAACTTGAAGTTTGATTTTGATTGATATTAGACAATTCTCCAAACACTCTTTCAAACATATGATCTAATCCAATTGCGGACTGAGTCAAGTGTTGTAAATGTTTGGGATTTGTAAACAGTGATGCGGCGTTTGTATATAACATATTATCTCCTTATAAAAGCAAGATTATCAGTCTCTCCATCCCTCACCAGCGAGCAGATGTTCAAACCGATGTTTAAGAACAATCCATATTAATTCTAATATGGAATCGGCAGTATACTCACCAACCTCGTCGATTGTATACTCACCTGTTTCAGGATCTGTTATGACTCTATCATAAACCAAGAGGTCATAACTATGTCCTGCTATACCATAGGGTCGGTCATCATAATCTTCTTTATCTTTCCAACCATATGTTTTATCATCAACGAAATTTGTCATTTGCCTGTACTTCCAAAACCACCGTCGCGGTCAGTCTTTTGAGTAGGCTTTTTAGACGTCTCCTCAATTTCGTAATGATTCATTTCGACAAGTTCGCCTTGAGCTACCCTGTCGCCATTATTTATAACAATTGTTTGAACTTCTGAAAGATTCACACAAGCAATAAACAATGGATCCACGTAATCATAATCGATTACGCCTTCGCAATTAATTAAGCTCATGCCCTGTTTAATTGCTGTTCCAGATCTAGGGTGTATTCTTACTGAATATCCATTTGGGATATCTAAAATCAATCCTGTTGGAATCAATGCCCTTTGAAATGGATGAATTGTTATAGAAGAATCTTTTCTTTCTATAAATGTTTTTTTATCTTCATTCCAAACTTTATATCCAACTTCGCGTCTATAGTATGCATGTATATCAAAGCATGCTGAGCCTTTTGTGGAAAATTGGGGAATTTGAACATCATCAAATAACTTATGTACTTTCAATTTTAGCGTCGTCACTTTTCTTATTTCCAATATTATATTTTGCCACTAAATTCCATTCGTCCTTTTCTTTGAACGATATAATCTTTAGTTGATTGATGGGAACAATATTGTCATTAACTTTATCGTTATCCACAATTTGTACTAAATCCCATTCTGCTAATAGATTAACTATTGTATTACGCCGTGCTGCATCATTATCTGAAAAATTAGATGGTTTCCCATCTAGCATAAACAACTCTTTAAAATGTACTATGTAATACCGACTTTGTTTATGAAGGATGTGGCAACTTTGATATAGGGTCTTATCCTTCTTGGATGCCACGCCAATTCTTGTTAAAGTCTCTTTTACTTTTAAAAAATCATCAGGTTGTTTCAGCTTAATTTCAACGAGCGCTTCGACCTCTATACTCATTTAACTCCTTCAATCCACCTGTAAATAATTTTTGCTTGAGAGTACGTAAGTCCTCATCCGTGAATATATCAACGACTTCCCTAGCTTTTTGCAAGGAGTAACCATAATATTCAACGATAAGATCTATGGCTTCGTACTTCTCGGCTTTTAACCATCGACCAAATCTGTTCTTGGGTCTAATGATATTTAGCAAATAGTGGTATTGAAGCTTGTTATCTAGAAACGGTCTTACGTTCATTTCGTTAGCATGAAGTGCCGTATCAGAGGTAAAACTTAATGTTCTATTAATTAAAAAGGGTTTATAATCCCGTTCTATATGACCATCGGGATCATCTTGTAACAAATCTTTTTTCTTATAGTTTATATTTTTTACAAAATCGAATGGGTTCATTGCCATTGTCCTTCAACCATTACTTCGATCAAGCATGCAGTCAGATTGATTTGTTGATCTGCTGCGAATGCAGATTTATATTGATAATCAGCCAATAATAAAATAATTGGTGGTAATGTGTTAGGTGTTAAATGTTCATGTAAGTTATCATATAACTGTCTATATATGTTTCTTGGATCTGTATGACTTGAATCATTCACCCATTTACGAACCTTTGTAAAGTTCTTTTCTTTTAATGCGTTGATAAGAGCAAGAAAGTTAGCATCGCCCAATTGACCGAGAACCCCACTGTCAATACCACCTGTAGCACTATAACGTTGTAACTCATTTAATGTCCTTCTAAAATCTGGATAATATCTCATTATTAATTCAACGAGAACCTTTTCATTATAGTTAACATTATTCTCGTCAAGGATTTGCTTTGTTCTATCTAACATAGATTGAGCAATCGCAGGTGCATCCTTTTTATCTATCTTAAATTCAATTACAGAACATCTAGAATGAATTGGTTCAATAATCCTATGTAAATAATTACATGTAAAAATAAAACTACAGTTTTCAGAGAACTGTTCAATAAATCCTCTCAAGGCTGGTTGTGTAGATTGAGGATTTAAATAATCTGCCTCATCAATTATAACAACTTTTCTACCACCCAGTAATGAAACACTACTACAATAATTTTCTAATTTGACTCTCAATAAATCAATACCAGATTCTTGAGAACCATTCACAACAAGATAGTCAGAACCGATCTCCTTACACATTGCTTTCGCAATTGTTGTTTTACCAACACCAGGCCCTCCAGTCAATAATAGATTAGGAATATTTCCTTTTTCTACAAATGATTGGAATGGATTCTTCAGATGATCAGGAAGAATACAGTCTGCTACCTTTTGAGGTCTATACGCCTCAACCCATAATATATTATCTGTCATAATCCTTATATTGTCTGTTCAGTTGCAATCCAATACTCAAGTTTCTTCTCTGTGTTCTTAAAATGTCCAAGACCCTTATTTGATATTTTCACATCATAAGTCCCTTTCATCAATTTAAGATTTTCAAGTTTGAAAATCATTTTAAAATTAGAATCAGAATTACCCAAGTCAACTGCATAACTATCGACGGATGTTTTAGAATCAATTGCTTGCAATTTAATCTTTCCATCTTTTGCTATAACAGCAATTTCTGGTAGACTCATAACTGAAGCTGCTCTCATAATAGAAACGAAATACTTCTCTTCAAGTTTAAATGAAGCTTCCGGTTCTGGCAACTCAATATCTTTTGCAAGAATCTTTTTTTCATTTTCAAACAAAGACATGTTGGCAAATTGATATTCGGCTATCTGATCTCCAGCTGTATAATTATTTGCATCAACACTTGATTGAACTTTTACAGACTTTTCACTAAAGTCAAATTGTGGCTCAACGAATAAAGAAAGAACTCCCAGAAACTTATTGAGATCATAGATCGCAAAGTCTTGTGGGAACTCTTGTCCGAGTTCTGCTTTTGCCATTACATTTGTCTGTTCACTAACTGTCTTAATGACTTTACCTTTTTCGATAACCAGGCTTTGATTAATCTCAGCAAAGTTTTTTAAATATTCAACAGTCTCATTATGTATAATCATATTTTCCTATAAATGGTTAGGACTTTTTGCGTAATCAGGTTTTCCTGACTTCTTATCCTCTTTGCGTTTAGCCGCGGCGAGTTTTCTACGTTCTTTTCTATTCATACCCTCTGCAGACTTTTTCTTTTTTCTGTCTTCTAAGAAAGGTCTACTCTCAGTATCATATCCATGTGCGGCATATTCCAATGCACCCATATCTGGTAAGTTACCGGAGAATACATATGTTCCAACATGGGATAATTTCATCCAAGGACATAGAAAAGTTTTGATATCTATCTTATGTGCTAATTGACAGAACATATAATCTTCTGATAGATAACGATCGGAATTTTCCGATTTACCTTCACCCATCCATTGATCATTATCAATAATAGTATCAAAGAATGCATGAATGTATCTGGAACCGTCAAAGTGTTCTGAACGGTTATGATCTGGTTTATATCGAAACTTAGGATATTCTTTTGCGAACTTTTCTAACACTTCACGTTGAAGCATCATAAACCCAGTTCCTATTTCCAAAGCTTCTACTGGTTCTGATAATGAAATAGTTTGTTGACCTCCTACTGGATTGAAAACAAAATCACCTGTAAATCTTTCAAGCGTCATTGGATCATCATCAGCTAATCCTTTATCAACAGCATTACGAACCTTCTCCCAAGCAATACACTTCTTAGGATATATACCACCAATGATTGGTTTCGTTTCATCACATAGTGCTGCTAGTGTAAGAACATAGTTAGGATCGAAATTAATATCTGCATCAATGAACATGAGATGTGTATAATCAGATCTCAAGAATTCATCAACACAATAATTTCGTGCTCTTGTAATTAAGGATTCGTTGAATAGATAAAAGAATTTTAAATCGATTTGATATTTGGTGGCTGTGGTTGCTAAGTCACAACAAGCTTTCGTATACATTCCGCTACACATTCCACCATACATTGGTGTAGCTACAAAAATCTTTTTCTTTCTTAACTCGGCTATTGGAACTTCGATCTGCATTCACTCCTTTCATATTAAATAAACAGAAAACGTTATCATCTATTTATATTGTATATTATAGATGATAACGTTTAAAATGTCAAGGACTATTTTGTTTTTATTCTTCTTTTGCTTCTTCGGCAGGTTCTTCATCTGTTTCGGGGGTTGCTGCAGGATCCACTTTGCTCCATAGATCCATAAAACCATTTTTAGTATCTTCATCGAAACGATTGATCGAAAATTCGATCGCTTTCATCTTGTCTCTGAATACCATATATGAATTACAAATGTTTACCAAACGACGTGTTGAGATAATCTCATCAATGCCACCGTCATCATAAGTCCTACGAATTACATCGGTCCACTGTACTAAGTGATCAACAAATGTTTCATCCTTGACTTCATAATTTGCGAGGATCTTGGTAATAATCTTTTTCTCTGTTGTCGCATTTGGATAATCTTGTTCGAACGTTAATGGGAAACGATCAAGGAAAGCTTCATTAAGAATGTTTGTTCCAATGAATCTTCCATCCTCAGATCCTTTTCCTTTAGTATTCGCTGTCGCAATAATATTGAACCCAGGTGCCGGCTTAACGAGTCTGTTAATCTTCTTCAAGAAGATGTCTCCACCTTCAAGTACTGGTTGTAGACACATGATCTTATTTGATGCAAGGTCAATCTCATCAAGAAGAAGAATTGCTCCTCTTTCCATTGCAACGATAACAGGTCCATCTTCCCAAACAGTTTCACCATCTTTGAGAGTGTAGTGACCAAGTAAATCATCCTCATCAGTTTCAATTGTAATATTAACTCGAATTAATTCACGTTTCGTTTTTGCGGCCGCTTCGAAGACCTCTTTGGTTTTCCCCATACCAGAAAGACCGGTAACGAATGTTGGAATGAACATTCCGGAATTTATGATTTTTACAAGTTCTGTAAAATAACCTGCTCTAACATAATTGGGATCAGGGGAAGGTACGAATGAAACTTCTTCGCTAACCTTTTTAATTGCGGTCTCATGTTGCACTTCACGTACATCAATTGCTTTAGGCTTCCGATATTTATCGCCCCACTTTGCTTGTGGCATAATTTGTAATGCTTGTCCATAATTGGCAATCGAAAATTGATTTCGGCCAACTCTAAGTTTACTCAAAAAATTCTGATTAGGCTCTTTAAGTCCTGCTTCCTCGGCTACTATATTTACCTCAGATCTCTCAAGTACTTTTGAATCTCCATGTACCTGCTTCCAGGCTTCAACTAATTGGTCTCGGTGTGTCATAATATACTCTCTCGTTGGTTATTATTCATTATGATATATTATACCATATGTTTGACAAAATGTCAACCTTTTTGTTTATCAATGATTTCAACGCGTTCCTTATATCTTGTTGAAATTATTATAAAACAAATTTGCATTATGCTACCATTTCTGCAAATCGATTAAGCAGAACGCGCTTCTCAAGTTTTCCTTTCTGAAACTTTTTGAATGCACGTGTTATCTGCGCTGTAGTCAACTGCTTATCAGTATCAAGATCAATCTCATCTTCCGTCTGAACTGATTTGTTCGCTTTAATCACATACAATTCTGAATATCCTAAGTTCGTACTTATAAAAAATCCGTTCCTATTATAGTCTGATTTTGCAACTGTATATGCTTCTTGGCTGAATGATGATCCTGTTTTTATCCTTTGATCCTTTGATCCTATCCTACCAGCCTGATCTCCACTAGTACAAAGGAAGAATCCAACAACATTCGAAAATGTTTTATACTTGTAATACTCAAGTGTATTACGTGTTTCACCCCAAGTACTTTTACGTGTCCAATCAAATACTTTTTTTGTTTCAGTATCTACTAACTTATTACGAACAGGATCACCTCCTATTTGATTCTCAATGTTATAAGATCTAATCTTTCCATCTTCCTTATCCGCTCTCCAATAACTATAAGCTGAATTTGATTCACCATCTGTTAAAATAATTGTATTAACAATATCTAATCTATTATCTTTTTTGAATCTATTTACATTTGGAATACTAAACATGATTGCAGAATTTAATGGTGTTCCACAAAGACGTGATAATGGAAAATCATATCGATTTGATATAGCGCTCCAATCCCATGTAGATATTTGTTTTTCTTCTCTCATCTTATCCCAAATCATCTCTTGCTTAGTCTCTTTAATTACGCGAAGCTTCTTACCATATACATCTGATTTTATCTTAGCCTGCACTCTTTTTTGTGCTTGATAAGGAGCGTTGTGAAACTCACTATCACATCGAAGTAAAGAAACAACCAACTGTTCTCTCATATCACGAAAATCTTTTGCTGACATTTTATCTGAAAAGATCTCCACTAATTGTACCGCCCGGCGATCACCTGCAGATGAAATATTACCAGCTATCTTTTCTTCTAAAGGTCTCTGTGACTGTCTCACACTTATGTCATGTCCGTCTTCATCATAAGCATAATCTACGAAGGCATATACTTCATGTTTAATTGCACATTTTCTGCAAAAGTCTACTAATTGCAACAACTGAATAAATGTTGGAATCATCTTATCATGCATCGATCCTGACCAATCACACAACATATATAATCCGTGATTCTTTCCTTCTGGAACGATTGTGACTTTCTTGAAAATATTATCTGAATATTTGTATTTGTGAATATCTGTTAAAGATATGATTCCCGAATTAGCAGTCTGTGATCTTTTATATTCCGCTGCTTTCTTCTTCATCTCAAATTCTTTTGCGAGATAATTAACAACTGGTTTATTATCCTTATCAACTAATTTCAAATACTCGCGTGCATATTCAAATGGAAGTTGTGACTTTCCGGCTTCCCACGATTCCTCCTTCTTTTCGATTCTGATCTTGTGTTCTTTCATCAACTCTTTGTATGTGACAATCAAACCATTGTTTTTGATATTCAGTTTCGGTGAATTAAAATATCGAATTTCGATCGCATCTTCATGAACTAATTCTTCTTCATGAGCTCTAAACTCTTGATCAGTAATTGATTGAGGTTCAGGTTTTTTATCCCACGTCCAAGGATCTTCATCATACCATGTATCATCTCCACCTTCTGAACCACCGGCTTGATTTTTTGGAGCAGTTTCTTTTTGAGATTCATCTTTGGTTTGATCTGCAGGTGATTCTCCATCCTCATTTGCCTTCAGTTGTTCTTCTAGCCCATCTCCATCTGTTTCAGGACAACTATCAACTGGTGCATCACAATCTTCTTTGCTTACCTGATCTTCGTTTTCTGGATTTTCCTTATCTGGATTTGGAGGTACAATATCTTGCATATTGTCATTATCATCCCATTCACAATCTTCCTCACAATCCGAATCTTCTTCAGTGTCCATTTGCATCTGCATTTCATCGAACTGTTGTAACTGTTCTTCTCGATCTGAACACCAATCCCAAAGCTCACCTGTTAATTGCTCTACATCATCCCATGTCTCAAGATTTTCCATCTCGCGAACAAAATACATTTCCTCTTCAGTGAATCTTACTGCTTCGCGTAATCCGCCTTTAAAATGTATATTGAGTTTATCGATCAGAGGAGCTGTATTGATATCTATCTTATATTTCTTGAGCCCCATAAAATCGCGTTCATGCATCAAAACCTGATATCCTGCATGCATTGCTTTTGCAGCACCATGATATTTGCGTTTGATCAATTTTTCAATTCTGGCATCTTCGACAATATTTAAAAACCCTTTGTAGTTTGGTCCGAATTCGGAAACCACCTTATGCCAACCTTCTGCTGGCGTATATAAGGCGTGTCCAACCTCATGACAAACGAATAAGTCATAGACTTCTCCTTCCATCTCTTTAAGGATTGGAAGAACCAAGGTTCTTGTTTTAGGATCAAATCCTGCGGTAGGAACTTTAGCATGACGGACCGTGATATTCTCGGAAGCCATCAACTTAGCTAGGATTGATTTTTGTTCTCGTAGTTCGCTCATGTTTCTCTCTCGTTCGCGTTTCTTATTCTGTACTTATATTATATCACAGCTAGCTCAAAATGTCAACAGAAATGATTATCAATGATTACAACGGGTTAGACCCAATCGCTTTGATATCATTGATGATTTTTTTTGAATTTTTTTTGTAAATGAGAGGCGTGCCGCTGGGACGACACCCCAGGCCCCTCAAATTCTATTTGCTTTAGGATTATATTCAATTTTCCCTTTCTCACTATACCATGATGCCATTTTATCACTCTGTATATGATGGTAATCAATATGTGCAAAGAGGGCAGGATTTAATCCATGTTCATGATTTACTGTCCGGCCAATGTAATCAAGATTTAATATCTCGAGGTGTATACTATTTTGGAAGCATGTGTTATGATGCATTATACGAACGAACTCATCCCATTCAGGTAACGAAAAAAGATCTGTCTTATTCCAATCCTCATTAGAAACATGCAGGCACTTCTTTCTTACACCCGTCATCGGGTACAACATTACCCATTTAGTAAAATTAGGATTGTTCCAACATCCTGAAGAGAGTTTAAGATCAAGGTAATCAACTATACTTGGATCATACTCTATCCCATCAGGATTAGAAGATACGCGCTCTCTATCTAATTCACCACATACCTCTACACACCTGTCCTTGGTTAGACAACGATATACGGTGGGCATAAACATGTGGTTAAATTCTACATTGCTCATTATATCACCGCATATACATGATATTTTAAGATGGTATAAATGAATCCTACTAGGAATATTCCCATACCAATTTCGTGTAATCTTTGGTTATTGCTCATTACCATTGGAGCCATAACACAAAGCATAACGACTCTACCTAATACTTTCAATGATTCTAATTCACCTTTAAAGAATACGAAAAGATTTGCGAGAAGCATAACTTGTAATATCCATGCTAATCCCAATATAGCTCTATAATTATGATAATAGTATTCCTTTAAATCCACTGGATGATGTTGGTGATTTCCTTCGTGGTCTGTATATGATTCAGGCTGTGGGGCAATTACTTCAGTAACCATAAAGAACAAAAATGGCACCATCAAATATAATAGGAATGTGAATAGATTCCATGCCTCATTCGGAAAATAATTAACATCTCTCAATGGAAAGGAAGTCCACCAAAATAGTATAATGGTAAAAAAGGTTATGAAACACATTGCCGTATGTGGCCAGTAAAAGTGCACATCATCATCTGGATCTTCATTGTGATTCTTCGCCAATAATGCACTAAAGTTTATCATTAGTCTTACCATAGATAAGCCTAATATCACAAATGCTATCATTGCTAAATGTGAATATACTACCAT
>Ga0066866_10000424_pt1 | contig 16290 bp, 14 predicted proteins | sample ETN01SmetaG_3_FD_66435 | JGI IMG/M metagenome (GOLD analysis project Ga0066866, IMG submission 66435) | Marine microbial and viral communities from oxygen minimum zone, Eastern Pacific Ocean - ETNP2014F12-01SV263 | ecosystem: Environmental > Aquatic > Marine > Oceanic ...
AGAAAAGGGATAAGACTTGTTGGCGTCATTTTTGGCGGAAAAACTGGAAGAAGCAGGGATCAACATTTAATGGGACTTTTAAATGATGCATTCCTGAAAGCTTCCCCACCAAAGATGATTTTGGTTAACACTCCTTTATCTAAACCTAAGTTTACAACAATAAATTCTCCCACAATTAAACCAAAATATATAACAAAACAAAAAATTGCTTTCGATATTCCCGTTGCTAAACCCAAAAATTTAATTTTAAAAAATATTCCTCAATCTTCAAAAATCATAGAAAATTGGGGCATTCAAGTAGGAACTTATTCAAAAAAAGTTAATGCTCATCAAATAGCTATTAAAGTAAGGAGACTAGCTCCTAACCTTTTAAAGATGCTTCCTGCTGAGTTGACTCCGATCCATGTTAACGAAAATGTAGCATGGAGAGTTAGATTTAACAGCTTGAATGAAAACTCAGCAAGAAAAATTTGCTCAAGATTGCTTTTGAAAAATATATCATGCATACCAGTACCATCAGAACAGATACTTGGTTATTTAATTAAAAAATAATTTTTATTGGGAATTGCAATGAGTGTCCTAAAAACTAATCTTTCACCGCCTTTCAATATAACCAGACTAAGTCATGTGAATTTAACAAGTAGAGATTTAGATGCAACTAAGTATTTCTATGAAACTGGTCTAGGATTAGAAGTTACCTATCATGATAGTAGTTATCTGTGCTTACGCTCTTTAGAGGAAACAAGCCACCATTCACTAATATTTGAAAAAAATAATTCAAAAAATCCAAGCAAGTGTAATAGGGTTGGGTATAGAGTTTTTGAAGAAGATGATCTGTTAAAAGCGTATGATTATTTTTCTGGTATTGACTATAAAGTTAACTTTGTAGACAGACCTTTCCAGGGGAAAACATTACAATTGTCAGATAATATAGGAACACCCATAGAGATCTGTGCCACCATGGACCAACAAAACTCCAGAATGCAACAATTCCATACTCACTCAGGCGGAAAACTTGCATATCTAGATCATATTCAAGTTACAAGTCCAAATGTTCCTAAAGTATACAGATGGTATAATGATATTGGATTTAGATTGGCTGAATATACAGCAAATGACAATTCTGATGAAATGTGGGGTGTATGGTTGAAAAGAAAAAATAATACGCAAGATGTAGTTTTTAGTAATGGCGCTGGACCATGCTTACATCACTTTGCCTTTCACACCCCTGAAGTTTCAAATGTTATTCATGCAGCAGATGTAATGGCCTCCCTAGATCTTGCTGACTCAATGGATAGACCTCCTGGCAGGCATGGAATAGGAAATGCTTTTTTTATTTATTTTCGAGATCCTGATGATCATCGTGTAGAAATTTTTACAAGCCATTACAATGTAATTGATGTTAATCAGTCTCCTAAAAGATGGGAATTATCTGATACTCGTCGATCACAGTTATGGGGGTTCCCTGCTCCAAAAAAATGGTTTTTTGAGACAACAGAATTTGAGAATGTAACTCCTCAAAAACCAGAGTTTAATGCTCCACCAATTACTCTTGAAGACTTCCTTGCTAAGTGGTAAAACTTAATGAAATTTGGCACTATTAGTGAGAAAGGAAAAAACCAAATTGTCATCAAAATTGATGAAGAACATGCATGCAGACTGACCGAATTTAAAAAATTAGCAAATATTGAGTGCGGTCAAAGCATTCTAGAGCTCATAAAAATCATTGGAAACAAAAAGGATTTTCTTTTAAAGCTGAAAAAAACTCTGCATCACGCTAATAAAATAAAAATCAGTGACTTTGATTGGCTCCCACCTATACAAAATCCATCAAAGATTCTTGGTGTAGCTTTTAATAATATAGAGTTAATGAAAAAAGCACATCGGGATCCAGGCGTGCCAAATTTTTTCTTAAAGCCTCCATCTTCATTACAGGGTCATAATAAACCAATTATTGTTGACCCTAATTGGGGCGCTGTTATCCCAGAACCTGAAATCTGCGCAGTTATTTCAAAAAAAGCTAAGCATGTTTCTCCTGAAAATGCATTAAATTATGTATTTGGCTTTTTAATTCACAATGATGTTACTTCACACGGTTTGAAATTTCAGAAAGATAGTATTGCTATTACCTATGACAGTGATCTTGCAAGACCAGAATTTTATACCTGGCGAAATTTAAATGGACCGAATGACACTGATGCTTTTTATGTCTATCATACGCGCTCAAAAGGCACCGATACATTTGGTCCCATGGGGCCGTGGATAACCACAGCTGACGAAATTGAAAACCCAAACAAATTATCTGTAACTGGGTCTCTTAATGGAGACCTTTTCACTAAAGACCATACAAGCAATTATCGTTTTACTATTGAAGAATGCATATCTGAGGCCAGTAGCTACTTTACATTAGAACCAGGTGATTTAATTTCATTTGGCACTACTGGAAAAGGAACAGATAAATTTCCACGTGGACACAAGAGCCTCTTAATAGGCGAACAAAAGGGAGTTATTAGCATAAGCATCGAAAAGCTAGGACAATTATCTAACCCTATAAAACATCAAAAAGGTGGGGCCTAATTTTATAGATTATTATGACACTCGTAAAAGTTGATCCCATCTTGTAGTATATGCCGAAGAACGATAATAAGATTTCATTCGCCAGTTCACTTTTGATTTATGAGATTTTTGTATTTTTTTTTCGACGCCTTGAGCACCGTAAAAAATTGTTCCCAAACCTAATTTTTCATTTATTTTATCAATTGTGTTTGTAAACCTTTCTCTCTTATGTACCCTTTTATAATTTTCATAAGCAACTAAAAATAAGTCAGGTTGCATGCCAAATATACCCTTATAATTCGATGCTGTATTTTTTTCAGATAAACTTGCATTTATTTTAGTTGTTAATTGAGATAATATAATACCTGCTTTATGATACTCAAACTGAGGTCTATAAATTTTTTTTAAAGATATATCAACAGCTTTTAGCAATTTAAATGTATCTTGTGTAGGCTCATTAAATGAAGCCACGCTCGAATTACTATATTGCAAGTCTTTAAGGTTAAACCTATTAGTTTGAATGAAAGTATAAATACTTCCACACAAACTATGCTGACAGCGAAGTTTTTTTGCCGCTGTAACGGTATAATTAGATATAGCTTCCTTTAAGCTAGAAACATCTCTTATCGCTTTACCAAAAGACCTCGAAACCATAATTGATTTTCTCGGTTGAACAGATTCCAAAGGCAGACAAGACACCCCATTTAATTCTCGAACTATTCGCTCTCCAACTATCGATATACACTGCCTTACCCGTCTAGGATCGGAGCGTTGTAATTGTAAACCTGTAGAAATACCAATGGAACGGAGCCTTGCACCCCATTTTTTTGATATACCCCAAATATCCTCAATTTCTGTATTTCCTAGTAATTCTACTAATCTAGAAGAATTTCTGTCTATAATATACACTCCTTCTTCTTTATAATTTTTAGCAATATGATTAGCCAGTTTAGCAAGTGTCTTAGTTTCAGCTATGCCAACAGAAACTGGTATTCCTGTCCATTGATTAATAGACTCTTTCATCTTTTTCATTTTTTCAACTAGAGTATTATTATTTGCTCCATCAAGTCCTATAAAAGCTTCATCAATAGAGTAAACCTCTACCTGGGGAGTAAAAATTTTTAAACAATCCATAACCCTTGACGACATGTCTCCATACAACGTGTAATTTGAAGAATAAATAATTACATTATTTTTTTTTAATAAATTTTTATACTTAAACATAGGGGCACCCATAGGCACTCCTAAGGACTTGGCTTCATCTGATCTGGCAATAATACAGCCATCATTATTAGATAAAACCACAACAGGTCGTTTTTCTAAAGCAGGCTGAAAAACTCTTTCACAAGAAACATAAAAATTATTACAGTCTACTAATGCATACATGTGTATACTTTACTCATAGTGAATGAATAACATTTATAGCTACACCCCAAACAACCATATCCATAGTATCCAAAATTTCTATTGCCTTAAAAAGTTTGTTTTCAGGTAATAAAATTATTTTCTTGTCACGAAGATAAAGTCTTTTAACCGTCATATGCCCATCTAAAGCTGCTACTATAATTTTCCCATGACGTGGTTTAATACTTCTATCTACAATAAGAATATCGTTATTATGTATGCCAGCATTAATCATGGAGTCTCCCGTTACGCGAACAAAAAAAGTTGCTGATGGACGCTTAATTAGATAGTCATTAAGATCTAACTTATTTTCAATATAATCGTCTGCCGGTGATGGAAAGCCTGCTGTTACAGCACAACTGTAAAATTGTAAACAGGACTTGCCTTGAATCTTTGGCTTCATCATTTCTTTGATCATCACTTTTCATAACCTGCAAATATTTTTGTTCTTGTTTTGTTCTATTTTGGGCAACCAAATAAGTCAAGGTGCTATTTTAAAAAATATCATAACTTATTTTTTTTAGGCTTTTTGAAGGTATTTATCACTTGTTCATCGAAACCTTTTTGATGTGACATAAATACCAAAAATGTCAAACCTCCTACTATAACGAGTGAAAAAAAACATCCCAAGAATAAAGCAAAAAAGCCATGTAAAGATATGCTTAAGTCCATATAGAGATCAAAAATAGAAAAAATAAAAACCAAAAGCAGTAACAAAAACAAAAAAATTCCGCAAATCACTAGCACTCTATGAAAAATTTTATCAAACATATAAAAAACATTACTCTAATAAACCTTGTATATGCCATATAATATAGTATTTCTTTTAAAGAAAAAGTTAACATAAATGATAAAAAATATGTTTTCACAAACAGCCGCAGAAATCTTAATTGATATTGACGTTATTTCAATACAAACGGACACGCCGTTCACTTTAACTTCAGGAAGGAAAAGTCCTGTTTACGTTGACTGCCGAAAAATTATTTCTTTTCCCAAAGAACGAAAAAAGTTGATGGAAATGGCCGTTGAAATCTTGGGTTCAGAAAACAGTTCATTTGATGCGATTGCCGGCGGGGAAACTGCTGGTATACCATTTGCGGCTTGGATTTCAGAATTAATGCAGTTGCCAATGCTATACGTACGCAAAAAACCGAAAGGGTTCGGACAGAATAAACAAATAGAAGGAGTTATTAAATCTGGACAAAATGTTCTTCTTGTCGAAGACCTTGCCACTGATGGCGGCTCTAAAATGTCTTTTATAAATGCAATCAGAAATACTGGAGCAAATTGCCACACTTGCTTCGTAATTTTTCATTATGGCATTTTTCAGCAATCACTAAGAAACCTAGAGGAACAAAATGTTTCATTAATTGAACTCGCCACATGGAAAGATATTTTGGAAGTATTCAGGAAAAGGGGAATCAAAAAAAATAAAATTGATGACATTGAGCAATACTTAGAAAATCCAGATAAATGGGAACCGAATAAATAACACCACAAAAAAGATCTTAAGATAATTTGGTTTCCACCAAACGTGACCAGTAACTCGCGCCCAAATGCAAAATATCATCATTGAAATCATACTTCGAGTTGTGCAACATTTTACCCGGCCCTGGATTTCCTGCGCCAAGCCAAATATAAGCGCCTGGTTTTTCTCTGAGCATGTATGAAAAATCTTCACTAGCCATAGAAGGAGACAGTTTTTTTTCAACTGAGTTAACACCCATCACATCCTCAGCAACTTTAGAAGCATCAAGAGCTTCCTGATATGTATTGTGAGTTGCAGGATAACCTAATACGTACTCTATTTTTACCTTTAGTCCAGAAGCTTCAGCTACACTTTTCGATATTTTTTTAATACCTTTCTCTAATCTTTTACGATCTTCTGGCTCCATGGTGCGGCAAGTGCCCTGCATTTCTACTTCATCAGGTATTACGTTTGATGCTGTTCCAGCTTTTAGCATCGTAACAGAAACAACTGCTGCATTTGTTGGATCTGTATTTCTAGATACTAAAGTCTGCAACCCAGAAATGATAGACGCTGCAACTGGAACAGGATCATTTGATAATTGTGGGATAGCAGCATGACCGCCTTTGCCAAGGACGGTGATTCTAAAACTATCTGCAGCAGCCATAACAGCTCCAAAATGCACCGCTGCCTTCCCTACATCTAAGCCAGGCCAATTGTGCATCCCCCAAACCGTTTGCATTGGGCAGTTATCAAATAGCCCTTCCTCAACCATAACTTGCCCTCCTCCTAGTCCTTCTTCAGCTGGCTGAAAAATAAAATAAACTGTGCCCTTAAATCGTTTTGTTTCTGATAAATACTTAGCCGCTCCCAATAACATTGACACATGCCCATCATGTCCACATGCATGCATTTTCCCTTTTGTTTTACTTCTGTGATTAAAATTATTTTCTTCTGGCATTTGTAGAGCATCCATATCTGCCCGCAGTCCTATTGCTTTCTCACTAAATTCTGAACCATGCAAAATACCTATTATACCAGTCTTAGCAACATTTTGATGCACTTCAATACCAAATTCACTTAATTTTTTTGATATAAAGTTTGCTGTTTTGAATTCTTCAAATCCGAGCTCTGGTATTGTGTGCAAGTATCTTCTCCATTCTTGCATTTCCTCCTTCATATTTGAAATACTATTGATAATTGGCATTTTTTGTATATATCTTTCTTTTTAATACTTTTTAAATCTATTAAATTAATTTGATTATATTGTTACTTAGATTTTCTAATCTAATTTAAATAACTTAGTTTTTCAAATTTATTGATTAAACATAAACTCGACGTTTTATTTTTTTATATAAAGAGCATTTTAAATTGACTGATAATCTGCGAATTAAACAAAAAATTTTCACAATCATTTTACCATTCTGTGGTGGTTATTTTTTGTCCTATTTATTCCGTTCTACTAATGCAGTTATAGCTCCTTACTTAGTTGTTGAGTTTAATGCAAATGCTCAACAATTAGGAATGCTCACTTCTGCTTATCTTTTTACTTTTGCATTATTTCAAATACCTTTAGGCATCCTTTTAGACAAATATGGGCCCCGAAAAGTTCAGGTCATAATGATGGTTATTGCGGGCTTAGGTTCAGCAATGTTTTGTTTTGGTAGCAGCTTACTCCAGCTAACTTTGGCTAGAGGGTTGATTGGTTTGGGCGTGGCTGGTTGCTTAATGTCAGCATTTAAAATAATTACTATGTGGTATCAAGAAAAATATTGGCCAATTTTATTTGGATTAATCATGTCAAGTGGCGGTCTTGGAGCAGTAGTGGCCTCTAAGCCTTTATATTTTATTGTTGAAGATATTGGTTGGCGTTGGGCTTTTATGATTCTTTCTATTTGTTGTTTTTTGGTTTCATTTATTATTTGGATCGTTACTCCAGATAAAACTATAGATGAAGACAAGACAAAACCCTTCCTCGCATTAAAAGAAATTTATTCAAGCAAAATTTTCTGGAAAGTTGCCCCCCTTGCTGGAATTTCAGGGGGCACTGGACTTGCTATCCAAGGTTTATGGGCAGGTGAATGGCTTAGAGATGTTGCCAATCTGAATCAAACTGATACTACCAACATGCTTTTAATTCTAAACTTATCCCTTTTATTGGGAATGTTTTTTACTGGCTTTATCCCAAATGTATTTAAAAAACTTAATATTTCACAAATTAATCTATATTTCTACATAACGTTACTTCTTTTGTCAGGTCATGCCCTTCTTACTTTTGAAATTATGCCACATTCTTCAATACCCTGGATACTAATTGGAATTTCTTCAAATAGCGCTATACTAGCTTATTCATGGTTAAATTCTCAATTTCCTCTCTCATATGCTGGCAGAGCCTCTACTGCTCTTAATTTGTCTCTTTTCTTGTGTGGTTTTATCCTTCAATATGCTATTGGTTGGACAATAAACTTTTGGGAACGAACCCCTGAGAACAATTACCCTCCTGAAGCTTATGCTACTGCTTTCAGCATTCTTTTATGTGTGCAAATAATTTGCATTGGGATTTTTTTGTGTTTGAAAACTGAAAAAAAATTCATTTAAATAAATAAAATAATTGTTGTATAAATTTAATTTAAATATATTTAGAGTGTTATTTTTACAGAATTTCAATTAACCAAAATACAATCTATTAGCAAATAAAGAAATTTATCAATTGTGGATAATCAAATAAAAGCCAAACAAAAATATTCTATTTTTTCTCTTGCAAGAAACGCATTATCTGATCACACACACTGGAATAAGGCTTGGAAAAGTCCAGAGCCAAAAAGTAATTATGACGTGGTTATAATTGGAGGAGGAGGACATGGATTAGCCACAGCTTATTATTTAGCTTCCATTCATGGAATCAAGAATATTGCAGTAATAGAAAAAGGTTGGATCGGCGGAGGAAACACTGGAAGAAATACCACAATAATCAGATCTAATTACCTATGGGATGAGTCTGCAGCTATCTATGAGCATTCATTAAAAATCTGGGAAACCCTATCGGGTGATTTAAATTTTAATGTTATGTTTAGTCAGCGTGGCGTTCTTACTGTTTCTCACAGCGAACACGAACTAAAGGAAATGTCCCGAAGAGTTCACGCGATAAGGTTGAATGGTATTGACTCTGAAATCCTTACACCCAAACAAATCAAGGATTTTATCCCAATAATAAATATTGATCAAAACATAAGGTACCCCATAATGGGTGGCTTCTTGCAAAAAAGAGGTGGCACAGCCAGACATGACGCAGTAGCTTGGGGGTATGCAAGAGCTGCTGATGATTTGGGAGTTGACATAATTCAAAACTGTGAGGTTACTGGAATAATCAGGGATCAAAATAAAATAATTGGCATTGAGACCACAAAAGGAATAATTTCGACTAAAAAAATTGGTGTTGTGGTTGCAGGTCACTCAAGCATCTTAGCAGAAATGGCTGAACTAAGATTGCCAATTCAAAGTCGACCTTTGCAGGCTCTTGTTTCAGAACCAATTAAACCAATTCTTGATACAGTTATTATGTCTAATGCAGTTCACATGTATATTAGTCAATCTGACAAAGGAGAAATGGTTTTAGGAGCAGGCGTCGATAAATATAACTCTTATGCACAAAAAGGATCTTTTCCTGTTCCTCAACATATGATATCTGCTGCAGTAGAACTATTCCCTGTACTTTCAAGATTAAGAATGCTCAGACATTGGGGGGGAATTGTCGACACTTGTCCCGATGCTTCTCCTATTATATCCAAAACAGATATTGAAGGTTTATTCTTTAATTGCGGTTGGGGAACTGGTGGATTTAAAGCCACCCCCGGTAGTGGACATGTTTTTGCAGAATTAATTGCAAAAAACCAACCAAATAAAATATCTGCTCCTTACTCTATCGACAGGTTTAGTACTGGATACTTAATCGATGAACATGGAGCTGCAGGAGTAGCTCATTGATGGATAGGATGCAACATGCTTCATATTAAGTGCCCTAATTGTGGACTACGAGATGAAAGTGAATTCTCTTGTGGTGGTGAAGCGCATATCATCAGACCAAAATACGAAGTGATCTTGACTGACAAAGAATGGGCTGAATACCTGTTCATGAGACACAACCCAAAAGGGAACTTTACCGAAAGATGGGTTCATACTAGCGGATGCAGAAAATGGTTTAACATCGTTAGGAATACTATAACTAATGAAATTTATGAGATTTATCCAGCTGGGTCACTCCCTAAAACTCCTGAAGGCAGAAATGCTTATAAAAATAACTGGCGTCGCAACTCTCAAGCTGAAATTGAGTCCATGAAAAAATAGTTATGAAAACAGGTAACAATAGAATCAATAACCATCCTATAGCTTCTCAACAAAAAGTAACTATTACATTTGATGGAAAACAATATGGTGCTTATAAAGGCGAAAGCTTAGCTAGCGCTCTTATAGCACATGGCATCAAGGTTGTTGGTCGTTCCTTTAAATATCATCGCCCACGAGGATTGCTTTCAATAGGATCAGAAGAACCGAACGGTTTATTTAGAATGGGCAAAGGATCAAAAGTAGAGCCAAATATTTCAGCAACACAAATTGAAGTTTTTAATGGACTTGTTGTGGAAAGTCAAAATAGATGGCCATCTTTAAACTTTGATTTTGGAGCTATAAATTCTATATTTTCTAAACTTTTACCAGCAGGTTTTTATTATAAAACCTTTATGTGGCCATCATCTATGTGGGAAAAGTATGAGTGGTTCATTCGCCATGCGGCTGGTCTCGGTAAAGCCGCTGAAGAACATCAGGACCCTGATAGATATGAACATATAAACTACCATTGTGACATCTTAATTGCTGGAGGCGGTTTGTCCGGTTTAATCGCAGCATATATATCTGGTTTATCTGGAGCCAAAGTGGTTATCGCTGATGAAAAACCGGAATTGGGCGGCAACTTGTTATATGAAGATGATATAACAATTGACGGTTCAAAAAGTTCTTCATGGGCCAAAAAAATTGAGCAAGAACTTGAAGGGATGGAAAATGTTAAAATTTTAAAGAGAAGCTGTGTTTTTGGATATCATGATCACAATTTTATTACAGTTTCTGAACGTTGTTCAGATCATTTCGACTTACCACCTTCAAATTTACCAAGACAAAGATTATGGAAAGTTAGATCTAAACAAGTTTTACTAGCACAAGGAATGCATGAAAGACCCCAAGTTATTTCAGGAAATGACATACCTGGAGTAATGTTAAGCGCTGCAGTAAGAGGCTATATTAACAAGTTTGGAGTTTTGCCAGGGAAAACCGCAGTTATTGCAACAAATAATGATGATGCATATAGAACTGCTATAACCCTTCATAAAGCAGGAATTAAAGTTTTAGCAATCATTGACTCAAGAATTGGAAATAATAATGATCTATTAAAAACTATTAAAAAATATAATATTCAAATTTTTACTGGCCATGTTGTTTCTTCAATTTATGGAAAAAAATCAGTTAAGTCGATAGAGGTGGCTCCTATAGCCGAAGATGGCAAAGATATATCTGCCCTTCCCTTCAAACTTTCTGTAGATTTAGTTGCAATGTCAGGTGGGTGGACTCCTATAGTAAACTTGTTCAGTCAAAGTGGCGGAAAATTAGAGTGGAACGAAAAATTCGGATATTTTAAACCTAAGTATCATTGCCAAAACGAATTGTCTATTGGTGGAAGCAATGGCACATTTGATATTCAAGAATGCATCAATGAAACCATCAAACAAACAAATGAAATTTTATTCAGAATTGGAAAGAAAAAGAACTCTAAGTTTTCATTATCTGCAAATTTCACCAGATTAAACTACTTTCCCAGAACCATTTGGCTAGTTCCAAATGGGAGAATTTCCGGGAAAGGCGGTAAAGCCTTTATTGACTTTCAAAATGACGTTACAGCAAACGATGTTCTCTTAGCCTCTAGAGAAGGATATCAATCTGTTGAACATTTAAAGAGATATACTACTACCGGCATGGCTACTGACCAAGGCAAAACGTCTAATATTAATGCGTTGGCAATTTTAGCCGAAACTTTGCAAAAACCAATTCAAGAGGTTGGGACTACTACGTTTAGAATGCCTTACACCCCGATTACATTTGGGAATATTGGAGGGCGCGATATTAAAAAGCTTTTTGATCCCATCAGAACAACAAGGCTTGACGAATGGCACCGAAATAATAACGCAAAATTTGAGCATGTTGGCCAGTGGATGAGAGCCTGGTATTACCCAAAAGAAAATGAAACATTTAAAGAAACAATCAACCGTGAAGTTTCTGCAACTAGAAACAATGCCGGCATTTTGGATGCATCAACCTTAGGAAAAATTGATATTAGAGGGCCAGATTCAGAGAAATTTTTAAATCTTATTTATACCAATAACTGGTCTAATCTTCAAATTGGTAAGTGTAGATATGGCCTAATGCTGAAAGATGATGGAATGGTAATGGATGATGGGGTCACATCTAAATTGGATAACGACCATTTTCATATGACTACCACAACTGGCGGCGCGGCAAATGTCTTAAGTTGGCTTGAAGAATGGCTCCAAACAGAGTGGCCAAGCCTAAAAGTTTATCTGACTTCCGTAACAGAGTCTTGGTCGGTAGCTTCTATTTCAGGTCCAAAGGCACGAGAAATTCTTCAGGCTTCAAATTGCACTATCGACTTATCGAATGATAATTTTGAGTTTATGTCTTTTAAAAATGGCTTTATAAATGATATTCCTGTAAGAATTTTTAGAATTTCTTTTACCGGTGAACTTTCATTTGAAATAAACACTCCTGCTAGATATGGACTAAAACTATGGGAAACTCTCATGGACGCTGGGGAAAAATTTGAATTAACACCATATGGAACTGAAGCCATGCATGTATTAAGAGCGGAACGTGGATTCATAATAGTGGGACAAGAAACAGACGGATCTGTCTCTCCAATTGACTTAGGAATGGATTGGATTATTTCCAAGAAAAAATCTGACTTTGTTGGCAAAAGATCATTAGAAAGAATTTCTATGAATTCAAACAACAGGAAAGAATTAGTCGGTTTGCTTTCAACTGACCCAAAGAAAATAATACCTGAAGGCGCACATGCCATAGAAACACCTAAAACTGAATTTCCTAATAGCAATATTTTAGGGCACGTAACCTCTTCCTATTACTCACCCAATTGCCGAAGAAGTATCGCAATGGCTCTAATTAAAGGTGGAAAGTCTAGAAAAGGAGGCAAAGTATGGTTGCCACTGTTAAATGGAGAAACAATTGAAGCTAAAGTGGTAAATCCCGTCTTTTTTGACCCTAATGGAGTTAGAAAAAATGGAATTTAGTTATGAAAGTAAAATTTTCTCTGGATCAACAGAAATATCAAAGAGATTAGATTTTGAAAATAAAGCAGCCCCAGAATCTGCATTTGATTTAAAAATACAAAATGCTGGATTGTTAAATATTTTCAACTTAAGAGGCAGCCAGAGGAGCTCAATTTTTAGAAAAAATGTTCAAGGTATATTGAATATTGAAATGCCAAATAGAACTGGCTTTTTTGAAACAAACGAAAAAAACTACCTTCTTCAAACAAGCCCTGATGAGTGGTTAATTTTAGGTGTCTCTAGTGAAATTTTGCACCAAATAAATGAATTAGAAAAAAAACTCACAAAAACCCATTTTTCTCTCACCAATATAACTGACCAACTTCAAGCAATTTATATTTCTGGAGATAAATCAAGGTGGGTCTTGTCAAAGGGTTGTCGTATAGATTTAGACCAATCTGCTTTTGGTCCTAAAAATTGTGCTCAAACTAATCTAGCATTAGTTGATATTACTATTTTCTGCACCGCCAAAAATTCTTTTACCTTGCTCTTTAGAAACAGCTTTGCCAATTACATCCTTGATTGGCTTCAAGATGCTTCTTTTGACTGCAATTATCAGTTCAAATCTAGTCACCCCCCCCCGACCATTTTTCATAAATAATACTCCCAGTTTTCTGTTTTATTTGCCAAGACATGTTTTTGTCTTCTCAAATAATATTTATTGTTAATAAATATTGACATTAAAGTTGTAATGTTATTACATTACAACTTTATACGCACAACATAATGGATCAAAAATATAATGCCTTCCCATAAACACAACAAATGTATTTTAAAAGCAAAGAGCCGATTTGTTGATCGAGTTAGTGAAAAGGGGAGAAGTATTGGCAAAAACGAAGAACCAATACTTAATCTCTTATTGAGCAATCACCGTATATTCAGTGCATACGATATTGCAGACACTATATCGAAAATTGGAAAACGTGTTCAACCTACTCAGATCTACCGTTCACTCGAAAAACTGATGGATATGGGCGTTGTTCATCGTTTATTCTCCAGGAACGGTTTTATCGCGTGTTATGAAGACGGGGATTGTTCGTCAGGGCAATTTTTAATTTGCACTGAATGTGACAGTGTTGAAGAGATAGAAAATAAGCTGATAGATAATGAAATTGAAAAGTCAGCCCAAGAAAATAATTTCTCGATAATAAACAAAAGTGTTGAAGTGCTTGGTCAATGTAATAGCTGCCAAAAAATATTAAATTAGAAAGTAATGAAAATGAATAAAACAAAAGTATACAAAAATATTAATATATTAGTGATTGGATTATGCATCTCGTTTTCTTGTTGGGTATATTCAAGTCATGCATCTGAAAGTCATGACCATGAAAAAAGACAGCTTGATAGTCATGAGCATGGTGTAAGCACTCTAAAGATAGCCTTAGAGGGGCAAAATATACAAATGGAACTTGAATCTCCAGCCCATGATATTGTTGGTTTTGAGCATCTCCCAAAAAATAATAAACAAAAAACTGAAGTTAATCATGCACTTTCACTATTACAGGAACCAAATGAAGTTTTCATCTTATCTTCAGAGGCCAACTGCAAAATTACAGATAATGAAGCAGAATTTGAAGTTGAAAATGGCGAGGGTGCAACACATGCAGGTTTTCATGTCACATGGAAGATAAATTGCGAAAATCCTAAGCGACTAAAAAACTTGGAAACTACTTTTTTTAAACTGTTCCAAAAAGCAGAGGAGATTGAAGTAGAAATAATTTCAGGATCGGGTCAAGAAGCAATTGAATGGGAAAGCAGCATGAAAAAAATTAAACTTCCTACACCATGAAATGATTTTAAATAGGAAATTATAGTGTTTGTACAAAATAATTATCCAGCTATAAGTCTATCAAATTTATATTTTTCATGGGGTTCTTCGGGAAATAATTTTCGAATAAAAATTACAGATTTTCAACTCAAAAAAAACGAAAGTGTGATACTTGTTGGCCCTTCTGGATCTGGTAAATCAACCTTGCTTAGTATAATTTGCGGCATCTTGCGACCCCAAAAAGGATCCATCCAAATTTTGGGAGAAAACACAGAAAACATGTCTAACTCCGTGAGGGACTGTTTTAGGTCAGATCATATAGGAATTATATTTCAACAATTTAATTTATTGCCCTACCTATCAGCAATTGATAATGTCCTTCTTCCTTTATATTTTTCAAAAGTTCGCAAAGAAGCTTCTGGTAAAACTATATCCAAAATTAGTGCTGAATCTAAGCGACTGTTAGACGTCTTGGGTATTACTAGTGAAACATTGGGGATGCAAAAAGCTGATACATTGTCAATTGGCCAACAGCAGAGAGTTGCTGCTGCTCGAGCCTTCATTGGATCTCCTGAACTTATTATTGCCGACGAGCCAACTTCTTCTCTGGACGAAGAAAATCAGGTAGAATTTCTTGATCAATTATTTTCTCAAAAAGAAGCAACGGGCGCATCCCTTCTAATGGTAAGCCACAATACACAAATTTCAAAAAGGTTTGATCGATTAATTGAACTTGAAAAAATTTGTGACATATCTTCAAAGAAAGAAAAGTTTTAATGATTATCACGCGTTTAGCATGGCAAAGCATAATGAATCGTAAATTCACGACTTTACTGACCATCTTATCTATTGCGATTTCAACAATGTTGCTTTTGGGAGTGGAGAAGATTAGATCAGCCGCACGCACAAGTTTTATTAATACAATATCTGGAACAGATTTGGTGGTTGGTTCTCGCACAGGAGGTGTGCAATTATTACTTTATTCAGTTTTTCATATTGGCGATGCTACAGCAAATGTTACATGGAAAACATTGGAAGATATTAAAAAGCGAAAGGAGGTAAAATGGATAGTACCCATTGCCCTCGGTGATTCACATCGAGGTTACCGAGTAGTTGGCACCACTAGAGAATATTTTAATAGATTTCGATACCGTCGCAACATTCCTCTTAGGATCGCTGAAGGACATCAATTTTCTGATTTATTTGATGCTGTTCTTGGGGCCGATGTTGCGCGCAAGTTGAACTATAAAATTGGCAATAAAATTGTACTGGCACATGGTACCGGACCTGTCAGCATTGGTAAAGATCACGGCGATACACCTTTCCAAGTATCAGGCATTCTTGCGCCCACGGGAACACCAGTTGACAGAGCTGTGCATGTTAGTATGGAAGCTATTGAGGCTATTCATGTTGGATGGGAAACCGGTGCATTCAATGATCAGGGTGAAAAAAATTCACCTGAAAATTTGCGTAAAATGGATCTTAGTCCCAAAGAAGTGACAGCAATGTACGTGGGCCTGAAAACCAAAATGTCAACATTTTCTCTCCAGAGGTGGATCAATACCTATCTTCATGAATCCATAACAGCCATTCTCCCTGGAGTTGTTTTCGGGCAATTATGGTCAATGATAGGTAGCGTAGAAAAAACATTATTTATTGTGTCTTCCTTGGTGGTTTTTACAGCC
>Ga0066866_10000431_pt1 | contig 16158 bp, 5 predicted proteins | sample ETN01SmetaG_3_FD_66435 | JGI IMG/M metagenome (GOLD analysis project Ga0066866, IMG submission 66435) | Marine microbial and viral communities from oxygen minimum zone, Eastern Pacific Ocean - ETNP2014F12-01SV263 | ecosystem: Environmental > Aquatic > Marine > Oceanic ...
AATGGTGTCATCAGAAAATCATAGACCATGTCTCGGACGAGGGATTCCTCCACCGCTTCCGGTTCCTTGAACGGTTCATACTCGACGGTTTCTTCATAGGCGGCCGTGATGGTTTGTGCTGGGATGGTTCCTGGAATCCAATGGTGAACGGCCTGCTGCACCGGGCCAAGGCCAATCACGGCCGTGATGCCGACAAACAGCGCCAGTACAGCTCCGGTCGAACTGGCTCGGTGCCAGTAAAGTCCACCCAAGAGCAGCGAAAATGCACCGGTAAAATAGATCGCGCCGGTCACTGCCATGTAGTCCCAAATGTCCTCCTCGCCGGTGTAAAATAGGCCCCAGTAAAGGATGTAAAGACCGATCAGCACGATGAGAATGCGGGTGATCTTGATCCGGGTCGGGTTGTCGAGGCGCTCCTTGAACAACGGCGCGATGATGTCCTGCGTGATCACCGTGCTCCAGCAAAGCAGATAGCCGTCGTGCGTGGACATAAAGGCGGCGATCATCGCAGCGGTGATCAGTCCGATCAGCCCCGCCGGAAGGATGCGCCCGAGGAAAATCGGCATGGCGTACAGATTGTCCACCGCCTTGACATCGGCGTCCGGCGGGGAGAATAGCTGCTGCAAGTCCGGCGCCTTGGTCATCACGAATACGAATGCGCAGACGCCGAGCAGGTTCGGGATGATCATGCGGATGGCGAACGAGATGGACGACCATGTGTACTGCCGCTTGAGCGCGGTGGTGCTCTCCATGGCCAGGGCGCGGGCGACGGCCGTCGGCCAAAGCGCGCAGTTCACGATGCCGAGAAAAAACATCCACCCGACGTACTCAAAGCCAAAACTGCTGTCGGCTGCGATCGGGTTGAAGCCGGCCTCGCCCTTGTGGGTACGGACCGTCTCGAAAAGATTGTCCCACCCAGCCACAGCTGCTGTTTTCATGTCACCAACCACCTTGCCATCTGGCAACGTATCGCCTGTAACATATAAAACTTCTGCAACAGCGACACTTTCGATTGCCATCCAGCCGGCCACAAGGATGCCGACCGACAGGATGACAAACTGGATGTAGTCGGTGATCACCACCGAGATCATCCCGCCGATGACCGTGTAAATGAGGACGAGCACCAGTAGCGAGGCCATTACGACATTGAGCGCGCCGCCGTCCGGATCCATGCCAGTGATGCCGACGATAAACATTGCGCCCACCTTGAGGAATAGCCCCATGTTCAGCAGTCCGCCGAACGCCAGCATCACGCCGCCGAGAATCCGCGTTCGCCGGCCGTACCGTTTCTCGTAATACTCTGGGATCGTCAGCACCTTGTGCTCTCGGAGTCGCACAACGATGAAGCCGGTCAGGCCGATGAGCAGTGCCACCAACCCGGCAATAACCCCAATATGAAACGCGGCGAATCCGCTGGTGAATCCTTTTTGCGCGCTGTACATCACCGTAATCAGTCCCATCTCGGTGCCGGTCAGCGTGGCAATTCCCAGCCAAGTACCCACCGCGCGCCCAGCGCTGACGAAGTTCGTCATGTTGCCGGCGTAACGTTTTACGAAAAATGCGATGCCGACAGAGAGCAGCAGGTACACTACCACGATCACCCAGTCGATTTGGGTGAAATTAGTCTGGCTGGTGGCGTTGGTGAGCGCGTTTTCCATTCGAGTTAATCGACGAGGAGCAGCCGGAAAAAGTGAGCTTCGCCGGCCGGAAGGTCAACCTCGACCTGCTGCGTGCCGTCAGTTTTTATATCGACCTCCAGTATCGATTTCCACGCCGCTTGGCCAAGCGATGGGGTGGATTGGATTTCGATCAATCGTTCCTGTGCTGCCTCGAAAAAAAGGCTCAACTTACCGTTTGCCAGACTCACTTCGCCCAGGCGTAGTGAACTGGATGTGTCCTTGGGATCGGTGCCGGCAAGGTATTCACTGAGATTGGCCAAGCCGTCGCCATCGGCGTCCGCCACCGCGTCGACTGCGTTGTCGGGGTTTAGGCCAAAGGCGGTTTCCCACTCGTCCGGCATGCCGTCTCCATCGCTGTCGGCGACCTCGATGGAGTGGTTGGCCCGTCCGGGATTCGGCGCGGCCGCCTTCCAGTTGACAGGGTCGTTGGCGAACTTGTCGGCGGCGAGTCGCTGCAGCGTGGCACCGAGCCCGTCCGCTTCATTGGGCCAAGGCGCGGTGTCACGGAAGGTGATTTCGTCCACAAGAATGTACGGTACGAAACCGGCGTCTTCGTGCTGCAAACCCTGAGGCGGGTCAGGCTTGTAGAGGCTCACCGTGTCGCCGCCATTGGCCAACTGCCCTCGCAACGGGCCAAGGATCGGTACGTCTTCCGGGATGCTGTGACGCTTGGCTAAACTTGCGGCTTTGTCAGGATTCGTCGCCGGGTTGAACTCGATCAGTACCACATAGCCGCCGGGCGGCAACTGGAAGTTTTGAGGAAACTCGAACACAGCACCTCCTCCGATCTGCCAGGTGTTTTCCGGGTGCAGAGGATCGTATAATGGCACGGTTGTGTTGGAGATGTTGCGCAGTTCGATGAACTCATCATCCGGCGTGCCGGCGCCGAGCGGCATCGGGGCAGGGTGGTACATTATTTCGTGGATGACCACGGGGCTAATTTTCACTGCAGCATTAATTGCGCCGTTGCCTTGCCGGAATGCTGCTAGGGAGGAGGGGTTGTTTACCCCGAATGTCGGCTTGCCTATGGCGACAAACTGGTCGCCGATACTGCTTCCCATCCGGCCAAAGGAGACCCCATTCTCCGACGCGCCAAACTCGACGATCGCGCGGTAGCCGTTTAATTGTCCCGAACTGTCCGTTTGTGAGACAATAACCGTGCCGCCGTGTGCGGAGTTGAGCGCAAAGCTGTGTTCAGCTCCCGGTGCCGTGTTGAACTGGGCCTCGTAGAAGACCGTCAAGCCTTGTGCCGGTAGTATAGTGTTGGTGGGAATCTGGAATTTTTTCAGGTTTGATTCCGAGTCACTGATCCACCAGTTGCTAATGTTGACGGACTTGGTCGAGAGGTTAATCAACTCGATGGCATCCTCGAAAGGGGAATCAGTATGAGTGAGGAGCTCGTTGATGACCACGTTTTCCAGCGGCAGATAGTTCGAGTTGCCGGGGGTGGGTGTGGCGGGGAATTTCGCGATCTGCGAGGCGCCATCCGGCAACCGTCCCTCCGACTCGCCGAGGGTCGTCTGCGAAATCTCCCGCTTGTCCAATAGCGACTTGCTCCGACTGTAAAGAGCTATCGGCTCGCCAAGGCTGGAGAGGCTGAAGTTCACGTGATCGCCGCCTTTGGCCAGGTCGCTGTCGGCGATCCACTTCACGAAGCCCGTCGCATCGATAAAGTTGAGCGACGGGATTTCAAATTGGGTGCGACCGATCGAGCTGATATCGTCTGTCAGGTACAGTCCGTCTAGACGAGAGGGCAGCTGCGATGGGTTGTGCAGTTCGATCCAATCGCTGTCCCGGCCATTAGCCATCCACTCGTTGATGACGATGCTGGATGCGGAGGCCAGCATCGCTGGCACCGTGTTCTCCTTGCCGGGAGTGGGGGAGTGGAGCAAGGTCCAGCTCCCGTTGTTGTCGCGGCCGATTGAGCGGTCACTCACCTGAAAGCCATAACTCACGCTGTCGATAATCTGTTCACTGGCGTTGAACAGGTACACCGTGCCATAGCTGCCGTTTAGCGACCTGCCGGTGTTCAGGTAATTGGCGGGGCCAAGCGAGGGATCGCGCGAGCCGTTACACCACACGAGTAGGCGGTCCTTGGCTCCGAGATTTCCACCCTCAGTGAAGGTCCATTGCCCAGGGTCGATCTTGTCAATGCTCAAACTCATGCCAGTGAGGTCAATTGACTTCGAGGAGTTGTTCCAGATCTCGATCCAGTCGCTGGTTCGGCCAAGCGGGTCGATGGTTGCTGAGTCGTTGATAGCCATGATTTCGCTAAACCTCAAACCTTCGACTTCTGGGAGATAGTTGGCCTGACCCGGACTGATGGTGGTTGTGAACGAAACCCAGGAACCGGTTCCGTTCGGATAGCGGCCGCGCGACTCGCCATCCTTCTGTATGCGGTAGCTCAGATCGTCGAGTTCGGCTCCGTCTGGGTTGCGCAGTAGAAGGGTGCCGCCGGCGGCCGGCAGTCTAAAATCAAGATGCCGAACGCCCGGGTTCTCGTCTGCGCTGAACACTGTGTAGCCACCTGGTTCAATGTAGGAGTAGTTGCGATAGGTGAACTTGGCCAAGCCTGCCTCCCATGCTAGTCCAAAGAGTGCCGCCGGTCTGCTATCCGTATTGTAAAGCTCGACCCAGTCATTTCCCCCTGGCGCCGCAGCGGCAACGAACTCGTTGAGCTTGAGATTTTTTAGGTCCGCGACTGGCGCGGACTTGTTCGCCTTGCCGGGTGTGGGCTGGTTGAGTGTCCAGTCGTCGCTGCTGCGCCCGATGGAGTGGTCAGCCACCTGCAATCCGAAGCCCAGCACGTCGACGCGTTCCCCGTCCGGGTTGAACAGCGCAATGGAGTCACCGTCGTTGTCCAGCGCGAAGCCGGCATGCAGCCCGGGCGCCTCCGCTGCATCATCCAGCCACACCACGAGATAGCCGTTGGACGGGATCACTGTGCCGGCCGGGAAGTTGAACTCTCTCGGCTTGGCCGGATTGTCGCTCAGGCTCCAGTTTTGAAGGTAAACGCTCGTTCCGGCGACGTTTTTCAGTTCCACATAGTCGGGGAAGGTGTCGCCGTTCTGCACCGAGGCGACATTTTCGGCGAGCACCTCGTTGAGGAGGACCAACGGCTGTGGGCCACTCGGGCTTGGCCTGCCGGGGGTGCCGCTCTTGGTCGAGCTGGTGCGCCAGTTGGCCGGCGAGTCGGGGTCGCCCTCTGGGTTGCTCAACACAAGCGAGTATCCGTCACCGTCCGCTTCACTTGGCCAGGCGCCACCGTCGTCGTAATCCACCGACAATACTGTCTCGCCGTTGCGATCGACCAGAGCGAGGCGTTCGCCCTTGTTCGAGAGGTTGCCTTCGTAAAGGCCGTCAAGCCGGACTCCGGGATGACGCCCGCGGAACGCCTCCACGTTGGCGTCGTTGATGAGCAGCAGGTACGCGCCGCTGGCCAGCGGCGAGCTGCCTTCGGCGAACTGGTATGTGATTCCGTCGAAGGAAAAGCCAGATAGATCCACCTCGGTTTCGCCGACGTTTTTTAACTCGACGTACTCGAACGGGTCGCCGCCCTGCGGGTTGTACATGATCTCGGTGATGCGGATAGGAGGGCTGCTATCGCCAACCATGAACGAGGCTTCGGTCAACGCGCTCCACGTGCCACCGTTGAGTGAGCGTGCCTTGATGTGGGTGCCAGCGGAGAGGGACAAGCCGCCGGCCTTGTCATATGGCTTGGCCGCAGCCGAGACGGTGCCGGTGAAACGCGTGCGGGGGTCGGTGCCGTTGGTGGTGTAGTAGATGTCGCCCTTGGTTGAGGTCATGTTCAGGCGAAACCTGTCCGGCACGGTGCCTCCGAACTGGTTGAACACCGGTGCTGTGTCGGAGGCGTTGAAATTGGCCTCCTTGAGATGCTGTAACACCGGCGCTCGTCGCTTGAGAATCCAGTTGGTCCCCCAGCTTTTGCTGAGGCTAACGGTGCCTTTGACCGTGTTGTAAAGTTCATCGTAAATCCGGCGAATCTCATCATCCGTCAAGCCGCCACCGTTGTAGAAATGCTTGTGAACGCGGTCTGCAAAAATCAACTGGTATTCGGTGCTGACCTTGAGGCCATTGAAGAGCTTAGCGATCTCGGTGCTGCCCCATGGCGGGTTGGTGTTGGAGAGCTGGTTCTTAATGGTGTTGTGGCTGGTACTTTTGCTGAAAGTCCACTCGGCATCCCAGTTAATGAAGCGAAATCGGCCGTCCGGCTTGTGGCGGGCGACGCGCCAGTTGTTGTGTGGCCAGTCATCGTTGGCGGCATAGATGAGAGGCAGGAGATAGTCGGCCATCGCCGCCATGTCCAGTTGTTCCTCAACGACCTGAAAATGCTTGGGATCCTCCATGTCGTAACGGTTGACGTAATTGAGCATCTTGCGCCAGGCGGTGATATTGCCGGCCCGCACCTCATTGGACTGGGCAATAAGGTCATAGTTTTCGTCGGTCTGATACCAGTCCGCAAGGAACTTGGTGTCGATGCGCTCGGTCGGATTGTAGTAGCCCTTGTATTTGCCATTGATGAAAAGGTTCACGAACATGCCGCGTGGGTTTACTTGGCCGACATTTGAACAGAGTCGCCGCGCCCACTCATCTTTGACGAACGGGCTGGTGTGGTCGTTCATGCCGGCACGCAGTACGATGCGGTCGAACGACTGTACCGGCGTGTCGCCGAACAGCGGGTACTCGAGTCGGCCGCTTCCGTAGTCGCCACGAAAATAGAGCCGAAACGAGAATTTGCTGAATGGCAGACCGCCGTTGGCGTTGTAACGGGGGCGTACGTAGCCTCCGCCTTGGATGCGGATGCCGCAGTCCACCGCGAAGCCACCGTTGTCATCAGGCCGAATCAACTCCGCTGACACGGGGCGCTCCCAGGCAATACCATGCATGGTCGCATTCGGCTGTTTCTGAATGCCTTTTGAGCCCCACAGGTGCCGATTGTCTGTCACCAGTGAAAGGGAGGGAAGGCGCCGTCGTGAGCTTGGCAGTCCGTAAAAATAAGTGTTCGTTCGAACTTTCGAAGGCAGCATGCCCTCCTTGTGGGCGATGGCTCGCACAATGCTCGTCCGGGAAATCCGGATCGGTCCGGAGTAAACTTTGCCAACTGAGTCGTAGCGTCCGCTGCCGCAGCAGGCCGGGGTGTTTCCGTCAATCGTATAGCGTATACTTGCGCCAGGGGTATCCGTGGACAGCGTGAGAGTCATCGGTTTGCGCTCGTAAAAGCCGCGTGGAATGCTGAAATGCACCGGCTTAACGCGGTAAGCGGCAGTGGTCGTGCTGTTGGCTGCACCTGGCGTCGGTTTGGCGAAGTAAACCCAATTTTCATTTTTGTCGAGGCCGTAGCTGACCGTCGCGGCCTGCTCGGGGAACTCGACTGCCGACACGGCACGGCGTGGAGTTTCCGGACTGCTTAACGCCAGATATTCGCCGTTGGGATTGAGCTTGAAGTTAGTGTGCGACGGCTTGGATGCGCTATTGTTGCGGAGGTCCTCGCCGGTGGCAAAAACGACAAACCGCCTACCGGCACCGATGGAGAGGTTGGGAAGGAGCCACTTGCCCAGGTTCTCTCGATCATCCGTCAACGACCAGCCTGCGAGATTCACCGAACTGTTGCTGCGGTTGTGCAACTCGATCCAGTCGCCGTCCACTCGATTGTACGTCCGGGTGGATGCGGCACTGAACTCACTGATAACCACGTCACCGGGCGTGTGTGCCGGATCAACCTCGACTGACCAGGCTTGGCCAAGGAACGGGTTAGGTGTCTTGTTAAAGTCGGAGATGCCGTGGTTGTTGGGCCAAGTGAGTTCCACTTGGCCAAGTGCCGTGCCGTCGAACTCAAACAAATATGGCCCGGCGCCAATGCCACTCACCGCCTTGGCCGTCAGGCCGTTAGCCATGAGATCGGTCGAGTCGATGCCCTGCACCGGTTCGTCGAACCAGACTTCCACTTGGCTGAATTGCTGCACTGTTCCAGCAAGAGGCAGTCGACTGGCGAGATGCGGTGGCACGAGGTCGAGCAGTTCGTAGCTCCAAGCGGTTTTTTGAGTGCCGGTATTTTCTTCCGGTGCAAACGCGTTGGGGGGTGAGGCCTGGTCGCCGATGCCGTGCCTCGGTGCCCACCAGACGTTCACCATCCCGTTGGCAGGTTGAGCGAATTTAAAGGTGAAAGCGTTGCCTTTTTCGGTCAGTTCCGTTGCGGGGTAGTCGTTAATCATCAAGTCGTCCACATCCATGCCGGACATTGGCTCGCTGAAGTTGACAGTGATAGTGTTCAACTCAGTTACTTCACCCGGTTCAGGGCTGATCGAAATTACCTCAGGCGGCACAAACTCCCTTTCTGTGGCCGTCAATCGTACATCGAGATATGCGTCGCTGTTGGATTTGCGAAAATTGAGGAGAATGACTGACAGCACGTTCCATCCTTTCTCCACCGTGCCGCCCATATTATACAGCGCGGTCGTGTGCCACTTGATGGGCTCGCGGTTGGACTTAGCTGCATTGGAACTGTATCGGAGTGTCGAACTTGGTTTGTGAAGGCTGGCGACCTCCGCCCCGTTGATCCACGCCACATAGCCGTCATCCGCCTTGACTTGGAGCGTGCCGATTCCAAGTCCGACAGGATCGGCCACTCGGAATTTGCGTCGTAGATATACGGTTGAGTAATTGTTTTTCATGTCACTCAACTCGGTGCCACCGGTGACTTTCTCGTTGATGAAGAATGGAATCTTCCCCTGCAACCAGGAGGAGGAGTTAAAATCAAGCTCCGTCCATGCCGTGCGCGGGGAGGAGGCCTCACCGATGCCCTTATGGTATTGAAAGATGCTGCCTTCCTTGATGAGATCGATGCCATTGGCTAATCGCGGAGCAGTCAACGCTGCCAATAACAATGCCAAGTTGAGTAGTCGTTTGTTCATCTGGTAATTGAGTTTATGCTAGTCACTGCTTGCCTAGGTTGGTGTACAGCTGAAGCTCAATCGGTGTCATCCTTTTCCTCCTGGGCGGGGGCTTGTTTGACCTCCAGCGGGATGCTGGCCTCCTGCCGCCCGTCGATTGCGATGTCGACGGCGTGCTGGCCGAGTTTTTCAAACTTCAGTCGCTGGATGTTGAGAATGAAATTTCGAAAAGCAAAACTGTCATTCTTCGGCACACTAACCTCGAACGGGAGCTCGATGCTCGGCATCACAAACTTGCCGTCCTCATCGACAAAGTTGATCCGCAGCTTGTGCGAGCCTTCCTCCACGCGGTTGAACACTACGCGCAGCACGATTGAACATTGCGGGTAGTCGGCCGGCAGTTCCCGGGTGTACACCGAGTTAAACGTGCCCAGCAGGTTCAGCTTGCCTTTGTAATCCGTGGCTGCATCGCACAGAACTGCTACTTGTATGTTCATAAATCAGTATGCCATTTGAGGTCAGAGTCGCTCGCCTTGTTAGGTTTCCCGCTGCGAACGGCTGGGAAAATAACGACAAAACCTCACTCTGCCAAACGCTTAACTTGGATTCGGTAGAATCGTTTTTCACCGATGCCCGCGTAGCCGAGAGGCACTCGTCTAGTTTCCATCTCGATTCCTTTCGCGGGAAAAAACACTTGTCCTGGTATAGCACCCCACGGGCCGGTGATGGTCTCGGCTGATTCAAGCAAGTAGTAGCATCCGGTCCGAAGAGTTAGCATGGCCTCAATTTGATTCGCTTGGCCAAGTACAAGCGCCAGTTCCAGACGGCTGGCCGGATTTGCGGGATCTGTGTTAGCGAAATATTCGTTGATGTTGTCGGCACCGTCGTTGTCGAGGTCGGCCGATGAATCGTCGCTTATGGGATTCAGGCCATTGGCCAGTTCCCACTCGTCTGGCAGCCCATCCCGGTCGGTGTCCTTGGGCGGGTTGGTTTCGTCAGCGCAAGGTGAGCCGCCCTTACTGACGCTGGATTGCCAACTGCTTGGATTGTCGAGAGCACCGATCGCCTGCTTCACCGGATCGAGTTCAGTGGGGGTCAGCGAGTGACCATCACCATCGGCTGCCTGAGGCCAGTTGTCGTCGTCGTTGTAGTTGAAGGTGACGAGAATGTCGCCGCCGTTCGCGCTCCTCACTCGAACCGTTTCGCCGTTGTTGGCCAGTTTACCCACGTATGTACCCAGAATCTTCGCTTCATTCTCCAGCTTGTAATGTTTTCGGAATGCGATCTGGTCATCGTGGCCGATGAGGAGGGCGTGCTGCCCCGGTGCTAGAGTGAGGCCGGCCGGTGAGGTGAACCTGACACCGCCGGAGAGCATCATGCCTCCCAGATCAAGAGTTGTCCCGGTGCTGTTGTTGTGCAATTCAAGATAATCGAATTCTGGTCCCTCAGGGGCGTTGTACATCAACTCGGTCAAGACGAGGTGGGCCTTGAGACTTTCGAGCGTGTCCGGTTCACCAGCCCGGAATTCGATCGGGTCGGACCAGTGGCTCCAGCGGTTGGTGTCATTGAGCATCCGTACCCGTGCGCGATACCAGTGACCGACCTTGGCTAAGCCGGGGGGTAGGGTGATCACTTCGTTGAACTCGCTGAGTACGTCCGACTCCCAGATAGCATTGATCTCATATAGGCGCGGGCTGGTTGGGATGTATGCCGGTGCGTCCGGTGCCGTGACTTCTGCCAGACGCCACCTCATCCCGACAAACTTCCCGTTCGAGTCGGAAAACTCCGAGCTCCGAAACTGCAGCCTGTTGACCGGATGGCCAGCGCTGCCACTGTACTGTATCGTCGGCTGATCCGGATGCTTCGTGTCACGGACGGCTGACTTGAGGATGAAATTGCTCCGGGTACGGATGTAGTTCTTCATGATTTTCACCATGCCGGGGAAATCCTTCGTCTTCGCCTTTTGGTAAAACCGTCCCTTGCTTGCCTTGCTGGAGTTGACTCTCCCGGACGACATGATCGGGTGGTAATCCCACATCGCGCGGTCAGCATCGACGATCGACGGCAACCGTCCAGTCGGTTCGTCGATGATCGCTGCGAACTCGTCGATCAGTTCATAGCCCTCGTCGTTGTTGAACAGCAGGTCGAGGATCTCCCGGGCGCGGTTGCCGTATTCGATCTTGAAAATTGATTTGTCTAGCACCTTGTCCTTGAATGGATCATTGCCGTTGCCGTACATGTTGCTGGCCCAGGTGAGGTCGAGATCCCAAGGTAACGTGGACCACTGTTGCGTCTCTGGGTTGAGGTAGTAGAAGTAATTCTTGCCGTATCCGATATCGTAGTGGTGAATGCTTTCGACCACGGTGCGGTAGCTGTAGTAGCGAGGTAGATCCATGTTTTGCCGCCACCAGTTCTCCGGCGGGTTGCCCTTGTAGCGGCTCATGTATGCGTTGAGATCGGACTTGTTCGTCGCGGCGGTCGAGCCCTGATTATTCAACTCACCGGTGCCACCTTCCATCTTGTAAAGGTTGCCGTCCGGCAGGCCGTGTTCGTCGAGGAACCGCCCGTCCATCTGCTCGATGGCAAGGTAGAGTCCCCAGAAGTCGCCGTCGTGCTGCGAGGCACCGGTCTCCGCCATTTCGTCAATGATTCGGTAATGCACCCAGTGTGTCTTGGGCGCCTCGACGTCAGCCAGTTCGAATAGCTTGAAGCCGACCGCCTCGAATATGCCCTGCTCGCCACGGTGCTGATAGTTGCCCTGCTGGATGCAGGCAGAAAAGTTGAGTTTGTCCCAACGCGTATCGTACTCGCGGCCGTAGTGGTCGCGAGCTTGGAACGAGTGGCCCCGGTTGAAGTCAAACTTCCACATGTTTTTGCCCATCGCATAACGCCACACGCCGCCTCGAGCGCGGTAGCGGATATGGTCGTACACTTCTCCATCGTAAACGAGCGTGCCCTTCCACTTGTAATTGTCGCCGCCGTATTTTTCATTCCATGTCGAGTTTTCAACATCGATCTTTTTCGAGATCAAATGGTACACTGGGACGCGGGTGAGTACTTGGCTGTTGTACTCGATCACCTTTGCCCCGGGTTTAGTCTTGGCGCTCCAACTCGGCACGCCGTTGTAGCAAAAGTAAGCGAAGTTGGGTGAAGGATCGCCGGGGTAAGGGGCGGTCGCCACTTGGCCAAGCGCGTTCTTCACAGATACTCGATACCGGATTAGGTGCCGATGCTGCTGTATCGCCTTGGGAACAGCCACCGAGAATATACCGTCCCGGGCGCGGGCATCTCCCGCTTGGGCAAGGTCGTTCATCGGCAGCTTGATCCAGTTTCGTTCATACGTCGCGTCGTCGATATGCACGTAGCTGCCAGGCTTCACGACCTGATATTCCACATAAACTTCAGAATCTTCAGTTGCTAAGTTGGGGGCCGTTGTGATCACGACGGTCTCTCCGCTTTTCGGCTGCCTGGGCATGTGTTCGACCTTGGCCAAGCGCAGTGGCGGCGCAGTGGCGAAAACGGAGTTGCGTGCGCCGGGGGTGGGGCCGCGATTGGCCGGGCCGACGGACGCTTTCAATTCCACGTCGATGAAGAAGTCACTGCTTCCGCCTTTCGAGGCGTTGTGAGCCTGCATGGCCAGGATATTTTCGCCCTCAACGAGATAGCCGCCCGGCGACGGTAGGTCGAACTCTAGATAGTCGTGCTCCTCGATCGCCGAGTTGGCGTTGGAACCGAAGCGCGGCTCCTTGGTCGAGATATTGCTACCTGCGACATGCTTGCCGTTGATCCACATGTTGAAGGCGTCGTCGAACTGCACCGCCAGCTTCAGGGTGCCGATCTGCTTCGCGTTCTTGATCGTGAATTTTTTGCGGAAGTAAACCGAAGTGTAGCCATTGCGCATGTCGTCCAGCGTCGTCTTTATGAAGTTCTCTCCGTAGCCGATTGGTGTGCGTCCGGTCAGCCAGCTACTTTCGCTGAAGTCCGCCTCGCGCCAAGCAGTGCGCGGGCTCGAGGCCTCTTGTTTGCCCTTGAAGTATTTCCACGAACTGCTCTTGGAGATGAGGGTGCTGGCCTTGGTCGAGGAGTCGCCGTGGACGGACGACTTCCAGTTGTGGCCGTCGTTGTTGTCGAGGTCGGGATGAATCAGCTCAATAGAGTAACCGGGGGGTGCACCAACGATGGGCCACGGGAACCCCAGTCGGTAGCGCACACGATCAACGAGTTGACCGGTGGCATCGCGCAACTCGATCCGCTCGCCGTTGTTGTCCAGCTTGCCCAGCCACGGGCCAAGCGGCGATCCGCCGAACTTGTCCCGGAACTGCGTGGGGTTGTGCGCGATGACAGCGTAGGAGCCACTGTCGATCTCGGTGTCTTCCGGGATCGTATAGACGACGGCGCCTTCGATTGTCCACCCGCTGAGATCCGCCGGTTTATCACCAGAATTGTGCAGTTCAATAAACTCGGCCAGCTCGGTTTTGACGTCAGGATCGTGGTGGATTTCATTGATCACCACCGCGCCCATGGCCAAGTCGGCCGAACAGGATAAGGCCGCAGTTATGAGAAGACGTCTGGTCATAGATAAACGTAATTCAAGCAATCTCGATGCCACGGAGACTCTCCCGCGAAACGGTTCTTTTTGGTTGGGACGCCTGCTCTGTATGCGGGCATATGGTGCAATGTTGCGCGCCACCTGCTCCCATCACCCAATATGAATCTCCAGGGCAGCCGCCAGGCGGGATGACTCAGTTCAAGTGGTCGACGATGTTTTGGCCGAAGGCAGAGCACTTGATTTCGGTCGCCCCATCCATGAGACGGGCAAAATCGTAGGTGACGTTTTTTGAGGCAATGGCACCGTTCATGCCTTTGATGATGAGATCGGCGGCCTCAAGCCAGCCAAGATGCCGCAGCATCATTTCACCGCTGAGGATGACGGAACCGGGGTTAACCTTGTCCTGGTCGGCGTACTTTGGCGCGGTGCCGTGGGTAGCCTCGAAGATGGCATGGCCGGTGTCATAGTTGATGTTGCCACCCGGCGCGATGCCGATACCACCAACGCAGGCTGCGAGTGCATCCGAGATGTAGTCGCCGTTGAGGTTGAGCGTGGCAATAACCTCATATTCGGCGGGGCGCGTTAGAATCTGTTGAAGGAAGGCATCAGCGATGACGTCTTTCACTATGATTTTTTGGCCATCCTTTTCGATGACCTGCCATGGACCGCCATCGAGGTCTTTCGCACCGTATTCTTTTTTTGCCAAAGCATAGCCCCAATCACGGAAGGCACCTTCAGTGAATTTCATAATGTTGCCTTTATGCACTAGGGTGACGCTGGCACGATTGTTTGCAACGGCATACTCGATGGCAGCACGCACAATTCGCTCGGTGCCTTCCTCTGACACGGGTTTAATGCCGAATCCAGACGTATCTGCGAAACGGATTTTTTTTGTATGCTCCGGGAAGTTTTGATCAAAGATCTTCTTGAAATTGTCGCAATCTTCGGTGCCGTGCTGGAACTCGATGCCGGCGTAAATATCTTCAGTGTTTTCGCGGAAGATGACCATGTCTGTCAACTCCGGCTGCTTCACGGGGCTGGGCACGCCCTCGAACCAGCGCACCGGACGGAGGCAGGTGTATAGGTCAAGAATCTGTCGCAGAGCCACATTGATGGAGCGGATGCCGCCACCGACCGGTGTGGTCAACGGCCCTTTGATGCCGACGAGAAATTCGCGGAATGCAGCGAGTGTATCTTCTGGCAGCCATTCGTCGAACTGATCCTTGGACGATTGGCCTGCAAACACTTCAAACCATGCGATTTTTTTTGAGCCGTTGTATGCTTTCTCGATGGCGGCATCAAAGACGAGTTGACTGGCTGTCCAGATATCCGGGCCGATGCCGTCTCCGCGGATGAACGGGACGACTGGGTTGTCCGGCACCTGCAGGCTGCCGTTTGTGATGGTGATTTTTCCGCCTTCGGGCGGGGTGATGTTTTTGTATGCCATAAAAGCGTCTTGTGATGTGCTGCCGCTTGGCCAAACGGCGTGGTGGGATGTCCCGGGCTAATTGCTATGCTGCAAGCCGTTTTGACAGTTTATCGGGTTGGGTGTCGAATCGCAAGTATTCCGCACAAAAAGGCCATACCGTGCGGCTCATCACGAAAAAAATGTTGTGAGTTGGCTCCCGTGCAAGCGCTAGGCAAGCGGGTTAGTTACGCTTGCGGCGTTTGGCCCTGATCTGTGCCTGGGAGTAGAGGATGGATTGGTTCAGGATTCGCGCTTCATCTTCTGAAATGTCACCACCCTCTCGCAGATGATTCTCAGCTTTCGTCTTGGCCTCTTCGGCAGCGGCTTCATCGATATCATCGCTGTTGGCAGCGCTGTCGGTCAGGATAGCCACATGGTCGGCAGTGATCTCTGCAAAGCCTGCGCCGATGGCCAGCACCTCCTCGGTGCCGCCTTTTTTGGCAATCAACTCGCCTGCGTGCACCTGAGTCATCAACGGCACGTGGTTTGGATAGATGCCGGCTTCCCCCTCGTTGCCGGGCAGGGTGACCATTTCGACATCCTCGGAGTAGATTTTCGACTCCGGCGTGACGATTTCGAGTTTGAGGGTGTCAGCCATTGGTTAGTCCTGAATTTCGGAGATGCTTCCCTTCATGTAGAAGTTGCTCTCGGGCACTTCGTCGTGTTTGCCGTCGAGAATCTCAGCGAAGCCTTTGACAGTGTCCTCCACGCCCACCTGTTTGCCGGCGGTGCCGGTGAACACCTCGGCCACGCTGAACGGCTGTGAGAGGAAGCGTTGGATTTTACGCGCACGAAAGACAGTCTGCTTGTCGTCAGGTGAAAGTTCGTCCATACCGAGAATGGCGATGATGTCCTGCAACTCCTTATAGCGCTGCAGTACAGCCTGCACACCTCGGGCTACGCGGTAATGCTCCTCACCCACGATATCCGCCGTGAGCGCCAGTGAGGTGGACGCGAGCGGATCAACTGCGGGATAAATACCAAGCTCGGCGATCGAGCGCTCCAGGACGATGGTGGCGTCTAGGTGCGCGAAGGTCGTGGCTGGCGCGGGGTCAGTCAAGTCATCCGCCGGGACATAGACGGCTTGGAAGGAGGTAATGGATCCTTTCTTGGTTGAGGTGATTCGCTCCTGCAGGTCGCCCATCTCGGCAGCCAGCGTCGGTTGGTAGCCCACGGCTGACGGCGTGCGGCCGAGCAGCGCGCTGACCTCGGAGCCGGCTTGCGAGAAGCGGAAGACATTGTCCACGAACAGCAGCACATCTTGCCCCTTTTCATCTCGGAAATATTCAGTGACGGCCAGTGCGGAGAGGGCCACGCGCAGGCGGGCACCGGGAGGCTCGTTCATCTGTCCGTAAACAAGGCCGATACGCGAGCCGTCAGCCAGCACAGGCAGGCCGCGCTCGTTGAGTTTGGTATGGCCGTTTTCATCCTTCTCAGTCTTGATGACGTCGGCCTCGATCATCTCGTTGTAAAGGTCGTTGCCCTCTCGTGTACGCTCGCCCACACCGGCAAACATCGAAATGCCACCGTGCAGTTTCGCGATGTTGTTGA
>Ga0066866_10000435_pt1 | contig 16103 bp, 15 predicted proteins | sample ETN01SmetaG_3_FD_66435 | JGI IMG/M metagenome (GOLD analysis project Ga0066866, IMG submission 66435) | Marine microbial and viral communities from oxygen minimum zone, Eastern Pacific Ocean - ETNP2014F12-01SV263 | ecosystem: Environmental > Aquatic > Marine > Oceanic ...
ACCTTCTATTTTCTGTAAGATTCAAATGATGAATATTCAAGATGTCTCAGCACTTCATTTATTTCATATGAAGTTTTAAGACCTTCACATTCTTATAGATACTTTGAATTCTATTTGCAAAGCCTCTGACTCATGTTATTTTATTGCGTTTTTTAAATTAAGCCTTCCATGGCCATTCATTATTTTTTCTGATTTTAAAAAGAGGAGCATATGAAATCACTCAAATTCTTTTCCGTATCCATTTCGTTCCTTCTAGGAATGCTGATGCTTGCACTAAATGTTCAAGCAAAAGTTGAAGGGAACACGATCATTCTTGGTTCTGCCATTTCGCTGACTGGGAAATATGCCACCAATGGGTTGCATGCCCAGCGTGGTTATGACTTTGCCGTGGAAAGGATCAATTCCATGGGAGGAGTCAAAGTCGATGGCAAGAGCTATAAGCTCAGTGTGAAATATTACGATGACGAATCCACCCCTGCACGTGGTGCACAATTGGCAGAACGCCTGATCAAGCAGGATGAAATCACATTCATGCTTGGTCCGTATAGTTCAGGATTGACCAAAGCAATTGCTCCTGTAACCGAAAAATATGGCATCCCCATGGTGGAAGCCGAAGGTGCCTCACGTTCTCTTTTCACCCAAGGCTACCGTTATCTGTTTGCTGTGCTTTCAACCTCCGAACAGTATCTTTCACCAGCAATCAGGCTTGCTGCGGACATGGCTAAAAAAAATGGTAAAAAAGCCTCGAGCGTAAAAGTCGCCATGGCGTTTGAGAACGATCCGTTTTCACTCGATGTTCGGGAAGGAGTGGTCGATGAAGCCAAAAAATTCGGCATGAAAATCGTCATCGATGACAAGTTGCCTGCAGATCTTTCGGATATGTCATCGACATTAACGAAAGTGAAAGCCCTTCGACCTGATTTATTGGTCGTTTCAGGCCACTCCAAAGGTGCCGCGACTGCTACCAGGCAAATTGGTGAAATGAGAATCAATGTCCCTTTGGTGAGCATCACCCATTGTGAAGCAGCAAAGGTTCATGAAAAATTCCCTAAAGCGTCCACAGGATTCCTCTGCCCAACGCAATGGTCTCCTAATGTACCTTACCGTGATTCGTATTTCGGCAATTCGTTGAAATTTGATAAAGATTTCAAGGCCGTTCACCCCAGTTACAGTGCAATACCTTATCAGACGGCCCAGGCTACTGCGGCAGTGCTGGTCTGGAAATTGGCTTTCGAAGCTGCCAATTCTTTCGATACGGACAAACTCCGTGATGCCATCTCCGCAACCCAAACCGAAACTTTTTACGGTAAGATCAAGTTCTCCTCTGCGGGAAACAACATTGCCAAACCGATGCTGATGCGTCAGATCAAAGGTAGAAAGTATTCTGCCGTTGTAACCTCCAACGATCTGGACTGGCCTAGAAAAGTCAGTTACTGATAAGCCTCTCCTATAGGGGGCGACGGCCCCCTTTTTCACAATCATCTTGCTTAAGGTTCTGGCGCCATCATGGTAGACAACCTGAAGCTTCTTTTTATCTGGGCCCCTGTGATGAACGTTCAGTTGATTCTGGACGGGATTTTCATTGGAGCCGTCTTTGCTCTGACTGCATACGGATTGGCCCTCGTCTGGGGCGTGATGAATATCAAAAACCTCGCTCAGGGGGATTTTGTCATCATGGGAGGATACATTTCATATGCATTGTACAACATGGGTGTCCATCCTTTGTTGACCCTTCCTTTTGCCATGATTCTCATGTTTGGATTTGGATGGTTGATCTATGTCGTCATCATAAGACGAGTCATCGACAAGGACATGTTTACCTCGCTCTTGGCAACCTTTGGACTTTCACTTTTGCTCCAGCAGGTGATCAATCTGATTTTTGGACCGGAAGTTCAAACCGTTGATCCAGAATTCAAGATCTTCACGGCATTTGATGATTTTGTCACCATTCCTTCTTCAAAAATCATCTCCTTACTTTTAGCTGCTCTACTTGCCATAGCAGTGGTACTTTTCATGAGAAATTCAAGGATGGGCCAGTCCATCCGAGCTACTGCTCAAGACCCGAGGGCTGCAAGGGTCATGGGCATCAATACCGATCGGGTATACGCATTCACATTCGCTTTGAATGCCTCCATTTGCGGAGCAGCTGGAGTTCTCGTGGCCATGATATGGGTGATACAGCCTTTTTATGGAATCGTCTACAGCATCCGTTCCTTTGCCATTGTTACAGCTTCTGGTCTCGGGAATCTTCCTGTCGTGATCGGTGCAGGTTTTGGGCTGGGTCTGGTCGAGCAATATACTGGTATCATCCTAGGCGCCGAATATCAGATTGCCTCCGCTGTCGTGCTGCTTCTCCTGGTTTTGATGTGGCGTCAACTGAAACTCAGACAGATGCGTGAGGTGGTCCGTTGACTCGAAGCAACGAAATTCTAACCTATCTCGTCCTGGGATTAGTCGGCATCCTCGGACCTGTATTTTTTGAAAATTACATCCAGCAAATTGCCGTCTTATGGATCATGGTGCTGATGGCCACGACCTGGGACATCACCGGGGGGCAAATGGGATACAACTCCCTGGGCAATATCACCTTTTTTGGCGCCGGCATGTATGTCTCGGCCGTGGTCCAGATATCAATTGGATATGATGTCGCAGAATATACGGCTGCATTTGGTGCCATCAAAGTCGACTTCACTGAAACCCAATATTTCACAGGCATTTACCTAGGCATCATCGCAGGAGGTATTGGAGCTTTTCTGATTTCAATTCTACTCGGAATGGCCGTCTTTGGGCTACGCGGCCCCTACTTTGCGATTGGAACTCTTGGAGTTGCTGTTGCCGCAGGTCAACTGGTGGGAACCATCCAATACTTAGGTGGAGGAAGTGGCATTTCCATGCCTGTCTATCCAGGAGATGCCGATGAACGAAATGTCTTTTTCTACATCCTTTGCTTTGTGATCACTTTGGTTTCACATTTCTTTCTGCGCTGGCTTTACGGGACCCAGTTTGGTTTGGCCATCAATGCCATCCGTGATGATGAAGACAAAGCCGAAGCGATGGGCATCAAGACCGCGACTTACAAGATTGTTGCCTGGTCGATTGCTGCATTCTTCATGGGTCTCATAGGAGCAGTATTTGGGAATATGATTGGCTTCATTGAACCACTTGAAGTTGCATTCCCCACTGCAACTTTCGGGATTTTCATGGTGGCCATGGCACTCCTAGGAGGAAAGGGAACCCTTTGGGGCCCAGTTTTAGGAGCCTTTGTCTTCCACATCATCAAAGAAACCACCTGGACCCTGCTCCTGGGGTGGCAGTGGGTGGCTCTGGGCACCATCATCATCATCAACATCGTCTTTTTTCAGCAGGGAATCGTCGGCTGGCTTCAGGAAATAAAACCAGAGTGGTTTGGCTTAACGGTGGACCGATCAAAGAACCCCGAGAATTCAAAAGCATGAACGATCTGATTGAAGTTCAATCCGTCTCCAAATCTTTTGGAGGTGTCCAGGCCAACCAGGACATTTCCCTTTCCGTGAAGGAAGGAATCATCACTGGAATGATCGGCCCCAATGGTTCAGGGAAGACCACACTTTTCAATTCAATCGTTGGACATCATCCGATCGATCAGGGAAGCATACGTTTCGAAGGAGAGGAAATTTCGAAGTTGAGGGTTGGAGAAATTGCAAGATTGGGACTGCTCCGAACATTCCAGCAAACACGCATCTACAACAAGATGAATTGCGTGGACAACATGGAGATTTCCGTCAGTCAACGTGAACGAAATTTCAGTTCCATGTTTTCTGGCCGGAAAGGAGAAATCCTGGACCGTGCAGAAGAGATACTGGATTTTGTGGGGCTATACAGCAAGAGGCACCTGATCTCAGGAGATCTTTCTTTCGGACAGCAGAAATTGCTGGAATTTGCGATGGCCTTGATGAACAAACCCAAAGTTCTCCTGCTTGATGAACCTACTGCTGGAATCAATCCAACCCTGATCAATGGGTTGATCGACCGGCTGAAGCGGGCGAACGATGAAATGGGAGTCACCCTGTTTGTCATTGAACATAACATGCGTGTCGTAATGAATTTGGCCAGCCATGTCTTTTGCCTGGCTCACGGGAAAATGTTGGCTGGAGGACCGCCTTCTGAAATCCAGAAAGACCAAAGAGTCATCGACGCCTACCTGGGAGCTCATTGATGGCAGATCCAAAATCTAAGGATAAAAAGTCAATCGGCTACCACCAAGGTGATGTCAACACCGTCATTTCGGTGGACGATGTGAACCGTCAGGCCCAGGAACTCGGATCTGGAGTTTCATTGGATCAGATCGCCGGGATGATCAAGGGTGAACCCTTCCTGAAAATCGAAAACCTTCGGGCTGGCTACGGTAAAATGGAAATTCTTCATGAATTTTCACTTCAGATTTCAAAAGGCGAATCACTTTGCTTGATTGGCCCCAACGGGGCTGGAAAATCGACGGTTCTTCATTCGATATTTGGCTTCACTAAATTTTTTTCAGGCGGCATCTCGATACAAAATGACTCGGGTTTCCAAAATATTACTGAACTCACTCCAAACCAAAAACTGAAAGAAGCCGGAATTGCCTACATCCTTCAGGATAATTCAGTCTTTCCTGGAATGACTGTGGAAGAAAATCTTTGGATGGGAGGCTATCTCAAGGAAAAACCAGAAGAAGCAAAAGAGGCTGCAGAAGAGATTTTTGATAAATATGACAGACTTGCGAACCGAAGGCATCAACCTGCACGGATATTATCCGGTGGTGAAAGAAGACTCTTGGAGATTTCCCGGGCGTTGGTGATGAAACCTCAAGTACTCTTGGTGGATGAACCCTCAATTGGCCTGGAACCACGTTTCATTGAAATGGTATTTGAGATCCTTCATGAACTTCAGCATGTGGAAGGAAAAACCATCATCATGGTCGAACAAAATGCAAAAAAAGGATTGGAATTTGCTGATATCGGCTATGTCCTGGTCGCAGGAGAACTCGCACTGGCAGGAAAGGGCGATGAACTGCTTGAAAATCCTGAAGTGGGGCGTTTGTTTCTTGGGGGTTGATTCATTGCAGCCCCTTTACCACATTGTCTCGGCAAATGAATGGTCCTCCGAATCCCAAGGCGACTACCTCCCAAAAGCATTCGAAAGGGAAGGATTCATTCATTTTTCAAAAAAAAGAACAACTGCTTGACAGTGCCAACCGTCATTTTAGCAACGAAGAATCTCTGCTTGTCCTGGAAGTAAATCCCCAGGGGCTTGAAGATGATCTCGTTTTGGAACAAATCCATGGTGCACAAGAGGCTTTTCCCCATCTTTACCGAAGCCTTCCCAGAAAAAATGTGATCCGTCAGTTCAGTCTGCAGAAAGGTCCCTTGGGCTTTGCATTCAAGCCGGACGTAACCTCTTAAAGTCTTTAAAAGGAATCAGATGAAAATTGCTGTGATCGGGACAGGGGCGATGGGATCGGTTTATGCGGGTTTGCTGGCGGACTCCGGCAATGAAGTCTGGGCCATTGATCTTTGGCAGAAGCATCTGGATGCAATAAAGCAGCAGGGACTCCGGGTCGAGGGTGCCAGTGGAGATAGAACCGTTCAAGGCATCCGCATAAGTAAGGATAGCAGTTCAGTTGGCATTTGCGATTTGGTGGTAATTGCGACCAAAGCATCCGGTGTCGGTTCTGCGGCCAAGAGTGCTGAGGACCTGATCGGCTCAGACACCCTCATTCTTACGATTCAGAATGGGCTCGGTGCCGGGGAGCGCATCCGGGAGCATCTTGAATCTTCCAACATCCTGCTCGGAGTCGCCGGAGGTTTCGGAGCTTCGATGAAAGCACCGGGACATGTACACCACAATGGAATGGAGTTGATTCGACTCGGGGAAATGGATGGGGGACTGAGCAATCGCGTTGAAAAACTTGCAACCCTCTGGAGGGAAGCAGGGTTCAATGTCAAAGCCTTCGATGACATTCAACAATTGATCTGGGAAAAATTCATCTGCAATGTCTCCTTTAGTGCTCCATGTACGGTATTTGAGAGGACCATTGGTGAGGTACTTGATGACCCTGAAAGCTGGAATGTCTCCAGAAACTGCGGACTTGAGGCTTACAAGGCGGGTTTGGTGAAGGAAATCAATTTTTCCTTCACCGACCCTGTGGAATACATCGAGGCTTTTGGAAGTAAAATGCCAGGGGCACGGCCATCGATGCTGCTCGACCATATGGCACGAAGGCCTTCAGAAATCGATGCCATCAACGGGATGGTTCCTGTGGTGGCACGAGAAGTGGGAACCCAGGCGCCATTCAACGAAGCCCTCTCGGCCGTGGTCAGGATCCGGGAAAAAAGTTTCTAACCGATTGTTCCGGCCATTTCCTTAAAAGGAAGATCCGTCACAAATCCTTTGCGTTGTGTCCCATCAGGCAATTCCACCAAAAGCTCCTGATTGGTTGCCCAAAACTCTTTCCGGACCATGGCCAAAGCAAGATTGGTTTTGAGACGTGGAGACCAGACAACCGTGGTCGTATAACCCGCCTTTTGAGCATCATGGATCAGCGGCCAAGGGAAACCGCATGGAGGTGAAGCTTCACCCTCGAAAACAATTCCCCTGATTCTTTGCTGGATTCCTTTTTTTGCCACTTCCCTGAGTCTTGTCATTCCCACACAATCGATGGTCCCATCCAGATTACAGTAACGTTCCAGGTTGCATTCCAAAGGATTATTTTCCCGTGTCATTTCGTTGCCGTAAGAAAGCAGACCGCCTTCCACCCTTTCAATCAGATTCGGACATCCTGGCGACACCTCCAGGTCTTTTCCGGCTTCCCAAAGGGTATCCCACAATTTACCTCCCATTGCGGTTTGATCGAGGTAGATTTCAAATCCACCCTGCCGACTGTATCCGGAACGGGCGATAACCAACTTCCTTCCTTCAAAAGAATATTCTCCAAAATGGAAAAATTTGAGCATGGTCACGGGTTTTCCAAAAACACGGGACATCAATATTTCGGCTTTGGGTCCTTGTACTGCAAGAGGTGACACATCCGGTTCCTGAATCTGGACCTCCAGATCCATTCCCAAAGAAAGGCCTTTGGCCCAGAGCAACACATCTGAATCCGCAATGGACATCCAATACCAGTCCTCGGCCCGTTTGAGGATCACCGGGTCATTGATCATGCCGGCATTTTCATCGATCAAAGGCGCATAGAGGCATTGGCCGACCTCTGCTTTGCTGAGATCTCTGGGGGTCATCCGCTGAACCAGTTTCTTTGCATCTTTTCCCTGGATTTCCACCTGACGCTGACAGGACACATCCCAAAGTTGAACGTGTTCCCGGAGATGCCAGTAATCCTCTTCCACGGAACGGCCAAAGGATTTAGGAAGCAGGGTATGATTGACGATCGAAAAACCTGTGACCCCATGGGCTTCGATCCGATCGGTAAAGGGCGTGCGACGATTCCTTCGGGAAACAAAAAGACTGGAGGACATCGGATTCAGACTATTCAGACCACCAGAAGGTATTCGAATGAGGACCGATGATCACAGGAACATGGTAGCGAATTTCAGGATCAGGAAGAACCAGTCGGATTACAACTTCAGGGACAATTTGCCTTCCAGCATAAGACTCGCCGAGTTTTTCCCTGAAATATTCGTCACTGAAAAAAACCAACTCGAAGGTATTTTCCCCGGAGGAGGTGAAATCGATTTCTTCCACGATTCGGCCTTCCTCATTGGCTTTCACTTCAAAAACCTGTTCAGACTTCTGATCTTCAGAAAGTCGATGACACAAGACCCGGATCCCTGAAGCCGAACAGCCATGAACCGCGTCCAGGACGTGTGACGATATTGTTGCCATTTTTAATCAGGAATATTACACGCTCATTCGATGGATGCTTTGTCCCTTTTGCTTGTCGTTGCGAGCACGATGGGACTGATCGCACTTCGGGTACGCACGTTGATGCAGGCCGTCTTGCCACTCGACATCGCCCTTTTCAAGGCAGGGATCAAATCATCTCTGGACTCCACCAATTCACCATGACCTCCCAGTCCTTCAAACATGGTGTGGAAAGGAATATCCCGGAAATCGGTTGCAACATGACGCTCATGCCCGAACAGCCTTTCCTGCTGCTGGGAAATAGTGGTCAACCCTCCGTTATTGTCGATCACCACCGTGATCGGAGCTTTTTCCTGGAAGGCGGCTTCGATGCTCAACCCACCTGAAAGGAAGGCTCCATCTCCACTGATCACCACCACCCTGTCTTGGGGATGGTTCAGTTTGGCTGCCAATCCAAAGGACACGCCCACGCCTAGCATGCTGAAAGATCCTGGATGAAGGATTCCTGCCAGTTTCTTTCCTTGAGCCCCTGCAAGGTTGACTGCGATTTCCGACCAGAAATGGGTGTTCCCTCCGTCAATCACCAGCCAGTCCTTTTCATTCATCACCGACTGAACCTCCAATGCCAGCCGAAGAGGATGCATGGCCGCTTCATCCGGTTCTTGGATTTCAAGATCCCTGATGCTCGAATCCACCCATTCCCGACGGAGTTGCTGCTGCCTGGCAAACCAGTCTCTTCTTGCTTGAGATGAAAGAGAATTTCCAAAATCAGTCAAAGCATCAAGGAAGGCTCCTGGATCGCTTAACAGAAGTTGATCTGCACTTCGGTTCTGTTCCATTTCTTCAGGGGAACCGTTGATGCAGATCAATTTGCAGGTTTTTGGAAAAAGCGGAGGATTCCCGAAATTCATCTGGTTGTCGAGCCTGCCTCCAAGCATCATGACCAGGTCTGATTCTTCCAACGCTTTGGCTGAGGGGGGATACTGGTGAATGTCTGCAAGACCCATGTAGGCTTCAGACGTTTCCTCCAGCAGCTTTTGATGATAAGGAATATTGTAGACCGGAATCTGTAACTCTCTCCCGGCTTTTTCGAGCTTCTGTTCCGCTTTTCCCCACCAGACGCCATGCCCTCCGATCAGGACTGGTTTTTTGGATTTTCCAAATTCTTCCAGAATGACATTGAGGTTTTCGGGATTGGGCCAGGCCTTGGGAGCAGGTTGGGGGGAACGGACCAAAGGACGTTCTTCTTTTTGACTGTCTTCTTCAAAGGAGGAAAACATGATGTCTACCGGGACGCTCAGATGAACCGGCCCCGGATAGCCGCTGAGAGCTGTTTTGAAAGCACGATCCACAAACTCAGGAATCCTTGACCCGTCCGTGATCGACGCACTGTATTTTGTCAATGGAGCAGCGATGGAAACATCATCGATTTCCTTGAAACCACCGCTCCCCTCCCTTTTCAAGGTGCTGGATCCTGTGACAAAGATGACAGGAGAGCGTTCCCCCCAGGCTTCCATCATCGCAGGAATGGCATTGGCAAATCCCTCCGGACCCACAAGACATAGGGCCGGTTTTCGGGTGATGCGGGTGGTTCCATCTGCCAAATGTCCAGCCACCTGTTCATGAGGTGCATTGATCACCGAGATCCCGCAATCCGAAAATCCTTCCAATGCCGGGTTGCAGAATCCGCCGCTGAGGGTAAAGACCTGCGTGATTCCTTTTTCAGCAAATGTCCTTGCCAATAAAGCACCACCTCTTATTTTCATGAATTTTCTCTAGACTCCTGGATTCCGTGAGATTGGGGGTTGAGGAAAACAGATTCGTCTTCAAACACAGCGTTACGATCGATTTGTTCCAGTCGATTCATGCCGAGTTGAGCCATGCAGAGACTGATTTCATTCGATAAAAGTTCGATCATGCGAAAGACGCCTTTTCTTCCTGCAGCTCCAGCCGCATAAAGAAAAGGTCGGCCAAGCATGACAAAATCGGCTCCTAGCGCAAGTGCTTTCACCACCCCTTCTCCATTTCGGATTCCACTGTCAAAAATCAGGGGAAAGCCTTTACCAAGTGCCTCTCGGATCACAGGAAGCCTACTGATGGCGGAAGGGGCACTGTCCAATTGGCGTCCACCATGATTGGACACATAAATGGCATCGGCACCATAATCCTGGATCTTCTTCGCGTCTTCCGGAGAAAGCACCCCTTTGACGATCAGCTTCCCGGCCCATTGATCCCTTAGTTGCCTCAGAAAGGACCAGTCCACCTTCCCCCTGGTTTCTTCCCGATTGAACCCTTTGGCCTTCTGTCCATCTTTCTGTTTGACATTCGGATCAGGGAAGTGAACTGGACGGGGAACCCCGTGCCATAACGTCTCGATCACCCAGCGTGGATGCGATGCGAAATCAATGAACTGTTTCGGGGCAATCCTGAAGGGGACTTTAAAACCGTTGTGAAGATCCCGCCAGCGTGGAGCAACTTCCGGAACATCCACGGTAAGGATGAGGGTCTGACAGCCTGCATCAGCAACACGTTGTACTTTTTCCAGCCCTTCTTCGAAAGAAGCCCCCACGTATAGTTGAAACCAAGTCCGTCCAGAGGATTGTTCCATCATCTCCTCGATGCTGCTCGATGCGGCCGTGGAAAGGCAAAGGGGGATGCGCTGGTTCCTTGCTGCCTCAGCAAAGGCATGGTCCGTTCCGGCCCAGGCAAGATCACACATGCCCATTGGCGCTATTCCAATGGGAAGATGATATTCTTCTCCCAAAATGCTTGTCCTTAAGTCCCTCTCAACAACATTCTGAAGAACCTTCGGAAGCAACCTGAGCCGTTCAAGACTGAGGACGTTGTTGTAGGATGCGTTTTCCTGGCCTGCAGCACCGTCGATAAAATCGAACATGATTTTTGGCAGCCTGGTTCTAGCCCTGCGACGAAAATCCTCGATGTTGTAAAAAGGACTCATCGCTAATAGTATTCAGAAAAGATCCTAGATTTTTGGAGCAGGGACATATCCATAAACATAAATTAATTTTATAAATGCATAAATTTTATTCGTTGTCAGAACGCTTTTCCTTATTATAAAGTTCATTGTTATTGTGAAGGCCCAAACTAAACCACTTTCTGAGTTGAATTAACAACAAATTTGTCGGATATCATCCTTTGATTCGAACTACCCCATGAAATCACACGCACAGGCCGTCGTCATAGGAGGCGGAGTTGTCGGTTGCTCCGTCCTCTATCATCTCACCAAGCTCGGTTGGAAAGACTGTGTTCTGCTCGAGCGTTCCGAACTCACCTCCGGTTCCACCTGGCATGCAGCAGGAGGGATGCATACGGTGAACGGAGATCCGAATGTAGCACAGTTGCAACAATACACCATTAAGCTTTATGAGGAAATCCAAGAGATTTCAGGTCAGGATATCGGGTTACATCTTACTGGAGGAGTGATGCTCGCAGGAACGGAGGATCGTTTTGATTGGCTTAAAAGTCTGCATGCCAAAGGACGCTATCTGGGAATGGAAACAGAGATCATCAGTCCTAAAGAAGCCGCAGAGATCATGCCTCTGCTGGATCCGAAACACTTTGTCGGTGCGGTTTATGATCCCATTGAAGGCCACCTTGACCCCTCCGGAACCACCTGGGCCTATGCCAAGGCCGCCCAGAAGCAGGGGGGTGAAATCCACCAGCAAACCCACGTGGAAGCACTACATCAGCAGGAAGACGGGACCTGGCACATTCACACCAGCCAGGGGGATATCCATGCAGAACATGTGGTCAACGCCGGGGGACTCTGGGCCCGCGAAGTAGGCAAGATGGTCGGGCTTGAACTTCCAGTGCTGGCCATGGAGCACATGTACTTGCTCACAGAAGAGATGGAGGAAGTCACCCGCCACAACCAGCAAAGCGGAAAGCAGATCCCCCACGCGATGGATTTTGACGGAGAACTCTATTTGCGCCAGGAGCAGCAGGGGATGTTGATGGGGACCTATGAAAAAGCCTGTGTCCCATGGCAACCTGATGAAACTCCCTGGGACTTCAGCATGGAACTGCTTCCTCCAGATCTAGAAAGGATCACGCCGTCACTTGAAGTTGGGTTCCAACATTTTCCGGCCTTTGAAAATGCAGGCATCAAAAAGATCATCAACGGGCCTTTTACCTTTGCCCCGGACGGCAATCCACTTGTCGGACCCGTAAGGGAGCTTCCCGGTTACTGGTGTGCCTGTGCTGTGATGGCCGGGTTCAGTCAGGGTGGAGGCGTCGGACTGGCCCTGGCCAACTGGATGATCGAAGGAGACCCGGGCTTCGATGTTTGGGGAATGGATGTCAGCAGATATGGAGAATGGATTACAAAATCCTATACCAATGTCAAAGTCCGAGAAAATTATTCACGCCGATTTTCCATCAGATTCCCGAATGAGGAACTTCCTGCAGGCAGGCCGCTTCGAACCACCCCTGTTTATGACCTGATGCTTGCTCAGGGAGCACAAATGGGCGAATCCTTTGGACTCGAACAGCCCCTCTGGTTTGCCCCCAAAGGAATCCGGGAAGAGTTTTCCTGGAGACGATCCAGCGACTTCAATCCAGTATCCGAGGAAGTCAAAGCCGTAAGGGATCGTGTCAGCATGATGGAAACTTCTGGATTCGCGAAATACGTGATCCAGGGAGAAGACGCAGAACTCTGGTTGGACCAGGTGCTTGCCTGCAGGATCCCGAAACATGGACGCATGTGCCTGGCACCGATGCTCAATGAGAAGGGGAAACTGGTTGGCGATTTCACCCTGACTCGAATGGATGATGAGGATTTTCTGCTGATTGGATCAGGAGTCGCCGAAGAGTATCATCTGCGTTGGTTCAGTGAGTACCTCGACCCTGAACTCGATGTGCATGTCATTCCACAAAGCAGTACCATGCTTGGTCTAGCCGTGGCTGGCCCAAAATCCAGGGAATTGATGCAGAAGGTCTCTCCCTATGATTTTTCCAATGACTACTTCCGATTCATGGAAATGAAACAGGTTTCAGTCGGACTTGTGGAATGCCTCGTCGGTAGAGTCAGCTATACCGGGGATCTTGGATATGAAATCTGGATGGAAGCTGAAAACCAGCGCTCCGTCTTCCAGACCCTGATGCAGGAGGGCGAATCCCTCGGCATTGGACTTTTCGGCCTCAGAGCTCTGAATTCCCTCAGACTTGAAAAAAATTTCGGATCCTGGGCACGTGAATTCCGTCCCATATACGGGCCCATGGAAGCCGGGCTCAATCCTTTTGTCGCCTATGACAAAGAAGCGGATTTCATCGGCAAAGAAATCGCAAGGAAGGAAAAGGAGGAAGGCGGGAATCTGCGACTCAGGACCTTCGTGGTTGATGCCAAGGATGCAGATGTCATTGGAGACGAACCCATCTGGCATGAAGGAGAAGTCAAAGGCTGGGTCACCTCCGGAGGCTTTGCCCATGGCTCAGGTGTTTCCATGGCAATGGGATATGTCCCCCGAGAAATTGCAGACCAAACCTCGGGCTGGGAAATAGAAATCCTCAATGAACGTTGTTCTTGCAAACTTCAACCAAAACCACTCTTTGATCCTGAAGCCAAGATCATGCGTGGATAAGAAGAACAGAAACTTTCTTTAAATAAGGACGTCACCATGCTTTCTTCCTTGAATCCATCAAGAAGACCTCTCGAGAATCGACAACACGGAGCGATGGAATTCACTGAACCTCCAGTGGAACTCGATAAGGTCCGCTTATATCGGCTCGGACGCTTCCGTGAAAAAATGGCCGAGCATGAGGTGTCAGGACTGCTTCTGTTCAACCAGATCAACACCCGCTATGCCACAGACGCGACCAACATGCAGATCTGGTGCTCTCATTATGAAACACGTTGTGCTTTTGTCGCACTCGACGGACCCGTGGTATTGTTTGATTACGCGGATCACCCACATCTCGCCGAAGATTTGCCAACGATCGATGATTATCGAGTGCTGCCTGCTTTTTATTTCTTTGGTGCAGGAAATCGTGGTGAAAAATTTGTCACCGAATTTGCCGCTCAGATCGCTGATCTGATGCAACGTCATGGTGGAGGAAACAAAAGGCTGGCCATCGACACTCTGTCCCACACAGGTTGTGAGGCCCTCCGTGCCTATGGACTTCAATTGGTGGAAGGCGAAAAAATCACCGAAACCGCCCGCGCCATCAAGTCCCAAGAGGAAGTGGAACTGATGAAAGTTTCGATGGACGTCTGTGAAGCAGGCATCCGTTCAATGCAGGAAATCCTGCGGCCCGGCATCACGGAAAACGCACTCTGGGCGAAACTGCATGAAACCAACATCCGGCTTGGTGGTGAATGGATCGAAACCCGCCTCCTCTCATCCGGACCGAGAACCAATCCATGGTTTCGGGAGTGTTCCATGCGCTCCATCGAAAAAGGAGACATGATCAGTTTTGACACCGACCTCATTGGTCCTTACGGTTATTGCTCCGATATCTCACGATCCTGGGTCTGCGGAGCATCTCCGACTGCCGAACAATTAAGACTGTATGAAAACGCTCGTGAGCAGATCGAACATAACATCTCGGTCCTCAAAGCCGGTAAGAGCTTTCGGGAAGTCTCCGAGCAAAGCTGGCCCATTCCCGAGGAATTCCTCTCAAACCGTTACACATCCTTGATCCACGGAGTCGGTCTGGCAGACGAATATCCGAACATCAAGCACTGGAACGATTTCGAAAAGAAAGGTTACGATGGCATTCTTGAAGCTGGAATGACACTTTGTGTGGAATCCTTCATAGGATCCGAAGGAGGGAGGGAAGGAGTCAAACTCGAAGAACAGGTATTGGTCACGGAAACCGGGGTGGAACGCCTATCGTCCTATCCATTTGAAATGAAAACCGATTAATGCCTTGAGGCTATAATACAGAAACTGGAGATACTACTTTTCCTCAAAACAGGATCCTCAAGCGAAACAGAAATAGCCTCTTAAAAACCAACGGTTTATACAATCAAATTCTAAAATATTTTTGCTCTGAAAACCCTGCAACTTTATTTATCTTCAAGGAGGGAGAGGAGCATCATGACAGATAGAGAAATCCATATGAAATCCCCTTTTTTACCTCAGGATTTTCTATGTTCCAATTTATCAAAAATGACTTCATGAAGAATCATTTCCTATATCTGAATTAGTTAGCATTTTAAAAGCAGATTACGAGGCTGGTATCCAACCCTAGGTAAACATAGCCAAGAAGCATAATATCTCCACAGTAACGCTCTGGAGGCATGCTCAAAAGGGAAAGTGGAGCTATGGGAGGATGAGGGAGGATGTGCTTGAATCGATGTCTGAGGAGGCTCTGAAGCGTGTAGGGAAACTGACAGGCTCCATCATTGAGGAGCATGTCATGTTGCTCTCAGGATTGCGTCAACAGATCTTGAAGGCTACCGATTTAGATAATGCTGCATTCCTTTGGTCATTGCATTCTTGATAGTTTGAGTGACTTCATGAGCTTCTGATAAAGGACACTCCATTACTACCTCATCGTGTACTACTGTTACAGGCTTGATCTCATTCCTTTCTTTGATTAACTCCCAGAGTTCTACCATAGCCTGCTTCATACCGTCTCCTGCGAGTCCTTGGATAGGGGTGTTGCAGAGGATATTCATCCTTGACGTCCCATTGCGGTACATCAGGTCAAGAGTGTTCAGCCAACGCCTTCGACCTGATTTGGGTGTTCTGAACTCAACCCTGCCCTTGTTGAGAAGTCTCCGGTAGTCGATGCCGGATTTTAACTCCTTGTGATAGCGCTTCACCCCAGGATAGTGATTGAAGAAGGCATTAATGAATCTTCTTCCCTCTGACTTTGTCTGGCTGATGCCGTCCTTCACAAGCCTGGAGGGGCTCATGTCGTAGAGCATTCCAAAGTTCACCGCCTTGGCCTTTCTGCCATGAAACAAAAATCTGCAATATTTCTGCAATATGGATTTTTAGTGATTTAGGGAGGAAACCCCAACCCACTGTTTCCCATGGATTGAGGGTGATTATACTGGCGGAGATGTGTAGGAATCTAATCCAACACTAAACTCACCAGTTGTCTTACTAAATTTCAGATATGATTTCAACCACTTCTAGTTCCAGTGATGAACACCTTCTGACAACAAGTGGGACTGTATAATGTTATGACAACTATTCCTAAATCTATTGTAAATCCTGAAAACTTTCAATTCCTGGTTTGGTTTCCTAAAATAGGAATCGAACTCACCACCTCACTCAAACTTGTATGACACCTCA
>Ga0066866_10000437_pt1 | contig 16088 bp, 13 predicted proteins | sample ETN01SmetaG_3_FD_66435 | JGI IMG/M metagenome (GOLD analysis project Ga0066866, IMG submission 66435) | Marine microbial and viral communities from oxygen minimum zone, Eastern Pacific Ocean - ETNP2014F12-01SV263 | ecosystem: Environmental > Aquatic > Marine > Oceanic ...
AATGTAAAGTGTACTTTACAAAAAAGATGAACTATAATCCTCCTCCGATTGTCGAAATAAAACAGCGTAAAAAATTATAAAAAATGTCAAAAAATGTCAGGATTTCTCTATATATTTTAATCCCAGTAATGGCCTGGATGATTTCGGGTCAATTTGTAGAAGAAGTAAAATTAGCAGAAAAGGCAAATAATAAATTATCCTCAGTTGTTATTTCTGAGAGTCAATCTGCATTCTTTTCACCTTCAATTAAATTAAATTCTTCAGCCACTTCTGAGAAAAGAGTAAATATTTTAGCCAAGACCTCAGGAGAAGTTATGCCAAATAATGTCTTACAGGGTGACTGGGTTGAAAAAGACCAAGTGCTCTGCAGACTGGGCGTCGTTGAGCTCAATAGAACAGAAGTAAAAGCACCATTCAGGGGTTATATTGAAAGAATTGTTAAGCCTGGTAATTATTTAAGCAAAGGTCAAACATGCGCCGTAATAATTGAATTGGATCCTATTACTTTTATTGCTGAGGTTCCTGAAAGAGAAATTAAAAAAGTGATCAATGAGCAAAAAGTTTCAATTGAACTTGTTACAGGAGAGGTTATCAAAAGCAAATTAAGTTTTGTATCAAAAAGTGCATCGGCTTCTACTCGTACCTTTAGAGTCGAAGCAAAAGTCTCTAATGCTAGTGGCAAGATAAGAGATGGAATTACTGGAACAATGACCATTCAAACCAATAAGGTGCTTGCAAATAAAATATCGCCATCTATTTTGCTGTTATCAGATGAAGGTGACCTTGGAGTCAGAGTTGTCAATGATAACGATGAAGTTAAATTTTTGCCAATCAATATTATTGAAGATACTAATGATGGAATATGGGTTACAGGAATTCCAAACCTTTCAAAGCTTATTGTGCTTGGTCAGGGATTTGTAAAAAATGGCGAGAAGGTACAAACAACTTTCCTGTCTGATGCATGACTAAAATTGTAGATTTTGCTTTATCAAAAGCAAGGACTACCCTTGCCCTAGCTTTACTTGTTATTGTTGCTGGATCGATCGCACGATCTTCTCTTGGCGTGGCATCTGATCCAAATATTCAATTGCCTCTTGTTAGCGTGTCAGTATTTTTAGATGGAGCCTCTCCAGAAGACGCTTCAAGACTCATTGCGAGACCCTTAGAAACCAGATTAAGAAGTGTTCCTGGTGTAAAAGAGCTCTCCTCATCGGCTAGATTAAGTTACGCGCGAATAGTTGCAGAGTTCGAGGTTGGCTACAGCATAGATACGGCTCTAAGAGATATTAAGCAAGCAGTGGAGGAAGTTAAATTTGAGCTTCCAAGAGAAGCAGAAGACCCTCAAATCAGAGAATATTCCTTTGCTATGTTTCCAGTGATGAATTTGAGTCTTATTGGGTCAGCGTCATTAAGACAAAAAGTGTTCATAGCAAGAGAGCTTCAAGATAAATTGGAATCTATCGGCGAAGTGCTTGCCGCAGATCTTGAGGGAGTTCCGCAAGAGGTTCTTGTCGGAATTATAGATAAATCCAAAATGGAAACCTATGGAATTACCTTAAACCAACTCTATAACGCTATTTCAAGCAATAATTTGATTATCCCAGGTGGAGCTCAAGATACGGGCTCAGGCAAGTTTAATATCGAAGTGCCGGGAATTTTCGAAACTGCAGAAGATGTTTACAACATTCCAATTAAAGTTACTCGCGATGCAGTTGTAACCTTAAGCGATATTGGGGAAATTAAAAGAACGTTTAAAGATTACTCTTCTTTTGCAAAAGTTAATGGTGAGGATGCAATAACACTTGAAATTAGAATTAGAGTAGGTGCAAATGCAATTGATGCTAAAACCGAAATTTTAAAAGTAGTGTCTAACTTTCAAGAAACCTTGCCCCCCAATCTTTCGATAGTAAAAACGAATGATCAAACTGTCTGGGCAGAAATGATGATTTCGGAACTGGAAGGAAATATTATTACAGCCATTTTCTTAGTTATGGTATTGGTTATTGCAAGCATGGGAGTAAGGGTTGGAATGTTGGTTGGTCTCTCGATCCCTTTTTGTTTTCTCTTAACTTTTATTATTTTAAAAGTTGTAGGAATTGAGTTTAACTTTCTAGTTATGATGGGTCTTCTTCTTGGGTTGGGAATGTTGATCGATGGTTCAATAGTAGTAACTGAGTATGCCGATAGAAAAATTTCTGAGGGTTTAAATAGACTTGAGGCATATCGACTGGCCTCTAAAAGAATGTTTTATCCGATTCTTTCATCTACAGCCACCACCATTGCGGCTTTTATACCTTTAATTTTTTGGCCAGGATTCACTGGTCAATTTATGCGCTATCTTCCTGTAACAGTTTTTATTGTTTTGACTGCATCTCTTGTTTACGCAATGATCGTAACTCCTGTCATAGGTTCAATATTTGGGCAAAGAAGATCTACTTTAGTATCTGGCGAAAATGAACAAACTGGAGAAATTGTATTCGATAAAATTTCTACTTTTTATGGAAAATGGCTAAAAACATTTGTTAAAAATCCTGGCGAAACCCTAATTGCTGTGTTGATGCTTCTTTGGTTCTTTGGATATGCGATGTATGGAAACTTTGGCAAAGGCACCATTTATTTTGCTGACGTGGATCCTTTTGCAGCGCAAATAAATATTCGAGCTCGAGGGAACTTCTCAGCACTTGAATCGAAAGAGATTATGGAAAAAGTTGAGTCTTCCATATCTGAAGTGCGTGGCGTTGAAAACCTATATCTTACAACTAGCTCACAATGGTTTAACTCAGGCGGAGACACCATGTCTAGGGGTTTTCTTGAAGTAGGAATGACAAATGATGGAGAGTTAACCGGAGATGAGATTATTAAAAATGTTGAAGCAGCTGTTTCTAACCTACCAGGAATCATTGTTGAAATTACTCCAGAAGAAGGAGGTCCTGGCTTTAGCTCACCTATAGAACTCGGTATTTTTGGAAACAATGAAGATCAGGTTGCGCAAACAACTCAAAGAATTGAAAAATATTTGCAAGAGGATGTCGTCGGGCTTACCAATATAAATACAACACTGCCTCACCCATTAATTGAGTGGAAGGTTGAAGTAGACAAACAAAAAGCTGCTCAACTTGGTGTGAGCATGATGGATATAGGTGCATTAGTTCAAATGCTAACCAATGGTTTCAAGGTTGGAGAGTACAGGCCAGATGATTCAAAAGATGAAATTGAAATCAGAGCAAGATTTGATACTGAACTTAGATCATTGAGTGGCATAAAAGATCTTAAGGTGAATTCAATTAATGGCCTTATTCCAATCAGCACCTTTATAAAGCTAGTGCCTGCACCAAACCGTCAATCTGTTGTAAGAAGGAATGGTAAATTTTTCCATGAGATAGGAATTGCGACTGATACTGGATATCTTGTATCTGATAAAGTAACTGAAATCGGAGCTTGGCTAGAAACTCAAGACTTTGGCTCTGATATTTCAACTCAATTTAGGGGCCAACAAGAAGAAACCGAGGAAGTCACAGCATTTTTAAGCGGCGCAGCCATGACTGCTCTGGCTCTCATGCTAATCTTACTAGTAACTCAATTTAATAGCTTTTATCAATCAATACTCGTATTAAGTGCGGTATTTATGTCGGTGGTAGGTGTTTTAATAGGCTTGATGATCATGGGTAAGCCATTTAGCACCACGATGAATGGAATTGCAATTGTTGCGTTGTCAGGAATAGTTGTAAATAATAATATTGTTCTTATTGATACTTTTAATAGATTAATTGGAGAGTTCCCAAATCTTTCAAAAGAAGACGTGATTATGAAAGCTTGCAAGCAGCGTCTTAGACCGATTCTATTAACAACCACAACAACCATCTTTGGTCTTCTTCCGCTTGCTGTTGGTGTAAGCATTGACGTATTGTCTAGAGAAATATTAATAGGCAGTCGTGTTGTAGAGTGGTGGACATTATTAGCCTCATCAATCGTTTTTGGACTCTCATTTAGCACAGTGTTAACCTTAATTTTTACCCCAGCCGCACTAATACTTCCATCAAGAATCAAAGCATGGCTTCAAAATAGATTTGGTCTATTTAAAACAGCAAGTTAAGTGCTCAAAAAAATAGCATCGGTTACAATAAAGCATGACAAAAAAAGATACAGTAAATTTTGAATCATCTCTAAAAAAACTTGAGCAAATTGTTGCCAAGCTTGAAGACGGAGACATCAGCTTAGAAGATAGTGTTAAGTCTTTTGAAGAAGGAATTGGTTTGGTTAAGGAATGTCAGAAACAGCTTTCTGTAGCTGAGTTAAAAGTAAAAAAACTTTTAGATAGTGGCGATTCAGTAGATCTGGATAGCTAAGATTAGATCTATGTCTTTAAGCTTTCTATCTGAATGCAAAGAGAAGGTATCCAGTCGAATAGATGCACTGGTTCCAGATACAAACAAGATAGCTTCCTCCATGCGATATTCAGCTTTGGTCGATAGTAAATGTATACGAGCTGGATTAATTTTTGCTTCCGGTAATCTAAATAAAGAAATTTCTAATTCAGCATTAATTGATATGGCTGCTAGCATTGAGCTCATGCACACCTACTCTTTAATTCATGATGACCTGCCTTCAATGGATAATGATGAGATGAGAAGAGGGCAAGCTTCAAACCATATTAAATTTAATGAGGCTACAGCTATTTTAACTGGAGATGCGCTACAAGCTTTGGCTTATGAGAATATTGCTTCATCGCCTAACATAACTCAATCACAAAAAATTTCATCAATCAAAGCCCTTTCAAGCGCATGCGGACACGAAGGCATGATTTTAGGCCAGCAATATGATTTGGACGCTGAGAAAAATGAATACCATGATATTAAAAAAATTCATGAGCTGAAAACAGGAAGGTTGATCAGAGTTGCAGTAACTATGCCTCATCTGGGAAATGAAAAACAAAAAAACCAACTAATAGTTTTAGATGAGGTTGGTAAAGATCTTGGTCTTGCTTTTCAGATTATCGATGATGTGTTGGAGGCATCTTCAGATTCAAGCACACTTGGGAAAAGCAATCAGTCAGACTTGGTGAATGAAAAACTAACCTATGTAAATACTTTTGGTAAACAATCATCCCTTGATCAAGCTCATGCTTTATCAGATGCATGTATTTCTAAATTAGAGAGTTCATTCCATAAAGATGAGGTTGTTGAGTTACTTGAATTGGCTAAATTTATGGTTGAAAGAAAAAGTTAAGATGAAAATTTTCTCTGAAATTCCATCAAAGCCTCCTAAAACACCTATTTTAGATAAGATAAATTTGCCTGAGGATATAAAAAATTTAACTGCCGTAGAACTCAAAACATTGGCTGATGATGTTCGAGCTCATATGCTATACAGTGTTGGTCAGAGCGGCGGTCATCTTGGTGGAGGCCTAGGAGTAGTAGAGCTAACAATTGTCTTGCAGTACCTATACGATACACCTGATGACAAAATAATTTGGGATGTAGGCCACCAAGCCTATCCTCATAAAATCCTAACCGGAAGAAAGGATGCTCTTACTTCAATTCGTCATAAAGATGGATTAGCTCCATTTCCAAATCGAGAAGAGAGCCCATACGATGCTTTTGGAGTTGGTCACTCCAGCACATCAATTAGTGCTGCACTTGGCATGGCGATCGCAAGTCATGATACAAATAAAAAAGTTGTTGCCGTTATTGGTGATGGAGCTATGACAGCCGGAATGGCATTCGAAGGTTTGGCTCATACGGGCCATATTAAACCAAATATGTTAATCATTCTGAATGATAATGACATGTCTATCTCAGAAAATGTTGGTGGATTAAATAATTATTTTTCAAGAATTTGGGCATCAAAGGTCTACAAAGGAATAAGAAAAAGTGGAAAAAGTTTTTTAGAAAATCTTCCTCAAGCTCATCACATAGCAAGAAAAGTGGAAACTCAAATGAAAGCCATGGTTGCTCCGGGAAGCATCTTCGAAGAATTGGGTCTAAATTATATCGGCCCAATCGATGGTCATGACATTAATGAATTGATGACGGTTATAGGTAATTTAAAGGACTTCGATGGCCCACAGTTTTTACATGTAATTACAAAAAAAGGCGCTGGATTGGATCCCGCAGAAGCAGACAGAATAGGCTTTCATGCCATCGGAAAAATAAAGCCATTGGATGCATCCAAGAAAAAGAATGGACCGAAATATCAAGATGTTTTTGGACAATGGATTGTTGACATGGCCAATGAAGATAAAGACTTAATGGCAATTACTCCTGCCATGCGTGAAGGCTCGGGGCTGGTAAATTTCAGCAGAGATTTTCCTGAAAGATTCTTTGATGTTGCTATTGCTGAACAGCATGCTGTGACTCTCGCTGCGGGAATGGCATGTGAAGAAAAAAAACCTGTTGTCGCAATCTATTCAACCTTTCTTCAGCGAGCTTATGATCAATTAATCCATGATGTAGCATTGCAAAATCTTAATGTGCTGTTTGCAATTGACCGAGCTGGATTGGTTGGTGAGGATGGTCCCACTCACTCTGGTAATTATGACCTTACATATCTTAGGTGCATTCCAAATATGATTGTTGCAGTACCAGCAGATGAAAATGAGGCAAGAAAATTACTAACCACTGGTTTTATGCATAATGGTCCTGCTGCCGTAAGGTATCCAAGAGGTGGTGGAATTAACTCTTCCATAGAGCTTGAGCTAAGTCCTGTCGAAATTGGTAAAGGTAGAGTCATGAGCATCAAAAAATCAGACATGCTCATACTGAATTTTGGAGCATTGATAAAAACTGCAGAGGGGGTGGCTCAAGAACTAAATGCTACATTATTAGATATGAGATTTGTCAAGCCGTTGGATAAAGAATTAATTGCTAAACATTCTCATGATAAAAAAGTGATAGTCACTATCGAGGATGGAGCCATGTCTGGGGGCGCAGGCTCAGCAGTCAGTGAATGGGCTCAGGAGAATAAAATGAAACAGCAAATCATCATATGCGGCATCCCAGATCAATTTATTGAGCATGCAAGTCGAGCAGAGATGCTTGAGATGGCTGGTCTGGATAAAAAAGGAATTCTGACTAAAGTAAAAGACTGCTTATCTTAAGTGTCCCATCTTATCTCTTTTGGTATCGAGATAGTTTTGATTCTTTTCATTGGCGCCTTCATGAAGAGAGGTCCTTTTCACAACCTTGATACCAACCTCTTCTAGGGCATCTACTTTTTTTGGATTATTTGTTAAGAGGTTTACTGAAGTAATATTAAAATGCTGCATTATATCCAAGCAAATATTATATTCTCTTAAATCTGCTGGAAAACCCAACAACTCATTAGCCTCAACAGTATCGTGACCTTGATCTTGCAAAGCATATGCTCGGATTTTATTAACCAAGCCTATGCCTCTGCCCTCTTGTCTTAAATATAAGAGGATCCCAGATTTATTTTCAGCTAACATTTTTAGCGCTGATTGTAATTGAGGCCCACAATCACACCTTAGGCTATGCAAAGCGTCTCCAGTTAAACATTCAGAATGAACCCTACACATAACCGCATCTTGATTATGAATATTACCAATGGTTAACGCTATATGATCTTTACCATTGGGTTCTTCAAAGGCTGAAATAGTAAAATCACCAAACTTTGTCGGCAATGCGGATTCAGATACAAACTTGCAACTATTCAATGGATTTAAATTAGGATTAAAATTGTATAAATTATACCACCAGCAAATAATCCTGCTATTAAATCATCAAGAAGAATACCAAGACCTCCTTGTATATTTTTGTCTGCCCAAGAAATTGGCCAAGGCTTCCAGATATCAAATAATCTAAAAAGTAAAAAAGCGCATAGATAGGTCACGATTCCATGAGAAACAAAAGAAACAGTTACAAGCATTCCTGCTACTTCATCGATCACAATTGCTGAGTGATCTTTAGAATCGCTGTCTTTTGCTGCTTGAGAACAAACCAGCCAAGAAAATAAGATAAAGATTGGTAAAATGATATGAGTTGTTGAGTGCAAAAACTCTGCGAAGTACCAAATGAGTATAGCGGCTAAACTCCCCCAAGTCCCAGGCGCTGGTCGCAATAAACCTACCCCAAACCATGTAGCAAAAAGATGGGAAGGTTTTTTTAAATTGGGAAAATCCATCCTACTGAAAATGATCCCAATTTTTTATTGAACCCTTATTATTAGTTAGTATTAATTTTTTACCGCCCATAACGCCAATAGTATGACATTTTTTTTTGCTGGAATTGAGTTTAGCTTGAAGAGATAATAATTTTTTTGGAGGTACTGTAAATAACAGTTGATAGTCATCTCCAAATTCTAAGCATTGCTTGGTATATTGTTTATCAGCTACAGGCACTTGATCTAAATCAAGATTACATCCAACTCCTGAACTTAAAGTTAAATGAGAAAGATCTTGAACAATTCCATCAGAGATATCGATAGCAGAAGACGCAATGTTCGCAATCATTCGTCCATAGGTTATCTGCGCAGAAGGAAATAAATAAGGTTTTGTTTTACTATTTAGTTCGCCACTTCTTTTGTATTCTTTCAACCCAATATATCCAAATCCTAGAGCGCCAGATAAACATAATAGATCGCCAGATTGAGCGTTAGATCTCAACAAGGTTTTTTTCTCCGGTTTGCCCAATACTGTTACGCTGATCTGCAAAGGACCTTTTGCTAGATCTCCACCAATCAATGGAAACTTAAATTCCTTAGAAATTTTTTGCAGCCCTTTTTTGAAAGCTTTCATCCAGTCTGAATTAAATTTTGGCATTACCAAAGAAAGACTAAAGGCTACTGGGTTACCACCCATTGCTGCTATATCACTTAATGCGGTTGCAACAGATCTATACGCAATTGATTCCGCAGGCATAGATTTTAAAAAATGCACGCCAGCTACAGAAGTATCGGTGCTGATGAGTAATTTTGAATTGGCTGCAATTACAGCACAGTCATCACCACCTGCAAGATTAATCCCATTGGTTGTTAAATAAGAAGCACCTATGCCTGATAGGTACTTCTTAATGATTGAGAATTCTGAACTTATATTAACTTGGGTATCTTTCAAATAAGCCAGTTGCGCCCATTCCACCACCAACGCACATGGTTACAATACCAAATTGCTTATCTTGGTTATTTAGCTCACGAACAATATGGCCAACTTGTCTGGATCCTGTCATGCCAAAGGGATGTCCAATTGAAATTGAACCACCATTTACATTAAGTTTATCCATTGAGATGCCTAGTTGATCACGACAATATGCAACTTGAACTGCAAAAGCTTCATTCAGCTCCCAAAGATCAATATCATCAACGCTCATGTTATGAGATTTTAAAAGTTTAGGTACAGAAAATACTGGTCCGATTCCCATTTCATCTGGTTCACAGCCCATTGTTGTAAACCCTCTAAAGTAAGCCATTGGTTTTAAGCCCAGCTCAAGAGCTTTTTCTTCGCTCATAACGAGCGTTACTGAAGCGCCATCTGAAAGCTGAGAAGAGTTACCAGCAGTAACTGAACCATTCTCAGGATCAAAGACTGGCTTCAATGCTGCCAAACCTTCTAAAGTTGTTCCAGGTCTATTGCACTCATCTTTGTCTACTGTGCAATCAACTTCTTTAGATTCACCAGTTTCTTTGTTCATCAGCATCATCTTTGTATCCATTGGAATGATCTCATCAACAAACTTACCGGCTTCCTGTGCGGCTGCTGTTCTTCTTTGGCTTTCAAAAGCGATTTCATCTTGAGCCTCTCTTGAAACGTTGTATCTGTTAGCAACACATTCAGCAGTAATTCCCATTGGGTGGTAAATACCAGGATGACTCTCAGCTAACTTTTCATTAACAAAACCATCCATATTTTGCTTGCCTGAAAGCATGGTGATCTGCTCTACACCCCCAGCAATAACTGTGTCATAACACCCTGCCATCACCTGACTTGCAGCCATGGAAATTGATTGTAATCCAGAAGAGCAATAACGATTAACAGTTGTACCACCTACTGTGAGTGGAAGGTTAGATAAGACCGCAGCATTTCGACCAATATTATGCCCCATTGCGCCTTCAGGATTTCCACAACCCATAATGACATCTTCAACCACTTCAGGTGACAAATTGGGATTTCTATCCAACATAGCATTAATAATGTGAGCCAACATGTCGTCTGGACGAGTCATGTTGAAGCCTCCGCGATGTGATTTAGCAAGACCAGTTCTTACGCTATCGACGATAACCGCTGTTTTCATGTTTATACTCCAAAATTAGTAACGAGTTATTCTAAACGATCGTCGTCATTACTTAAAGACTTATACCAATTTGGAATTAAATCAATATTTAACTCTTTGGCTTTGGTAAAAATGTATGGAAGAGTAATTGGACTAAAAGGAAGGATTAGCAAAATACCTAAACCTAAATTCTTTAAGATTTGACGTAGCTGAGAATTAGCTATATCTAATTCATGCTCAGTTACTGACCCCTCAACAAAGCGAATGTAGGTATCAAGCATTTTTTTGTTTTCACGATTTTCTTCGAGAAAGCTCTCTTGGAGTTTTGCGAGGATCCTGTTAAAACGTTTTGTAAATATTTTCATCAAAAAAAAGCCCGGAAATAATCCGGGCTTTATTATATCTAAAATGAAAGATTAAAAATTCATTCCAAAGTTAATTCCAAAGATCTTAGGATCTAGAGCAACACCATTTTGGAAACCACCAACAGTCACATCTGTTGAGTAGTATGCATAAACATGATCTTCATCACCCAGGTTTCTAACGTAAGCTCCAAAGAACCACTTTTCAGAAACAGGAGTATATTTAAGAGATAAATCAATCAGACTTACATCTTCAATATAACCACGAGGTCTATTAAATGCAGTACTGTAATAATCATCCCTGTATGAATAATCCACTCTAAATGCCCATGAACCAGCAGCTGTATCTACAAACTTAGTTACACCAAGTCTATAGTTCAACTCTGCAGCCATAGGAAGAGAATTACCAGATAAATCTGCCTCAACTCCATCTGTAATCGGGCATGGCAATGTTGTTGAATCTAAGCCAAAGAATGGTGCTGTACATAAAGGTCCAAAAGATTTAAACACATACCCGGCATCAGTCGGTGTATATAAAACCAGAGCTCCAAGTAAAGCGTTAGAACCTGCTAATCCTAACCCACAGCTAGCACTTGAAGGCGCTGGAAGTAGAGCCGGATCACATGTTGCTGCCAGAGGTGCGAAGTCTGATAAGAAACCTGTTGCTCCTGCTGGTAACGGAAGCTTTTTAGTCGCCTGATTAATATTAAGTGGATCAACAGATTTGAAGTCCTCAATCTCTGTGCTTGTATTAGATATAAAACCGTCAATCATCAAGGTTTCAGATAACAATAATGTAAATTCTGCTTCTATACCCTCAATTTTCACATCGGCATTTTGGTTAATGGAAGCACGATTAACAATTTGTGAAAGCTGAAGACCTTCATAATCATTGGTGTATGCAGATACATTTAATTGCAGAGCTCCATCCATAAGAGAGCTCTTTAACCCTACCTCGAACACATTTGCAACCTCTGAATCAAAGTTTTCCAGGCCTGCAATATCAGTAGTGTTAAATCCACCTGGTTTAAACCCAGTTGAATAGGTTGCATAAAGAAGTTGATTATCATTGAGACTATGATCTATACCAATTTTATAAGTTGACTCCTCAGCCGCATAACTTCTTGGTATTGGAGCCGGTTTGACTGAACCATAATACCCAGCACCTTGGTTTTGCAGGTCAAGCAAAGAGTTGAAGGCCTTATCATTAATTTCATACTCTGTGTAACGAGCACCTATTGTTAGAGTTGTAACATCACTAAGATCATAATAAATCTCACCGTAAACAGCTTCACTGCTTCTATTGATGTTACTGTCAACATGGAAGTATTGCTGCCATTCAGCCAAATGCATTGGGCCAATACTTGCATCGGCATTTGCTTTACCACCATTTTTAGCAGTATTTAAGACATAACCTTGAGCCTGAGCTGGAGGTAATAATCCTGCCATAACCATTTGCGTTGCTTGCGCAGATGCTACTGGTAAAGTCTGGAACCAACCCAACCAGAATGGAGTTCCACCATATGGAGCAGCATCTGGGAAGATTGCACCAATCGGTCCAGTGGAAACATCACTCCAGTAACTCATGTATGGAGTTCCGATGTTGTAATTGGTTTCGCTATCACTAGCAGAGGCGAAAAGACCGAAAGTGAAATTAAATGCACCATCATAGTCAGATGAGAATCTTAGTTCATACTGTTCCCACTCAGATTCATTAAAAGACCTATCCATGGCTTGGTCACTTGTATAAGTTTTCATGCCAAGACCTGCACCAGCCATATTGCCTTTAGTTGTATCATAGAAAATATTCGATGTAATTGGACCCATGGAATATGGAACCACTGATACAGCATGATCGTAATCAGCAAAATCTTCGTACTCTCTAGTGTGATATGAATAAGTAAAGACCATGTTAATGGTGTCTGATAGAGCGCTATTAATTTCAAATACAGTGTTTTGAAGCGTAGCCTCATGTGTTGGCTCAAAATCAAGATTAACGCTTCTTAAATCAGAAGAAGGGTTGTTTTCATAGATTGTGTAATCCAAAGCTGTGTTCTGATATTGGATGTAAGGGACCCAGTGACCATAACTACCAGGTGACCATACAGCATCATTTCCATTTTCATATGGGCTACAGCCAAAAAATGTATCTTGCTTACAGAACTGTCTTGCGGCTCTTAGCCTATTATCATCTGCTTGAGTTGTCTCATATATCAAAGACATGGTTGTGTCATCTGAGTAATCAAACTCAAAAGACATCCTTGCAGCTTGAGTATTCCTGTCATCAAGCTTATTGCCTGTATGAGAATTGGTTACAAAACCCTCTCTTTGCAATGAAGCAAATGCAAACCTTGATCTTAATCTATCTGAAAGAGGTAAATTAACAGCTCCTTCCATTCGCAATGAATCATAATCAGCAATATCAGCCTTAAAATATCCACCAACTTCAGCGTCAGGTCTTTTTGTAATCATTTGGATCAAACCACCAGTGGTTCCTGCTCCGAACAATGATCCTTGTGGTCCACGCAGAACCTCTACACGCTCAACATCAAAAAGTTCTGCCTCATAAAGTCCACTAGCAGATGCGCTTTGACCATTCCAGAAGTAACCAATACTCGCACTGGTAGAGTTACCCACAGCGAAATTACCGATACCCCTAAGAGTAATACCTGCGCCTGAATAAGCTCCCTTTGCAAAACCTAATGTTGGAACTGCAAACTGAAGATCTTCAAAGTTTTCAATTTGTTTTACCTCAAGATCAGCGCCTGTTATCGCAGTAATGGTAATCGCAGTATCTTGTAGATTTGTTTCTTTTCTTAAAGCTGTAATGACAACTTCTTCAATCTCTCGAGCTGAATTCTCTTGAGCTATTGAAGGTACTGCACTAAAAGTAAATGCTAATAAAAAAGCATAGAAATATCTGTTCATAATCTTCCCCCTTAAAGTTGATTGATTGAACTAGTAAATGCATGATATACCTAATGGTAAAGGCATTGCAATGGTTATGTGGTTGCTATTTTATTATATCTTTTACTTATAAGGTAAATAAATATTACTTATTTTAGTTGAGAGGAGCTTTTACCCAAAACTTGCCTTGCTACAATCAATTGCTGGATTTGTTGGGTGCCCTCAAAAATATCAAGAATTTTTGAATCACGTGAGAACTTTTCAAGCAAATGATCCTCTGAAAAACCCTGCATAGAGCAAATTTCAACGCACTTTAAAGAAATTCTATTGCCAATTCTGCCCGCTTTTGCCTTGCCCATGGATGCTTCTTTAGAATTAGGCATTTTGTTGTCCATCATCCAAGCTGATTTATAAACCAGCAATCTTGCTGCTTCTAATTCGGCTTCAAGCATCTCTAATTCATTTTGAATGGCTGTTTGTTGGTGCATAGATCGACCGAAATTATCTTCATAACCCTCTTCGGTTAACAAAGCTCTGGTCATATCCAATGCGGCCTGACCTAGACCGATTGCCATTCCAGCAACCATGGGTCGCGTGTTATCAAAAGTTTGCATGGCGCCACCAAATGATTTTTTGGCAGCATTAATATCTGTTTCAATTTCTTCCTTACCACCAAGCAAATTTTCACGAGGTATTCTGCAATTATCAAAAATTAAAGTTGCAGTATCAGATGCTCTGATACCCAATTTTTTTTCAAGCCTTGCAACGGTAAATCCTGGGGTACCTTTTTCAACAATGAATGATCTAATTGCTGTTTTACCCATATCCTTGTTTAAGGTTGCCCAAACGACAACACAATCACATCGATCTCCATCAGTAACATAGATCTTTTCTCCATTTAAAACCCACTCATCTCCTTCCAAGACAGCGGTTGTTGAGATATTTTTTGAGTCTGAGCCGGCAGCAGGTTCTGTTATTGCCATAGCAGCCCATCTTTTTCCCCACAAAGCTTTTTGCTCTTGATTACCAACCGCCATGATGGCAGCATTTCCCAATCCAGTGCCTGGCCTAGCAAGAAATAGACCGACATCACCCCAGCACATTTGCTCTAAAGAGATTACAGCCCATAGACTTCTTCCACCCAAATCCATTGACTTTACAGAATCATCACCCACACCACTTTCTTTTTTTTGCGCTGCAGCAGCTTGATTAAGTTGCTCCATTTCAAGGGGCGGTTCGTGCTCTGCCTTATCATACTTCCTGGAAATAGGACGTAATATAAATTCCGCAGCCATTCTCATGGTCTCTTGAGTTTTTTGTAATTGATTGGGTAAAAGTGGATGTATCATTTTAAACTCCTGCGCCTCCTTCAAATATACCGATGGCTCTTAAATTTCTGTACCAAAGTTCAACAGGATGCTCATGAGTAAAACCATGACCTCCAAGCAATTGGACGCCATCAGTTCCAATTTTCATTCCGTGATGGGTGGCAAATCGATATGTAAGCGATGCCTGCTTATGAAAGTCTTCACCAAGGTCCTTCAAGGCAGCAGCTTTATATATCATTAACCTTAAGGCTTCAGTTTCAATTGCCATATCAGCAATCATGAAGGCTACCGACTGTCGATTTGAAATGGGCTCATCAAAAGCAACTCGCTCATTGGTGTATGGAACAACATAATCTAAAACAGCTTGACAGACCCCCAGCGCTAGAGCTGACATGCCAATTCGAGAAGAATCTACAAGCGATTCATAGTTAATAGAGTAATTGTGTCCGCCGAGTTTCTGTGAAGCATTAATTTTGCAATTAGATAAATTAATTTGTGATAAAGGCGCGCCCTTTAAGCCCATAAACTCCTTGTCTTCAATTTCGACTCCCTCTTGATCTTTATTAACAAAATATAAATTGCATTCGCCTGATTCATTGGATGCAGAAATCAAAAAAGTGTTGGCTTCATTTGCAAAGGCAACACCGGTTTTCGATCCATTGAGAATAATTTCTTCGCCACTCTCATCTGCAGTAACGCTTGATTGATATGGATCAGTAGCAAGCATAGTGTTATTAATACCAAGGCCCACATGAAAAATTGATCCATTGACAAACATAGGCAAAAGTTCTGCTTTCTGCTCTTCACTACCATGCTCTGAAATAATTTGAGCAGTCAACAAAGGAATAGACACGGACATTGCTAGTGATAGGTCTCCATATGCAAGTGCTTCAAGGGCCAAAGCATTTGAAACAGAGTCCTGCTCCAATCCCATCCCGCCATATGCCTCAGGGATGATGAGAGGAATAAGATCCAAAGATTTAATTTTCTCAAGCAATTCATCGCTAGGCCTGCCATCGCTCTCAGCCTGTCTCGCATGAGGTCGAAGCTCAGTTTCACCAAATTTTCTGAGCATATCCCATGTCATTTGTTGATCCTCAGAAAGAGTGATGTCAAATGGATGTTCTGTGTTGTAGTCTTGCATCAGATTTTTGTGTTGAATTTAACTCTTGATTGCTTGTAAAAGTAAAGCATTGTGTAAAGATGTTAAAGGTATTGATTGGTCAAATCAATGACTATCAATATGACGAATATTTAAAAATTTGAAT